>WNFI01090751.1_pt1 | contig 10250 bp, 7 predicted proteins | sample 5400471 | NCBI WGS metagenome assembly WNFI01 (sample SAMN13153348, study PRJNA577476) | soil metagenome | isolation source: 100 cm saprolite on Douglas fir-dominated hillslope | place: USA:California | collected 2013-09-17 | reverse complement strand
CCGAACGGCGAGGATCTCGTGCTGCCCGGTCGCAGTCTCATGCTGGTGCGCAATGTCGGCCACCACATGATGTCCGATGCCGTGACGCTGGACGGCAAGCCCATACCGGAGACATTCATCGATGCGGCGGTGACTGCGCTCATTGCCTTGCACGACTTGCGCGGCGCTGGGGCGCGGCGCAATTCGCGTTCCGGGTCGGTCTACATCGTCAAGCCCAAAATGCACGGACCTGAAGAGGTGGCGTTTGCCGATGAATTATTCACCGGTGTCGAGAAACTGCTGGGTCTGGGGCCGAATACCCTGAAGATCGGCATCATGGACGAAGAGCGGCGCACCAGCGTCAACCTTGCCGAATGCATTCGCGCCGCGCGGCACCGTGTGGTGTTCATCAACACCGGCTTTCTCGATCGCACGGGGGATGAAATTCACACCTCGATGGAAGCCGCGGCCGTTCTGCGCAAGGGCGAACTCAAGAAGGCCATCTGGCTCGACACCTATGAGCGGCAAAACGTCGATGTCGGACTCAGCAGCGGCCTGCGCGGCAGGGCGCAGATCGGCAAGGGCATGTGGGCCATGCCGGACCTCATGGCGGATATGCTCAAGACCAAGATCTCGCAGCCGCAAGCTGGGGCGAATACCGCGTGGGTGCCCTCTCCAACCGCCGCGACCTTGCATGCCTTGCATTATCACAAAGTGAACGTCGCTCAAGTGCAAGCACGGCTCGCCGGACGGCCGCGCGCTTCGCTCGATGACATTTTGACGCCGCCCGTCGCCGCCACTCCCCGGTGGAGCGCGGCTGACATCGACGAGGAACTCAACAACAATGCACAGAGCATCCTGGGTTACGTTGTGCGTTGGATCGATGCCGGAGTCGGCTGCTCGAAAGTGCCGGATTACTACAACGTCGCACTGATGGAAGACCGCGCCACGCTGCGAATCTCCAGTCAACACGTCGCCAACTGGCTGCGCCATGGCATCTGCTCGACCGAACAGGTGATGCAGGCGCTGCGCCGCATGGCCTTGGTGGTCGACCGGCAGAACGCCTCCGATCCCACGTACCACCGGCTCGCCGACGATATCGACGACAATATCGCGTTCAAGGCCGCGTGCGATTTGGTATTCAAGGGCCGGGAGCAGCCCAACGGCTACACCGAAGCGATTCTGCACGCCCGCAGGATTGAACGGAAGGCGATGGCCCGTCTCGCGCCGTAGCGCTCGGTCGGCCTGTGCAACTATCACCGATCGTCAGCAATAACGGACACTCATGAGCGGCGACGACGGCCTCAAGCGTTCCCCCCGCAGGCGTCGCGCGGCGCACTCTCCCCGCGCCGCCCGCTCAGAGATCCCGCGCTCTCGGTGCAGGTCCACGATTTGAAGAGCTATCCGGCTGAGACCATCGCATTCGGCATGCGTTATTCGGATGCGGTGTCTTGGGACGAGCACGGCCGCACCTCGGCGGACATTCGCCGCGTCAGCATGATCGAGTCCGATGTCGCAGTTTCGCCGTCAGCGGCCGCCGTCAATGAGGAACCGCCGGCGTAGTTCCGACAACCGCGGTTCCCAGGGCTGCTCGCGCTCGAACCATGCCGCGAGCGACAGAAGGCGCGCATCCTCACCCAACGGCGCCACGAATTGCACCCCGATGGGCAGACCGCCGCTCGACACGCCGAGCGGCAGAGAAATCGCGGGTTGTCCGGTCACGTTGAATAACTCGGTGTAGGGAGCGTAATCGTAGGAATCCCGGCTCCAACGGTCAAAATCGAACGCCTCGGTTCGGCCGTCGATTTGTCCGGTGCGTACCGGCAGAGTGGCCGTCGTGGGCAGCAGGAGCACATCCATTTGCTTGAACTCGTCGGCCATGTCGCGAGTCGCCGCGGTGAGTGCGCGCCGCGCACGCAGAAAGTCGACGGAGGTGCAGCGCTTGGCGAGTGCCACGCACGCCCAAGTCAGCGCTTCCAATTCATCCTTGCGCGGATCTCGGCCCACGCGGCCGCGGTAGAAGTCAATTTCTTCGGCAGTCGCGGCCATCCACACGAAGGTCGACTGTTCGCCTATATTCGCCGAGTCCGGAAATTGAAACTCGCTGACGGTATGACCCGCTCGCCTCAGGGCCGTCGCGGCCTGCTCCACCGCGGCGCCGATCTCATCGATGGGCATCATGCCGCCGGGTGCGCGCAGCGCGATCCCGATACGCAGCGGCGGAAACGCCGCGCTCACCGCCGCGGCAAAGGATTCGACGGGCCGCCTCAAGGGGTAGCGGGTCGTGGATTCGGCGCCGCTCGTCAAATCGAGCATCAGCGCCGAATCGCGCACCGAGCGTGCCAAGACATGTTCGCAGTCCAAACCGCCCGCCAATTCATCGTGCTGTGGCCCCACCGGCACCCACCCGCGGCTGGGTTTCAATCCGACGAGACCGCAGGCCGCGGCAGGGACACGGATCGAACCGCCCGAGTCGGTGGCGTGCGCGATGGGCACCATTCCCGATGCCACCGCCGCCGCCGCACCGCCGCTGGACCCGCCGGGAGTGAGGCTCAGGTCCCAGGGATTCTGAGTCGACCCTCGCCACGTAGGCTCGCACACGAACTCCGTGGCGAATTCCGGCGTGTTGGTGCGGCCCAATAGTGACAGCCCCGCGCTTCGCCAGCGAGCCGCCAGCGGTGCGTCCTCGGCTGCCGGCGGCAGCCCCTCGAGCCAACGGCACGAGGAGGTGAGGTGCATCCCCGCCACCTCGATATTGATATCCTTGGGGAGAAACGGAACCCCGGCCAGAGGCGCCGCCAAATCCATCGCGGCTGCGGCGTCTCGCGCCCTGTCGTAGTTGCGCTCCACGACGGCATTCAGCCGGTGGTTGAGCGCTTCGATTCGCTCGATGGCCGCTTCGGTCAGTTCCAGCGGAGTGACCTCCCCGCGATGAGTCAGCGCCGCAAGGCCCACGGCATCGAACGCGACGTACTCTTCAGGCCGCATGCGTGACATCCAAACCTCGCAGTGTATTCATGTGGGCCCTTAGCCTAGCGTCATTGCATCCCTTTGGCAGCACAATTTTCCACATGCCCTGAGACTCAGCGATCCGCCGCCGTCCAACTTCGTTGGCGCGCCGCCTTCTCCCCGGCTTGATCGAGCGGCTCCCCGGCAATTTGTCCTTCGACAAGCTTCAAAATTGTCGCCGACATGGCTGAGCCGGCGGTTCGATAGCCGGAATCGCCGACCGCGCCGGGCTCCTGAGTCAGGGCCTGAACCTGCCACTCTCCGTCATGCCGGCATGCGAGGCCCGACGGGGACACCGCACCCGAGAGTGCAAAGGTGCGGCAGTAGTCACCGGATTTTGCGCGGAAGCTGACTCCGATCTGCACAGCCGAACTCCGCGATTGTTCGGCGGCGAGCTGGTTCGACAGCACCTGCGCGAGTTGTCCGCGAGCGACGAGCGCGCCGCCGGTGCTTCGCACCAGCGGCGATTCCGTATGGCCCCACATGAAAAACCCCAGTCCCACTCCGGCGATCAAGCTGGCGGCAATCGTCCCGGCCGTTCGCCACTGCGGTCGCAGCGGCCGTGCACGCGACCCGCTGCGTTGCATCGCCGCGCGCGCATCCTGCAGATTCACCACCTTGCTCCGTGTGGGCTCGACACCCCTCGCCGCCGCCAGCAGACGTTCCGGAACCTCTTCCGAGAGCTCCGCCGAGTAAGCCGCCTGCACTTTCCGGCGGAGCGTCCGATGCGCAGCGACGCGCGCTTCGATTTGCGGATCCTCGCGCATGGCCGACTCCACCGCCGCCCGCGCCGCCGCGTCCAATTCACCGTCCGCGTACGCCATGAGAGTCTCATCGGAAATCTTCATGTGGCTTCACCTTCCGTCCCTAACAGCGCCTGCAAGGCCTCGCGTCCGCGCGCGAGCCGGCTGGTCAGCGTGCCGATGGGAATATCCAGCACCTCCGCGGCTTCCCGGTAAGGCAACCCCTCGACGAGCACGAGACTCACCGCCTCCCGCTGATCTTCGGGCAACCGCGCCATCGCCGACTGCACGGACATGAGCTCGGTCTCCCTGGCCATCGAGTCCGTGCCGATATTCTCGCCCGCCTCCGCGGCGAGGAATACCTTGCCGCGCCGTCCCCGCGAACGAAGTTCGTCGATCCAAGCGTTTCTGACAATCTTGAACATCCAACTATCCAGCCGCGCACCGCTGCGCCATTGGTCCAATCGCGTCAGCGCCCGCTCCACCGCAATCTGCACGACATCGTCCGCGTCATGCGGATTGCGCGTCAAATTGCGGGCAAATCGTCTAAGCCGAGGCAGTAACGTGACGATTTGTTCATGGATGCTTTGCGACGTCTCACTCGTGTTCATAGGACAGACGTTCGAGATGTGAGGTTTCTTCCATTCATTGTATCAGCCGATGGGAAATATCCGCCTAGAATGACCGAGGGGTCCTGGCGATGCGAGAATTGCCATATGCCACGTTCAATGCAGTACATCATAGCGATGACCATGGTCGCCACCGGGGCAACGGCGCAGGTGCGCCTTCCCACTGTTACGCTGCCCGCCCTGACCCAGCAAACCTTGCCGCAGACGCTCGACCAGGTACAGTCCCAATCCCTTGATCGATTGAGCTCGCTGCGTCATCTAGAGATTGGCCGCCTGATTCGCGGCAACGCTCGAGTCGTGGATGCGGATCCGAATGGCGAGCCCGTAGTTCGCAACGAGATTCTCGGGCTGGCGCCCACCGATGCTGCGCTGGATCACGCTCGGTCTCTCGGATTCGTCGTGGATCGCGAAGAGAACATCGGCGCAATGAACATTCGATTGGTGGTATTCAGAGCCCCGCGAGGGATGTCGACGAAGAAAGCGCTGCGCACCTTGCGCGAAGCCGATCCCGGCGGCAGCTACGATTACAACCATATCTATAGCGGGGGCGGGACGACCGGCGGCTCTTTATTCCGAGGCGGCGGGGAAACTTCTGATTCTAAGGGTCACGACGCGCCCGCTTCCAGGCCGCCGGCCGCCAATCCTGCTCAATCCCGCGTGCGCATTGGTTTACTGGATTCCGGCGTCGATGTGACTCACCCGGTGTTCCGCGAATCGGTGGTTCATGCATGGGGCTGCGACGGTCGCGCGGTTCCCGCCGCTCACGGGACGGCCGTCGCTTCCCTGCTGATCGGGCGCAGCGAGGTATTTCACGGCGTGCATCCGGATGCCGAGCTGTACACGGCCGATGTGTATTGCGGCCGCCCCACCGGCGGAGCGGTGGACACACTGGTGGCGGCGTTCGGCTGGATGGTGCAAGAGAGGGTCCCTGTCATCAATGTCAGTTTGGTCGGCCCCAAGAACGCCATGCTGGAGAGAGTGATCGGCAATCTGATCGCCGGCGGCTACGTCATCGTCGCTGCGGTGGGCAATGATGGACCCGCCGCCCCGCCGCTCTATCCCGCTTCGTATCAACATGTCGTCGGTGTCACGGCAGTCGACGTGCGCCGCCAGGTATTGATCGAGGCGGCGCGCGGACCACAGGTCATGTTTGCCTCGCCCGGTGCCGATCTGGCGGCCGCCGGCAGCGATCATGCCTATGCGGCCGTGCGAGGGACCTCGTTTGCCGCGCCTCGGGCTCGTCGGCGCGGATTATCGAATCGATCCCGCGCCGCTGATTCGCCGCTGAACCGGGCCGGATTCGCCGCCGCGCGCCCGGTTTGCAAATTTTTTCGCGAGTGGAAGAAACCGGCCGGCTGCGTCGTATCAACAGTGAAGGCCGCGGGATGTCCGCGTCCACGCAGGAGTACGACATGAACGGCAAACAATTATTGATAGGCGCTGCGGTCGCCACCGTATTGGCCCTGGCCTCCCCGGCATACGCCGGTCACTTGGGTGGTGTGGGCGGCCTCGGTGGAAATCTCGGCGGAAACCTCGGGGGCAACCTAGGCGGCACCCTCAATGGCGTTGGCGGCGCGAGCCGACTGGGCGGTACCGGCAGCCTTGATGGGCAGGGCGACCTCAACGGCTCGGCGGACAAAAAGCCTATTTCCAAAGCTGCCAATAAGGCCGACGGCACGGCCAACAAGGTCGATGGCGTAACCAACAAGATCGACGGCACAGTCAATAAAGCCGATGGCGCAACCAGCAAGATCGACGGCATGGCCAATAACGTCGATGGCAAGGCGGCGTCCGTCGTCCAGGCGAGCGGTGGTGCCACCGGTTCGCTGACTCAAACCATGGGGGGCACCGCCAATTCGGTGACGCAAACGACCTCCGGCGCCACAAGCACGAACGTTGCGGCCGACGCTTCGAAGTCGCTTGACGCGGCGTCGACAGCCTCCGGCGCGACGTCAATTACCTCCGCAGCCGACGCGCCGGCGAAATCCACAACCGTTGCGCCCCCCGACTCCACGAGCACCACACCCGTGAAATCCGCGAGCACTGCGCCCGTCAAATCTGCGAACACCCCGCCCGCCAAGTCCGCGAGCACTGCGCCTGCGAAACCCGCGCGCACCCCGCCCGCGAAACCGGCGAGCGCTGCGCCCGCCCCGGCCACGGCAAAGTCGCCTACCACGACGGCACCCGAGCCGGCCAAACCCAGCGCATCGACCCGCCTCACGGGAAGCGCGGATCAGACGGCCACCGCCGGCAGTCACAGCGCCTCGGGTAGCGCCATCGGATCATTCGACGCGCAGCACTCGGGCGGATCGACGTCGGCCGCCGGCGGCGGAGCCGCGAATGGTTCCGTGAACTGATCGAGGTCGGCGATCGGCGCGCACTGGGCGTACTTCACTCCAAACCGTGGAGGGTGAAGTACGCCCTTCTCTTTGCCTGGACGCAGCGGACTCGATCCTGTACAGTGCGCGCAGCTTAATTCGGGAATGTCATTTTCCGATCTCGGGCTATTGCCCGAATTACTGCGTGCTGTCGCCGATAAGGGCTACGATTCGCCTTCTCCCATCCAAATTCAGGCGATACCGGCAGTGCTTGCCGGCCGCGATGTGCTCGCCGGCGCCCAAACCGGCACCGGCAAAACCGCCGGCTTCGTACTGCCCATCCTGCAGCGGCTTAGCCTGGATCAGGCGAACGGCACCAGCCGAGCGCCGCGCGCGCTGGTGCTGACGCCTACTCGCGAGCTTGCCGCGCAGGTGGCTCAGAGCGCGCGCGACTATGGTAAGTACATGCAGCTGCGCACCTACCAGGTGTTCGGCGGCGTGAGCATCAACCCGCAAATCAGCGCCCTGCGCAGCGGCTGCGATATCTTGGTGGCGACTCCCGGCCGTCTGCTCGATCTTGCCCAGCAGCGCGCGGCAGATCTTTCCAAGGTGCAGGTCCTGGTGCTCGATGAGGCCGACCGCATGCTGGACATGGGCTTCATCAACGACATTCGCAAGATAATCAAATTGCTGCCTCAGAAGCGCCAGAATCTGTTGTTCTCGGCCACCTATTCGGACGACATTCGCGGCCTGGCGGAACGGCTGCTGCATGATCCCCTGTCGATCCAGGTCGCGCCGCGCAACGCACCGATCGAACTGGTTGAACAACGCGCGTATCGCGTGCAAAAGGAACAGAAGCGGCATTTACTGGTGCATCTGATTCAAGAAGGCCAATGGCGGCAGGTATTGATCTTCACGCGCACCAAGCATGGCGCGAATCGCCTGACCCAGCAGCTGGAGGGTGCAGGCATTCAATCGGCGGCCATCCACGGCAACAAGAGCCAGGCTGCACGAGTGAAAGCGCTGGACATGTTCAAGCGCGGACAGGTCACCGCCCTGGTAGCCACCGAAGTCGCGGCTCGCGGGCTCGATATCAAAGAGCTGCCTCAGGTGGTCAACTACGAATTGCCCAATGTGCCGGAAGATTACGTCCATCGCATCGGCCGCACCGGCCGTGCCGGCGCCGCGGGCGAAGCCATCTCCCTGGTCTCCGCCGATGAATCCGGATTGCTCCGCGACATCGAGCGGGTTCTACGCCGCAGCATTCCAACCGTGCCCACGCCGGTGTTCAAGATCGTCGAGACGGCGCCGCAGACGGCCTCTCATGGTCACCGCGCCCCGGGAGATCGTGGTGCTCAGGGCAACCGTCCGGCGCAGGGCCAAGGCCGTCAAGGCCATCACGGGGGGCGCGAATCGCGCCGCGCACCGGCCGGCGGCGGTTCGGGCACCCGAAGCTTCGGCCAGCAGCAGCGCGGACGTTTCCGCTAGGAGCCGGACAGGCTCCTAGGACAGTTTGGGAACCAACTCTCGCAGATAGTCGGCAAATTCCCCACCCAAGCTCGGATGCTTCAGAGCGTACTCCACGGTCGCTTGCAAGTATCCGAGCTTGCTGCCGCAATCGTAGCGCTTGCCCTCGAATTCGAAGGCATACACCGATTCACGCTGCATCAACTGGGCAATGCCGTCGGTGAGTTGAATCTCGCCGCCGGCACCCTTGCCGATCTTCGACAGGTCGTCGAAGACCCCGGGCGTCAGCAGGTAGCGGCCGACGACCGCGAGCGTCGACGCCGCCTTCTCCGGCTTGGGCTTCTCGACGATGTGCGACATCTTGCCGATGCGAGGTGCGATTTTGCGCTCCAAGGTCACGATGCCGTACTTGTCCGTGTCTTGTTTCGGCACGTTCTGCACGCCGAGTACGCTGCCCCGGTGCGTCGCAAATGCATCGACCATCTGCTTGAGGCATGGCACTTCGGCGTCGATCAAATCGTCCGCGAGATGCACCATGAAGGGGGCATCGCCGACCACGGGCCTTGCGCAAAGGACGGCATGGCCGAGGCCCAACGGGGCGGGCTGGCGAATGTACACGCATGAAGCCCAGCTCGGCAGAATCCCGCGCAGTGTGTCGAGCAATTCCTGCTTGCCCTGCGCCTGCAGTACGGACTCGAGCTCGGGATTGCTGTCGAAATGATCCTCGATGGCGCGCTTGGAACTGCCGGTGATGAATATCAAGGTGTCGGCGCCGGCGGCGAGCGCCTCATCGACGGCATACTGAATGAGCGGCTTGTCGACGACCGGGAGCATCTCCTTCGGGCTGGCCTTGGTGACCGGGAGGAATCTCGTGCCGCGTCCCGCAACGGGGAATACGGCTGTCTTTACGGGTTTGTGTGGCATTGCGAAATAATAACGGATTTCACCGGCGCGCGCCGTCGGACAAATCTCACATGCTATTGAAGCTTGACGATGGCATACGCTTCGAAGCTATCCCACGTGTGACAGGCGGGGCAATGCCAATAAAAGATCCGCCCCGAAAAGCCGCATTCATTGCACCGATATTTCTCCGCATGCGCCAGCAACGCCCCGATCTCGTGCGCCATGCTTTCGTAGTGCGCCGGACCTGCGCGCCACACCGCCTGCAGCGTGGGGTCCTGCGAGAAGACTGTTTCGATCGAGGCGCGAAGCGGCTCCGCACCGACCAAATCGGCTGCGATTGCGGCGAAAACCAAACGCTTCAGTTCGCCGAAATCATGCGACTCGGCCTGCGCGACGAGCTCCGTGAGCACCGTATCGCGCGCCTGCGGCTCCACCAATTTGAGCAGATGCGGCAGCTGGTCTTGCAGCAGCTCCGGCGATTCGGTGAGCGCCTGCCTGAGCAGGCGCACGGCCAACTCCCGCTGCCCGTCGCCCTCGGCGATCTGCGCCCGCAGCAAGGCTGCCCGCGGGAACGGCGAAGCTTCTTTGCGGGCTTCGCGCAACAGGCGCCGCGCATCCGCGGTATCGCCGCGCTCGATCGCGAGCAAGGCCAGCTCGCACAAGTAATGCGCGGCGACGATGCGGGGCGGCGCCGCCTTGATACGCGCCAGCTGCCGATAGGCGCCGAGCGCCTGCTGCCAATCATGCTGCCGCTCGTAGACCAGGCGCAGCGCATCGAGCGCGCTGGCGCGCAGGCGTGGAACCTCGCTGACTTGCTGAAACAATCCTTCCGCGCGGTCGAGGAGGCCTGCGCGCAAATAATCCTGCGCGAGCGCGAGCAGCGCCTGCTCGCGGTGCTCCGGAGCGAGGGCCGCCCGCGCCAATAGATTTTGATGAATGCGGATGGCGCGCTCCACTTCTCCTCGGCGCCTGTACAGAGAGCCCAAGGCAAAATGGGTCTCGATGGTGTCGGCGTTTGCGTCCATCAGCTTCAGGAACATGTCGAGCGCCCGGTCGGGCTGCTCGGTAACGAGGTAATCGAGTCCCGTCAGATAATCGGGATGCAGCTTGCCGAGAGACCCGGGCCAGCGCTTGCCCCAGCCGAAGTGCCCGGCGAGTATCCCGAGGACCAGCGCCGCAACCACCAAAGCCCAAGTCAGCAG
>WNFI01017983.1_pt1 | contig 10250 bp, 8 predicted proteins | sample 5400471 | NCBI WGS metagenome assembly WNFI01 (sample SAMN13153348, study PRJNA577476) | soil metagenome | isolation source: 100 cm saprolite on Douglas fir-dominated hillslope | place: USA:California | collected 2013-09-17 | reverse complement strand
GTGTTGCCGCGGGCCCGTCGAGTTCGACCTCGCCCATGTCCCCGAAGATGTCAGCGAGCGCTATGCGGACGCTGATGAAGAACTGCTCAGTGAGTGCCGGGTCCTTGTTCTTGCCGTGGTCGCCGCGTGGCGCTGGGATCCGGGCGACCAATTCCCGAACGGGGAACGAGCAGCTCGTGAACTCCTCAGCGCTCTACGCGAGGGTCCGCCGTGGCCGGCGCTCGACTCGTGATGCGCCGACCGGATGGTCCGTAGGCGTACCTCGCACCCCCGGGGACGGCTCCCTGCTCGAACCCCCGCCCGGCTGCGGCCACACACCGACACCACTGCCCGGCCCGCCGACAGCCCCGAAACTGTCAGTGCCACCGCCTAACCTGACCACAAAGCCGGAAACCACGCCCGTCGGTTTACACCGGATTCCGGACGCCGCCGTAGCGTGCGGCTGAGAAGCACGCACGCTGACTTCTAGCGCCCTCCGAACATCCGCTCTTGCCATTGCGCGTGCGACGGCGTTTCCGCGGAAACGCCTCGTGCGCGATTTCACAAGCCCTACGGCGGAAGCACTTTAGAGCCACCGCCCGTACCAGGCGTCGGGCCGCCAGGCTCCGCGGACCATCCGCCTCTGCCGCTGCCGGCGAGGGCGCTTGCCGTTGAGGCATGATCCAGATGTGCAGCTACAAGCGACGAGGGCAGAGCTGGTCAGCGAGCTTGCATCGGCCGAGCTGACCTATCACAGTGCCGGTGCCACCAAGGCAACGCTGCCGACGGGATACCACCACCAGAACGCCGCCAGGGTGATCGGCAACGGCGCAGAGGCCTTCGGCGCCGCGGCGGCGGAGCTGCTCAGCTGGCAAGCCCACCTGAGAGCAGGACTGCGGGCGTCGCCGGGTTGAGTACATTCCCTGCGGGGGTGGTGAAACAGCAGCCCGGCCGGGCCGGGCGGGCAGCAGCGCAGGTGTTCGCGCAGCGCCGCGGCCACGGTTGCCGGCATCGGGATGACCCCGCCTGCTGTCGCCGCGCCAGGCCCAGGGAGCTTGCGCAGCACCTTCTCGGCGCGGCGCTCGCTGACCCCGGTGACCTGATCGAGGTTGAGCCTTACCCGGCGCCCAGGCCAGCGCAGATTGCTCGGCAGCTCACGCGCATGTCCCGGGAAGCCGGGTGCCCGCGATCCGGATGCTGGCCTCGGGCATGATCGAGCGGATTGCGGCCATTGCGTCAGCACAGACGGCGGACATCCCACGGATTCGGAGCGCTGGGTAGGACTTGGACAGTAGGCGGCGAGGCAGGGGGCGCCGTGCTGGTCGAGGCTTGCCAGAGTGTGCGCGCGCACGAGGGCGGCGTGGTTCAGCATGCGGTTGAGGACGGCGACGCCGTTGCGGAAATCGGTCTGGTAGAGCACCATGAACGGACCCCGGTTCCATGCCGCGAGGGGCGTCACGCCGAAGGAGCGTGAGTGGTGATGCCGGATGCCGTCCTCGTGGAAGCCGGACCCGTCCTCTTCCTCGTCAAGGTAATAGGCCTCAGTCAGCTCGGCGAGGAACCCGCGCCGGTAGGCCCCGAGCGCACGGCCGGTGCCCAGTTCCTCCACCGCAGGACCGAGCTGCCATGGTGCATCCTGCGCGACGCGCCGGAGGACAGCCTCGCCCTGGTCGCCCAAGTCGGGACCAGAAGCGCAAGAAACTCGACCATTGCATCGTCGGTGATCTCGCAGGGAACCTCCGAACGTACGCGGCGTCGGGCGTGCGGGTAACCGATCTTCGACAAGAGAGCGTTCTGGCGCTCTTCATGCTTACGCTCCTCTTCGATCTCCTCGGCGGACAGCGCGGCGCGTAGATGCGGTAGGGGTCGTCGGGCGGGAAGGGCCACGACGGCTTGGCGGCGGTGGCGGTGGCACCGGGCCCGGGCCTCATCTGGCAGCTCTCTCTTGCCAGAAACGTCGTTCTTCGATCCCGAGGCGCGTGATCGGGTCGGCTTGCTCGTCGTACTCAGCTTGGATCGCCCGCCAGTATCCCGTCGCCCGGAGCTGTCCGAGCACGGACATCAGCCCCGAGTCGATCCGGCTGAGGAACACCCATCCGGGCGGCTCGCTGAATGAGCGCACCACGCTGGCCGACGGGCCGACAGGCGAGAATTCCCGGCGGATTCCCTCGGCAGCCAGCTCCGGTGTCATCGTGAATGGTTGCGGGCCGAGGAGCATCTCGAACGTGCCCGACCACCATTCGAACAGCTCGTCGGGGGCCGGCCCGGTGACTGCGTCGATGGCGCCTGCGCCGACCAGGGCGCGGCGCAGCCGCCGCGCGTCGTTGCGGCACATGGCCGTGACGATGTCGGCCAGGGCTGCTACCTGCGCGCTGTCGAAGCGCACCACGCAGCCGAAGTCGACGAAGCTCACGCTGCCGTCGGGGTGGAAGATGTAGTTGCCGGGGTGGGGATCGGCGTTGAACAGGCCGAATCGCCGCAGGCTGCCGACCGCGAACCGGTAGATGACCTCTCCCCACGCGTCGCGTGAACCCTGATCGGCCTGGACCGCCTCGTGCCACAGCATGCCCTCGGCCAGTTCCTGGGTCAGGACGCGCCTGCTGGACAGCTCAGGAAGAACGTCGGGGATGTGGATGAAAGGGTGCCCGCGGTAGGCGTCGGCGAACTGGGACTGGTTGGCGGCTTCGTTAAGGTAGTCCACTTCGAAGAAGGTGGCCAGCAGTTCGGCGTTGTCCAGGTCGGCCCGGATGGCCTTTTCCACGCCCGGGTACTGGATCTTGACCGCCACTTTCCGGCCGTCATGCAGCCTGGCCTGGTGAACCTGGCCGATCGATGCTGCGGCAAGGGATTCGGGGGAGAACTCGGCAAACACCTCGTCGGGCCGGCGGCCCAGTTCTGCCTCGAGGGTGGCCGCGGCGAGCTCGGGGGCCATCGGCGGGGCGTCGGCCTGCAGCCGGCTGAGAGCCGAGGCGTACAGGGCCCGGTACTCGGGTGGGATCGCGGTGCCCAGCGAGACGAACGACAGCATCTGGCCGACCTTCATCAGCACACCCTTGGAGTGGCCGAGAAGCTCGGTGTAGCGCTCGGCTGTCCGGGCGTGGAAGTCATGCGCGGACCCGTCAGCACCTGTCCGCTTGCGAAGCGCCTGGATGACAGCCTCGCCCGCGGTCCGGGCAGCCAGCCCGGCCATAGGTGCCGTGCGACGAAGACGGCCGGACTGGATGGGACCCGCCCCGGCGGGCTTCCGCGGGACGAGCGTGTCGCAGATCGAGGCCGCCGCCGGCCTGAGCCCGGGCTCGGGCGGGCTCTACCACCATTTCTCCTCCAAGGACGCCGTCCTCGCCGAGGGGGTATCCCGCCACCTCGCCCGCCTCGACGCCCTGCGCGACATCCGGCAGGTCTTCGCCGGGATCGGTGACGTCAAATCCCAGCTGGCCATCACCGCCCGCTACTACCTGGCCGAGCTCGACAGCCAGGCTGACCTGCTGCGTCTGCTCGTTGCGGAGGCTCGCCGCAAGCCGGACCTCCTGACGTCGGCCGTCGACCACCTTGTGGCCCGCACCTATGAGGACTTCGCCGAGTGGCTCGGACTGGCAGCCCCCCAGGCGCCCCGTGAGCGGGTCCGAGCTGTTTCCGCCATCGGGCTGGGGGCACTGCTCGCGTCGCGGCTGACCCGTGACGTGCTCGGCACAGGATCGCCCGGCGTCAGCGACGAGACCCTCGTGGCGACGTGGACAGAGATGATGGCCCGGACCCTCGAGGACGCCGGGCGCCCCAAGCCAGGCAGGAAGCAAACATGACAGGCACCGGACGGCCAGGGAGCCAGCCCGGTCGGCTACCGGGAGTGCCCGGGCCGGGCGCCGCCCGGCATGACGGTCAGGAGCCGGGTGGCGGGCGCGGCTCAGGGACCGGTGATCGGCTGCCACGTCGAGCGGCCCCCGGCGTGTCTGGTCGGTGAAGGCGCCCGCAGTAAGGAAGGGACACCGTTATGGCGCGCATCTCGCTTGACCCGCCTAAGACGCCCGGCTACCGGATCGGCGCCCGGCTGTCGCGCCGCCGGTACGGCGTCATGCTCGACCCGGGCGCTGCCATAGCGCACAACATGCCGGTGGGGCGCTCGATTGCGCTGTTTGAGCTGCAGGTGGAGCGGTGGCGCAGGCTCGACCGCGGGCTGAAGGACCTGGCCGTCCTGGCAGCGGCCGCCAGGATCGGCTGCGCGTGGTGCCTGGACTTCGGCTACTGGGAAGCCACGATGAAGCACCAGGTGCCAGCGGAGAAGATCCGCGCCGTGCCGGCCTGGCGGGACAGCGACATGTTCACCGACCTAGAGCGGCTGGCCTTGGAGTACGCCGAGGCGATGACGGATACTCCGCCGGGCGTCACCGACGAGATGGTGGAACAGCTCGGCAAGCACCTGAGCGAAGCCGAGCTCGTCGAACTCACAGCGATCGTCGCCGTGGAGAACCTGCGGTCGCGGATGAACGCCGCGCTAGGGCTGACCGCGCAGGGGTTCAAGGACCGGTGCGAACCCCCGGCGGCCGGCGCCGCGGGGCCGGCTGGCCGATAAGGCCCTGGAGCGGCCCTGAGAATAGATTGATGGTGGTAGAGGTGGAGGTTGCAGAGGTTGTTGCGGCGGCGCGGAGGGTGCTCACGACGGTGCCGTACGGCTTCTTTACAACGTTGGGCACGACACGCCCTTCGGTGCGCATGGTCGGTTGCCTGGGCATTGATGAGGATCTTCGGGTCACCTTCGGGACCGGGCGGCACACCCGGAAGGCGGCGGAGCTCAGGGCCAACGCCACGGCCATTTACGCGGCCGCTGAGCTGGCAACCGGCGCGGCTGTGTGTCTGTACGGCACGGCCACCATCGACGAGGACCTCAGCCGCCGCCGCTCGGCATGGGTGCCAGGGCTTGCCCGGTTCGTCCCCGGCGGCCCGGAGGACCCTGAGTTTGTCCTGGTGTCGCTAGATCCCGACCGAGTCGAGGTGTGGAGCGAGCACGACCGGGTTCACCCCGACCCGTTCGGCATGGCCTCGGCGGTCCTCCTCCGCTCAGCCGGCGGCTGGGCAGGACCGACCACCACGCACCCAGGAAGATGATGAAGGGTGTCCGCGTACCCAAGCCTCCGCAGACCGTGGGGATGCTGACCTCAGCAGCGACTGGCCGAGAGAGGGCCAGGGATGCGTCAGCTCTGTCTGGGGTGCCTCCGGTGCGGCCTGCGAACTCGGAGTCCGGAACGGCATGGAGGAGAGGCGGTCCCGCACCAAGCGCCCGGAGGGCAGCCATGACCGCGGATCGTTTGCTCAAGGTCCGCACTATCCCGGCCGAGGACCCGGCAGACCTGCTGGCCGAGCTTCACGATCCGGGGCCGCTGGCGTGGGTTCGCCGCGGGAATGGCCTCATCGGCTGGGGCGAGGCGGCCACGATCATCATGCCGATCTGCCCGGACCGGTTCGCTGTCGCCGAGCGGATGCTCCGCGCACTGTTCGATGCAGCTGAAACCGAAGACCACGTCGGGCTGCCCGGCTGCGGGCCGGTAGCCTTTGGGAGCTTCACCTTCGACTCCGCCCGCGGCGGCTCTGTCCTGACGATCCCGCGCACGGTGGTAGGCCGACGGAACGGTGCCGCATGGGTTACCACCATCACGGCGGCCCACCAGGGCAATATCGCACGTGATGAGCTTCCGCCTGTGCCGCCGGCAGCAGGGCCCGGCGGCTGCCGGAACACCCTGGCCGCGCCACGGTGGGAACGCGCCGTCGCCACCGCAATCGAGCGGATACGTGCCGGCAGCCTGCGCAAGGTCGTCCTGGCGCGCGACCTGCAGGTGACCACCCAGGCGCCCATCAACGTGATCGCGGCGCTGAAGGCGCTGGCGGATCGCGACCCCGACTGCTACGTGTTCGCCTGCGCCGGGCTCATCGGGGCCACACCTGAATTGCTGATCCAGCGGGAGGGCAGGCAGGCCCGCTCCCGGGTCATCGCGGGAACCGCGGCGCGCGGCAGCGGGCCGGACGAGGATGCCGCGATCAGCACGGCGCTGGCAGCGTGCGCGAAGGAGGCCGAGGAGCACCGATACGCTGTGGAATCGGTCAGCCAGGCCCTCGCGCCGCTGTGTCACCAGTTGGCCGTGGAACCGAGGCCAGCGGTCATCCGCCTAGCCGACACCCACCACCTCGCGACAATCATTAGCGGCACACTGGCGGTGGACGCCTCAGCGCTGAAGCTGGCCGGCGTGCTGCACCCCACCGCCGCGGTGTGCGGAACCCCGCCCGGCGCCGCCATGGATTTGATCAGGGAACTGGAGAACATGGACCGGGGCCGTTACGCGGGCCCAGTCGGGTGGATGGATGCGCACGGCGACGGCGAATGGGGCCTCGCGCTGCACTGCGGCGAAGTCGACGGCTCCCGCGCCCGCCTGTTCGCTGGGTGCGGCATCGTGGCCGGGTCCGACCCGGCCACGGAGGTGGCCGAAGCCGAGGTTAAGTTCCAGCCGATGCTGCGGGCGCTGGAGCAGTCCCTGATCAGTCAGCGGGCCAGCCGGGAAGCTCGGGCTCGTGATGGCGGGTGAACGTGGGAGACGCCGGGGGCTGTGTGACCGGCTGGCTGCCGTGGATCCTGCGATCGAGATCAGCGGCCCCAGTGGCCAAGTCCTTCGCTCTGCCACCGGCCGAGCTCGCGACGCTTCCCCACCGAGAGCTCACCGACGACTTTCACTGCGTGGCTGGGTGGTCCGCCACCAGCCTGCACTGGGAGGGCGTCGCGTTCGAGACCTTCTATCGCGTGATCATCCCGGCCATTGCGTTCGTCTGCGCTCGCGGCAGCCGACGCAGTCGTACTCCACCAGCGCCCCCGTGATGGATACAGGTCCACGAATGAGGCTTCCGAACACCGCGCATATCTCCCGGCCCTGGCGGATCCACGAGCTCACCCGCGACTTCCGGCTCGAGGATGTCTGGGCGCTGCCGGGGACAGGCGGCCCAGACGACTTCCCTCGGCTGGTGCAGGGGATCGCCTCGGGCGACCCGTCGCAGAGTTCCTCCCGCGCCGTCCGCACGCTCTTCGCGATCCGGTGGAAGCTCGGGGAGCTGGTCGGCTGGGACGGGCCGGACGCCGGCCTCGGCTCCCGGGTGCCGACCCTGGGCGACCGGTTGCCGGCGGATCTGCGCGACGCCCCATCCGGCCCGGACTTCGACGCGCTCCCCTTCACCTCGCTGTACCTGCTCGACGACGAGTGGGCGGCGGAGATCGCCAACGGGACCATGCACGGGGTCATGCACATTGGCTGGGTCCCAAACAGGACCGGCGGCTACCGCGGACAGATGGCCGTCTTGGTGAAGCCAAACGGACTGTTCGGGACCGCCTACATGGCCGCGATCAGGCCGTTCCGGCACCTGATCGTGTACCCGCCGATGTTGCGAGAGATCGAACGGGAGTGGCAGGCGCGCGCCGGCGAGCGGACACCGGCGCACGCGGGAGCTCAGATGGTTGATTCCAAATCCCGGATCGGGGAAGCGACGAGACTTCCTCCACAGGATCGCCCGGATCGCGGAGGACTCGCCGTGAACGTCCCGCTGATCGTCGCCGGATCCCTCGCCATCCTCGGCGCCGCCGTCCACGGAGTGGGAGGCGAGATCCTCGTGGTGAGAAAGCTGTCGCCGGGAATGCTGCCGTCCAGTCGCTTCGGTGGTCCGAGGACGACCAAGACGATGATCCACGTCACGTGGCACATGACGACCATCGCCTTTCTCACCATCGGATCCGCGCTCCTCCTGTCAGGCTCGGTCCTCCACGGCGATACAGCCCGGGGGATCGGCCTAGTCGCCGCCGGCGCGTCCACCGGCTTCGCGGCGGTCGCGGTGGGGCTGGGGGCTGCCTACACGCGATCCCCGCGATCCCTGTTCCGCCACCCCGGTCCCGCCATGCTCATCGCCACCGCGGCGCTGGCGTGGTGGGGAGCTCTCTGAAGAAGATGCGTGTTGCGGCGACTGCGTACGACCTCCCGGGTGGCCCTCGATGAACTCTGGCGGGGAGCGGGCGGCGGCGCTCGTCTTCCTGCGCCGCTACCTGTGCGTGCAGTGCCGCGTTGGCTCGAGGAAGCTCGAACGCGATCGCCATCTGCTCGAATCTGTGGTTGGCCGGGATGGGCACGCCTGTCCCGGCCCCGGCCTTTAAGCCGAAGTTGCTGTGACTCTGCGTAGAGATTTCATGGGCTGACCTGCGGGAGTGGTTGCTTGCAGGCTGGACGGTGTAGCCAGGATTTTCCGCGTGTCCGGCTGATCATATCTGGCATCTGCCGATATGATCAGTGATATGGTGCAGCAGGCAGCGGCGATGCACGTGGCCAGGATCCGCAGCGGTTACACGGATAAGCAGGGCCAGCGGCGGGACTATGAGTCCCGGTATCTGCGGCGAACCTACCGCGATGGCAGCAAGGTGCGGCATGAGACGCTGGCGAATCTGTCCGGGCTGGCTGAGCCGGTGGTCGACGCGATCGAGGCGGCGCTGAAGGGCACCGAGCTGGTGCCGGGCGGGGCGGCGGTGACGATCACCGGGTCGCTGCCGCACGGGCACGTCGCGGCGGTGCACGCGATGGCGGTGCAGCTGGGCCTGCCGGCGCTGCTGGGCCCGGCCTGCCCGCAGCGTGATCTGGCGCTGGCGCTGGTCATCTCGCGGGTGGCGGTCCCGGCGTCCAAGCTGTCCACGCTGGCCTGGTGGGCCGATACCACCCTCGGCGCTGACCTCAGCGTCGCGGCCGCCTCCACCGATGAGATTTACGCGGCGATGGACTGGCTGGCGGGCCGGCAGGACCAGGTCGAGGCGAGGCTGGCGGCCCGGCACCTGGGGCCGGGGGCGAACCCGGCGCGGATGGCGCTGTTTGACCTGTCCAGCTCGTGGCTGGAGGGCACATGCTGCCCGCTGGCGGCCCGTGGCTACTCCCGGGACGGCAAGAAGGGCAGGCTGCAGATCGAGTACGGGCTGCTCACCGACCCGGCCGGCCGGCCGGTCGCGGTGCGGGTGCTGCCCGGCAACACCGGCGACCCGGCCGCCTTCACCCAGATCGTCAAGGTCATCCGGGACAAGTTCGGCCTGGCCAAGATGGTTATGGTCGGCGACCGCGGCATGATCACCAGCGCCCGGATCGCGGTCCTGAACCAGGCGGAGGACGGCGCCGAACTGCCCGACCCCTACGGGTGGATCACCGCGCTGCGCGCCCCGGCGATCAAGAAGCTGATGGCCGACGACGGCCCGCTCCAGCTCAGCCTCTTCGACCAGCAGAACCTGGCCGAGATCACCAGCCCGGACTACCCGGGCGAGCGGCTGATCGCCTGCCGCAACCCCGTCCTGGCCGCCGACCGCGCCCGCACCCGCGGCGAACTGCTGGCCGCCACCGAGAAGCTGCTGGCCCCGATCATCGCCCGGGTGCAGGCCGGGCGGCTGGCCGACGCCGGCGAGATCGGCGTCGAGGTCGGCAAGGTGATCAGCAAGTACAAGACCGGCAAGCACTTCGAGGTCACCATCACCGACACCACGCTGGCCGTCGAGCGCCGCCAGGACCAGATCGACGCCGAAGCCGCCCTGGACGGGTTCTACGTCCTGCGCACCCCCGTCCCGGCCAGCCAGCTGGACGCGCCCGCCGTGGTCACCGCCTACAAGAACCTCAAGTACGTCGAGCGGGACTTCCGCCACCTCAAGGCCGACGACCTGGACCTGCGCCCCATCTGGCACCGGCTCGAAGAACGCGTCAAGGCGCACGTGCTGATCTGCATGCTCGGCTGCTACCTAACCTGGCACCTGCGCCGCGCCTGGGCGCCGCTGACCTTCACCGACGAGAACCCGCCCGCCGCCGCCGACCCCGTCGCCCCCGCCCAGCGCTCACCGGGCACCCAGGCCAAGGCCTCCCGCCAGCACGACGAAACCGGCCGCCCCTACCGCAGCTTCCGCGGCCTGCTGGCCCACCTGGCCACCCTGACCCGCAACCAGGTCCGCTTCGCCGGCGCGCCCGCCACCGTGGCCATGCTCGCCGAGCCAACCAGCGCCCAGTGCCAGGCGTTCGACCTCATCGGCGTCCCGATCCCGCTCACCTTGAAGTAGCCAGAACACCACCCAGCACAGCGAGTGAAACCCAGGCCAGGACCACAATCCCCTGCTCAGCTAGCCGTAACTTCGGTTTAAGCGGCGGACGGGCGTCACCGTGCCCGTTCTCCTCTCCCCGACATGACCGCAGACGATGCCATGGACCTCCGCCGCGGGCTTTCGCCAGGTGTACGGG
>WNFI01401997.1_pt1 | contig 10251 bp, 19 predicted proteins | sample 5400471 | NCBI WGS metagenome assembly WNFI01 (sample SAMN13153348, study PRJNA577476) | soil metagenome | isolation source: 100 cm saprolite on Douglas fir-dominated hillslope | place: USA:California | collected 2013-09-17 | reverse complement strand
CATCAACTCTGGGGTGTTTCTTCAGGGATGAGTGGTCTGGAGTCAATACGAAATGAGAGGCTGATCATCCAGTGCAACAAACAACAGACATTCTTCATCCTCTAGGCGCAGCCCTCTCTTCCGGGAACGCCCCAGAATGTCCCCTCACAACCGCTTCATAACTAGGCGCCACCTCTTCCTCAGTACCTTCTGTGGTTAAGATTAGGGTACCCAGATTATCTTCGGTATTTCTACCCAGGTCCCTGTTTGCTGGTGGCGGTGAGTTCCCACTCACCCTTCTCCCAGTGGACGAGTGTTGTACCGAAGTTCTAGCGATCCCACCATATATGTCAGACTCAGACACGCTTTCTCCTGTGTCATCGACGCTGAGGAATGGGTTTGCTGCGGTAGAGGATCTGGTTTCGACAGCGGTGGAGGTCAACTGGAGGCCGTGGTAGGGGTTGAGAGGCGGACCCAAGGGGTCTCGATGAGGGTCGACAGAGTCGTGAGCGTCAGGTGCTGCAAGGGATGAGGAAGGGGTAGCAGCGGAACTCGCTGCAGAAGCTTGCCATTTGCCATAGAATGCGTTCGCTGCATGCATGGGACTTGACGAAAGAGGCGAGGCTGTTGTCGAGTATGACGATGAGCTTGCATCCTCTGAAAGCTGTGCTACGTTTGGGCCTTGTCTCCGTTTTGCTGAGATCACCTTCCCAGCGGACTTTCCATTTTCATCCACCTCAAGGACCATAGGACTCCTGGAATCGGGTCTCCCGAATATCGTTTCATCACTAGCGAGATCGAGGGGTAACGTAAGGCCAGTGACGTGGAACGAGTCCGTCTTCCATATTCGTTGATAGACACTGGGAAGGCTCGATGTATTGAGGCTAGCTGAAGTAGGCGATAATGCAGTAGATCTCATCCAGAGGAATAGACGATGCATGGAACCCGTTGTGGTCTGGCGCGAAGGGATGGTGTAGATAGTGAAGGAGATATCCGTTAGTGGACAGGTTATGCGAGCATCGATGTTTCGACATAGGGTCCGAGTGACGCCTGTGATGATGTTACGTGTCAGGAAAGTGATCAGTTAGGACGCATGGAGGACCCACCCCCAAGTTCATACTCAAGAGAAATGAGGAACTCGGCAGGATCTGCCTTCTCTACGTCGATGTTTGACAACCTAGCAGTATTGATTACGAAACAAGTCTCACTTGAGCACAAAGACCAAAAGCTCACTTGGCAATAAATAAAAGCGGGACACCATTTATGACAGCCGAGTGTATATGCTGCTTTTCCTTGATCTCGAACGGGGGTGCAACCTGGCTACCCTCCCACTTCATTTGAAACTCAGGGTTGCGCGAGATCCAGAATGATTCTTCACTGAAAAGACGATGCCTGAACATTGTAAGCCGATTGGTCTCTGAGGAGATTGCAGAAACGCATAGCCATACTCGGAGCCCGAAAAGGGAGTTGTGCGGGAAGCTGTTTTTGGGGCTTAGGCTATTCAAAAGGCGATATATCATTGGAGGAGAGGATTGGATGTCAAATAACCCACCAGACTTCAAATTCTGCATCTTTAGGGTCGAATGACAATTTGAGTTGCAAAGGGTGTCCAACCCGCCGCTCAACTCTGCCCGACTTGGAGTATAGCGAGATCGCGTAGGAATTGCGGGTATTTGGAAGTGGATCGATGCTTATAGGATGTCAATGAGAGGGTAATATAGCAGGATCGAAGACTTACGCGATGATGAAGATGATGTCTGCGCCGCTCGCAGTCAAAGAATGCAGGTGTAACACTCGGCATTTCACTGCGCTCATACTACAGTATTCTAGCTGCAGCGAGAGAACCCCTTGAGGCTAAGCTTGAGAGGCCCTCTTAATATAGGATGATAGATTGATGCAGTGTGAGCTTCATCTCCGGATGTGGCAGTGCTACCGTACTGGCCCGACCAAGTACTGGTTACACAGCCGCCTTCAAATGCGATCCGCTTACTTATGAGCTGGAGGTTGTGCAAATTTTTCATTTCAAAATTACCGGTTGTTGATCGGGGGCCAGTGTGCGACCTTGTCAAGTTTCTTCCCATGTGTGCAACCGAAGATAGGCAGGAAAATCTACTCCAATGGAATCTCTTCCTAGTTACTGGAAGTGACCTGCAACGTTGGAGCGCAACGCGTAGTTCCGGTCACTAACTCCGTTCAATTCACATTTTGTTTTTCAGATACCTATACAGTAGAAAATAATTTCTTTTTCCTCAGTTCTCATTTCTCAACACCGTTTTCTCGCCCCATCTTTATTTTCCCTTTCCACCTAATCATTTGTGTACCTAGCTACGCTAGGTGGGTTTTCTCAACGCTCGAGACTAAACCTCACAATAAGAACGAGTATATATCAGATTGCGATGCATGCTATTAGTAGCACCTAGCGACGGTACCGGTACGAGTTTGGGATTATGTACAAACGAAATGCATCAATAGTGACTATATGCTTTCAGTCATCTGAAGCCTCCTGGTTAAGTGCTCTGCTTGAGCTCTAGCTGCCTCAAGAATTGACGTTCTAAGATGAAGGATATTTAAGCAGGTTTACAAACGCTACTGAAGGGAACAAGACTTACTCTTGAGTAAGGCGACGCTGAAGACTCCTCAGCTGGGCACTTCCCAAGCCAATAGGGACAACGTTCGATTTTCTTGCTGACAAGCGGTTCTTTCGCACCTCTTCTTTCCGGTTCAACTCCTCCACCTGTGGTTTGAGAAGGGAAATCTGATGCGACAACTTTTACGCAAATCACCGGGTCAGACTGATGGAGGGGCACAGGATCAGTCCTATTTACGCACCAGAACCGCCCTGCTCTTGAGTGACCGTCCGTCAACATCTTCATCATCCTTCCCTTTCCCCCCGTTAACCTCCCGATCCATTCTTCCCAGCTCCGCAAACCATTTCGACTCGAACTCACTCAACTTAGGAGAATAGGAGTCCATCAGGCGTTGCAGTACGCGATCCAGGCGGGTTAATAGACCTTTTTGGGTCGAAATAACTTTTTCTAATCGTTCCTCACTCGCACCTGAGGCGCCAGATGACGAAGATGACACGGGAGACTTCAACGTGTCAATAAGCCCCACTAACTCGACGAGCTTGCCAAGCTGCCTCTCCATCTCCTTTTTCTGGAGAGCGATGCGATCCTGGAGCAAACCAATACCATGAGTCACATCGCGTATATCGGAACGGAAACCTTCGACTCGTTTCCCTAACACCCGAAGAGTTTCCGGCGTAACTGGTTGAATAGGAGACGTTGGGGTTCGCGGAGCAACGATGGACACAGTGACTTGTCGCGATGAGAAATTAGGAATGGTGAAAGGCTGTTTCGTCAATAACGAAATATAAGCCTGTTCAACAGTCGGTGATATCAACGAGGCTTTGGAGCCTGACTTGGATGGCGCAGAGGCAGGGAGTAAGACATCCTGGGATTCGTTCTCTACAGGCTTCAGAACCAATGCTATCGGCACGGCTTGATGCTGGGCCGTGAGCGCTACGAGCGAGTAATTCACCACGCTATTGTCCAGAATGGCAACGGAGAAAATGGGTGTGGTACTCCTGAGCGAATCCGAGCGCGTAAGTGAAAAGCCTACTCAACGCAAGAACGACCACTTACCTTTGTTCAATGGAGAAGGAGCTCAGCAGATGTGACACTTGGCTCCCAGGTGCTTTGGTGACAACTTCAACTAACTTAAAGTCTCGTCCGGCTTCACGCTCCAACTCGTCATCCATCTTGATTGCCTTCGAAATAGAGCGTATCCATCCTCTCATGTCAACTAAATGCACTCCGAAGGAATGGGAGACGAATAGACGGCCCCTTCCAGGATACATCGGGTCGATGTGGAACATGGGATAATTTGTGCGTATCAGCGAAATCGTCTTGGATGGGGCCTTCGAGGGTTTGGGTAAAGAGGCAGATGAGCTGGGTTCATTAACTTCTAGCAAGTTAAGTATACCAAGGTCGATTGACTCGAAAACCGTCAGATTTGGTAGATCTTGAGGGTTAGTGGTTTGTTTTCTCGATGAAGTCTATGACAAAATAGCACATCTCCCTTCAGGCAATGACCCCGGATGTGTGAAGGTCTGCTCACCGAGGTAAAGTCCCACTTGGCCTCCACCTTCTCGGCATCAAGGCATAGGTCTACCCTACCATCCCTCCAGACAATCGCAATAATCCCCAAAGATTCCGATGTATCAGTATCCTGCTTCTCCTCCATGCTTAAACTTTCTAGATCCGCCACCAAATCGTCTCCGCTCGACTCGCCAGGGCCAACATAAACTATATCGGTTGCCTCATTTTCGAACTCATGACCATGCTTCAGCGAGCTTTCCAGGTCTGGGGGTGAAGGTTGGAAAAGGAATGGACCCTGCCGAGCCAGCGGGTGACGCTGCGTAGTTGGTAACCGTATCGTTGCATGTGTTGGGACCTTCGAAGATGGCACCGGCGACCCGAACCGATCTGCAGCATCGAAGCTAGATTGTCGATTATTTCGTGATTGTGTCACTGCCAACTGCCTCGTGAGAGCATTGACGAACTTGGTTTGATGATCATTTATGATTGCTAACGAGTCGACGGCAGATCGGGAGGTAGAAGCCGAAGGTTCAAGCGAGGAATTGGATGCGGACATGAGGGCTGAGGCACTCGCCTCGATAAGTTCACGTTTTGCTGCGACGAAGCATTCGAGTGCTGGAATATAGGACGATGGTACCAAACTATATGAGTCAACACGGTTAGTAAACTATTGGATAGAATTCAAAACCACCATACGCAGTAGCAGGCAGGAACGGTGACATCGCCCAGACGTCACCATTTTTCATTAGAGTGAATACAGTCAGAGGACTCCAATCTGCAACCCCCTTCCCAATGCAAAACGACACTGCCTCGCGAGAAGCGGGATCTTCAACTGAAAATCTACCTTCGACATGATCAGGAACGAACGATAATGTTTGCTGCGGTTCTTCTGCGTCTCGAGAAACGTCATATTCTCTAGAACGAAACAGAGTTCAGGGTTAGCCGTGAAGATACTGCTAAGAACTAACCTCAATATCCCATCAGCCGTCAGAACAAGCAACGAAGAGCCACCATCATGCCATGGATGCCAATCTATTTTGGCGATCCGCGATGAACCTGATACAGCATGATAGAATTGCCCGATTTGGATCGACCTTCAAATGGACATGCTAAGGAACCATGTTGAAGATGCAAATTTACGAGCTTACTTCGCATCTACTCGAGAATTGACAAGTTTGCAATATGATGGTCTAGGAAGAACGACGACTGCCACTTGGTGGGCTCCAGCGACCGCTATCATCTTTCCGCCTGAGCATAACGCAATTTGTTCGATATGGAACTGAATATTCGGCGTATGTAGCGACTACCAAAAAAGCATCATTTACTACGCATCTCATGTACCAAGCCCAAGTCCAATTACCTTGTATTGTCTCTCCCCTGCAGAGCCACCCAATGAGCTTCTGTAATCAAGAAATGGCGCAATACGCAGTTCCTTTCCAACGGCTAGTATGATATCTGAGCCTCTGAAGCACATTCTGCTTGTCCGACGCGGATGCGACGCGTGATTTGTGGGGGAAAGATCATCTACCGTTAAACGCCCACTGTTCTGCTCCGCTTCACCTGTCTTGAAGATAGGATGAGATGGAAACTGAGTGGCCCACTCCAACTGAATGTTATCGCTTAGCATGTCAGTCGTCTAGGATCTGGCAATTTGAGGGGGAGTGAAGAACCAGGTGTGGTGGTCTAAGGATTCGATGAGTCACGCGGAAACGACTCGGCTAACGCCGACTGAATTCAGAGTACCGTTACGCGTTCTTAGTAGACCTTGCTTCGAGTATGAACAGTGGTTACGATCTTTCCGCAAGCACGTACTCACCAGATGGGAGAATATTTCAGGCGTGTTTATCATCTTTTCATGATGAGCGGCTTGACTCAATAGGCTTTATAGGTGGAGTATGCAAACAAGGCCGTCGAGAATTCTGGGTATGTAATTCGAAGTGTTCAAGTACACTGTATATTCGTCTGATGATCTACGTGAATTTCAGGACAGCCATTGGTCTCAGAGTGAAGGATGGGGTCGTTCTCGCCTTGGAGAAGCTCGTACACTCGAAGCTTCTAGTTCCAGGCTCGAATAGACGCATCCAGTCTGTCGATCGACACATCGGGATGGTCAGTCCTTCGAATCCATACTATCTTTACCCTCACCTACTTTATATGTTATCTTGCTGATTCAATAGGCTACCGCTGGTTTACTAGCAGACGGTCGCCATCTCGCCACACGCGCTTTCGACGAGGGATTGAACTACCGAGAAACCTATCGTGACGTCACAACTCTCAAGGCACTCGCTGAGAGATTGGGGCTATACGTGCAAGCCTATACCCTCTATTCTTCGGTGAGACCATTCGGTGTGAGTGCCGTACTGGGGGCAGTCGATAAAGACGGTCCACAATTGTATATTGTCGAACCCAGCGGGATATATCATGTGAGTTTAATCAGTATTTTCTCTGATTAGTTGTGATTAGCCATGTTCCTAATCTTGACAAGGGTTATCATGGAGCCGCCGTTGGGAAGGGGCGGCAATTAGCGAGGACCGAACTCGAGAAGCTGAAGTTGTCAGAAATGACAACCCGCGAAGCCGTCTTCGAAGCTGCACGAATGTAATTTTTTCTTCTGGTGCTTCCTAGTCCCGACAACAGAACTGATCTATTGATTCCAACTAGTATTCATCTCTGCCACGACGATGCTAAGGACAAAGATTTTGAATTAGAGCTGTCGTGGATTGGCTCTGAGACGGGCGGGTTACACCTTCCTGTGCCAAACGATCTGTATGAAGAAGCCGATAAGAAAGGACGGGATGCATTGGACGCCGACATGGAGGACTGATTCCATTCCTGTGCAGTGGTGGTGGTGGACTGTCGTGTAATCCTTCATAATGAAACTAAGACCGTTGTTATGCCTCAAACGAGCTTGTTTGAAGAAGTGCCTAGTATTCCCGCCAAATTTCAAGGGATAGCCGACTCTCGGGATGCCAAGTCTTGCCAAAGACGAAGTCGAGTCGGATGCTTAGGCGAATTTCATAATCTTAGTTCGTTTCGGTAAAGCCCGAAACCTTCGTGACGAACCTAATGTTGCTCATCAACTGTTCGATCCTCGGACACGACGTCGAACGTGTCTTTGATATTATGATTTCCAGCAGCGCATCGGTCAACGACCTGAAAAGGGCGATCAAGAAGGAGAGACAGAACGAACTCTACCATATCGACGCTGCTGATCTTGATATTTGGATGGTGAGCGGTTCCGCGCAACACACCACCATTACTGATGTGTGGCGACACATTTTCAGCTCCCGGATCCGCTTCCAACTGATGAAATTTACATACTTGAAAAGATCGTCGACGGCGCAAGCATCCGCGATGCGGTTTTGCTTGAGCCTATGGAGGAACTGTCGGACTATTTCTCTCTGGCTCCGAAGTCAAAGAGGCTTCATCTAGTCATACAGGTTCCCCTGGTGAGTAATAAACATTCACTCCATCCTGCCAACGCGACTAATATCTGCATATGTCTGTTCTCCACCCGAATGACATTCACTCCGTTAGGATGACTCCGAAGGGTTCTGGTGACGTCGGTCTTGAACCTGAGTCCTTATGTTCGACTGAACGAATCTCGCCGTTTTTTCGGGGGAACAGGGGGAGTTGTGACAGATGTTAAATATTCCTTTTTCGGTACTGTATTAGGACGTTACTGTGACATTGTCGATGTGTGATTTTGAATTTCAATTCAAACATTGTGACTGTGATTCCAATTTTGAATTTCAAGTCACAGAAATGGGTGATGCGTCATCGATTTCTATTGTTACCCATGTCTCCTCTCTGTCTCTCGAGACTCACTCTCCCTTCGTGTTTCAAGTCTTTCGTCCACTCCCGGCGATTCACGATGCCGAGCACACACAGTGGTTTTGGCGATAGTGAGGCGAGGCCAAATGCATATGTCGAGCAAATTGTAGATGGCATTTCGGCTATAACGCTCGATCGACCGAAACAGAAGAATGCGATTTCTGTTAAACTGCTCGGCGAGTTGAAGGCATCCATTGAACAAGTCGCTGATGATCAAAGGCGAGTTAGCCTCTAAGCGCCTCCAAACTAACAGCGTTTAAAACACATTCCCCCAACGTTTGTCTGCGCAACTCACACGCTCGCATGGCACCACTGAACATAGTCTACGAGTCCTCATCATCCGCTCTTCCGAACGTGGTTCCTTCTGTGCCGGCGCAGACCTCGCCGAACGACGAACAATGTCACCAGCAGCCGTATCGCTGTTCCTCCAGAACCTCCGCTCAACCTTCACACTACTCCAAAACTTTCGCATGCCAACTATAGCCGCTATCGATGGGCCTTGTCTAGGTGGTGGATTGGAACTCACGCTTGCGTGCGATTTCCGTGTGGCAGGGAGTGAAGCGAAGAAGATTGGATTGACAGAAACGAAACTTGGGATTATACCAGGTGCTGGAGGTACTCAAAGGGCTACCAGGCTTTTAGGGATTACGAAAGCGAAAGAGTTGGTTTTTACAGGGAGAATGATGGATGCGAATGCTGCCCTTGCGTTTGGTACGTGTGGACGCTGATGGCGTCTGGTCCGTTCTACGATTGGGGGACTGATTGTTATTTTATCTTTAGGTCTCGTCGACTATGTGGCTGAGCCGTCAAGTACAGCGTTTGATCGAGCGATGGAACTAGCTCGTGAAATCTCGACATCTGGTATGTTTTCACCGAGTCTCTTTGCGTCTCGTCGTCATACCTTCTGACGAGCATGATTCCTAATCTACAACTCATTTTCCCTTTAGCTCCCCTCGCATTGCGGGCAGCAAAGATGGCGATCTCCCGCGCTGATCAAGTTGATCTAGAAACCGGCCTGGACTTTGAGCAGGCATGCTATGCGCCGCTATTACGAAGCAAAGATAGGGACGAGGCACTCGAGGCGTTTAGAGAGAAGAGAAAGCCAGTGTTCAAGGGGGAATGACGAACATTTAACTTGGGGAAGCGCTTGCAGCAGATATGTGTTCAAGACTGCATACGCAGTGGAGCAGGGTGACGCTGAACAGCAGTGTGCGACAAACACAATGGGCTGCAGTCCTGGAAGGACCGCAGTTTGTGTTTGTGTTGGAGATTGTCTCCGAAATAGCCGGTCTTTTCGTTGGACCTGGACGTACATCTCTGAAACGCAAGAGTTCAAATGTCACGTTAATCATTCCTATGGATGGTGTCATTGATTGAACATCACGCTGATACCTAATATGGTGGATGCGTAATCTGGGTCGTCGTCACCTCAAGAAGCTTCATGCTCTTCACAAAGAGAGGTTGATCCACCTTGATGACACGAAAACTGTAACCCGTAATCGCTGTTCTGATTCCACTAGAGGTTCACGCCCTCGGGCTCGGAAAGCCACCTAAGCGGAAAGTCTGTCTTTGCTTATTTCTCTCTCCGAACGCTAGTTGAGTGGAGAGTGATCGCAGCTGATCTATTTATTGATGGATTTTGGCATCGTATACTTAAACAAACATCTAACATTCATGATTGGTTCTCGCTGGATTTCAGGTCACTCTCACTGATTCATTTGTTTTGCTTCTGTTTCCTTCGTCGTATAGCCTTGCTGCTCGTCTCCGCCATCACTGAAGACCAATAATTTCGTCATCGTGGCCCTCCTCAAAATAAGAAGAAAATCAAACCGTTGTATTACGACAATCGGATCCCATTGATCAGAGACGGGTGATTATTTATGGATAGAATACTTAGTTCACTGGAGCATTCGAGCGATGAATAAGTCTATTAGTATTATTGTTCCAGTCCAATTGCATGGCAGGTGAAAGACGATTAATTCCAACAACTAATACATTTTTCTAATAGCAGAAGTACATTCATAGTCAAACATATGAATAACGTACGGGCGGCACCGTGGACTCGTTGCCCTTCACACTAGGACGTGGCCTCAGACTTTCCAGGTCTTTCATCATTCCACTTAGTCTGTGGCTCACGCTGCTCGCTGCTAGTCGATCTTTAAGCTCATGCACATGAAGGTTAATCCCCTCCATTCCACGAGCGATGCTCGTTCGGTTTACGTTCGTCCATGGCTGGTCCGTACCTGCGACCCCGAGACTTGGAGCGATGGTGTTGGAGGCTGTCTCACTGGGCAACCCTATTCCCGAGTCCCAAGCGCGTTCAATCTGCCCACTCCAG
>WNFI01038901.1_pt2 | contig 10251 bp, 8 predicted proteins | sample 5400471 | NCBI WGS metagenome assembly WNFI01 (sample SAMN13153348, study PRJNA577476) | soil metagenome | isolation source: 100 cm saprolite on Douglas fir-dominated hillslope | place: USA:California | collected 2013-09-17 | reverse complement strand
GTTGGAAGCATACACGTAGGCGTTCATTGTCCTGGCTTTGAAGCGCATAGAAGCCACCGAGAGGTCCTCATAAATGATACGAGTCTCAGCATTCTCAGCTATCATGAGGTTGACCGCTCGGTTGATCTCTTGACGCACATGACGGCCCAGACGCTGACCACTGGCACTGCTAGTGGAAGGCAGCTTCAACACGCCTTTCTTTTGGAGGCAGGCTCGTAACTTGGCCTTTCTCCGGCGCTTCTCTCGGTCGCGCTTGTGCCGTTTCGCCAGCTTCCCATGAAACGACCCATACCTCTTGCCAGTCGAGGTGGTGATGAAATTGACGATGCCCACGTCCACGCCAATGATCGGGGCCCCTTGCTCGGTCTTGATCGGAACGTCCTGATCGAAACTAAGCGTGACCCACCAGACGCCCTTGCGCTTGTGGAGCGTGGTGGAGGTATTGAGGGTCCGGCCCTGGAGGGCTTGTGTATGATAGGAGGACAGTCTCACCGGGACACGAAGCGGGTTGCCCTTGTCTAAAGTTGAGATGCGGAGCCAGTAGTCGAACGTCGAGTCCTCTGATTTCTCCACCACCACCACGTTGGCATTGGCCTGGATGGCCGGAACACGCAATTCAGGAATCTTCCATTCGCGCCACGCTGGTTCCTTGCGTTTAGGGTCAAGTGCGACGCCGAAAGCTGCTGCTTTGGTCTGAGCCTCTGCATAATCAGCCAGGTCTTCCAGATAGGCCTCGTAGGCGGCCTGCCGGTTGGTCCGAAATGATTTGGCAATGCCTGCTGCTTGCTGCATAGCCACCCGATGCCAGCGGTCAGACAACTTGCTTTCAAAGACGGGAGCCGCAAATTTGTCTGGGGAAGCATCCGCCTCACAGAACAGCGTCACGTACTGCTGGCAGAGCGCAAGAAACACGGCTGCCACCTGGTTGAGAGCCTCCAACTTGCCAGCATTGGCCTCGATGAGACGAATATGGGTGACCGCGTGGGTCAGGGTCTGCTTCGTCGCGCGTTTGCGCTTGCGCTTCTTCTCCTGTTCGTCAGCTTTCTCTGGCTTGTGGCTCATGCGAGGACCCATTCTGCTCTAGAGCGGCTAAGACTTGTTCGGTCTTGCGTTTGGCACGCCTGCGGCCATAGAGTCGTGCCGCGAAGCTCGTGATAATGGCCACGAAGTCGTCCATGAGGTCGTCTTGGGCGGTATCGGCGGTGTTGACCACCACCAGTTCCCGCCCTTGCATGGACAACAAGGTTTGAATGTAGGCAACCCCAAAGCGAGAGGCCCGGTCCGTGTGTTCCACGACGATCTGACTGATCTGCGGGTCTGCAAGTAACGCGAGAAACTTGGGGCGCTGATCATTGATGCCAGAGCCACACTCTTTCACGACCTTGCCCACCGACCAGCCTTGGGCGTTGCACCACGTGGTCAGCCGCTCGGCTTGCGTGTCGAGGTTCTTCTTGTTCTCAGAAGAAGACACCCGTGCGTATACAGCAATGAAACGAGATCGTGGTGGCGCGATCATCGTCTGTTCGACAGGTTCTTCGATGATCACGGTGCCGGTAGGCAATTGGTAGCCAGCGATCTGGCCTCGTTTAGTGATCACTAGGTGTCTGGTATGCTTTTCTCAATACCTACACCTCAATCCACCAGAGAGCCCGGCGATGGCTGACCTTGTAGACAGGATTTAGAAACAGGCACTATGTTCTCACCATAAGGTACTATGCTATCTTCTTGTCCGAGCAGCGCTTGTAACAAAACAGGTCCCAAAGGCACTACCTCTCTGATCCCCATAGGGCAGAATCAAGAGATCTATTCGGGAAAGGAGTGCGGGAGTGTCCCCAACGCCCCCCTTGCGGGGGTCTTACGCATCCAGTCAAGGAAGAAGGAAAAGAGGTGCAGGGCGCAGCCCTGCCAGGGGTGCGGGGGTCCCCCGAATAATCTTTTTCCTCCTTTTTTACTGGATGAGCCACTTAGGAGGGGATCTGCCAGAGGAGACAAGAAAATGATAAGTACAGATATGTTTATAGGAAGCATGATAGGTGAGTACCAGATCAAGCGGCTGCTCGGTCAGAGCCCGTTAGGAGTGGCCTATCTGGCTCTGCACCCAGCACAGGGCCGCAAAGCTATAGTCATCATATTTCATTTGCCAGAAGGAATGTCAGCCCAGGAACGCGAGCAATTGGGCCTGCGTGTTGCTCGGGAAGGAGAGATGCTGACCCGGCTGGCCCATCCACATATCTTGCCGATTTATGCCTGTGGAATGCAGCCAGGCTATTTATATCTGGTCACGGCCCTTGTGGAAGAAGCCTCGCTTAGTCAGTCTCTTAAACAATATACCCGCTTCACTCCTCAACAAACGCTATCAATGCTCAAACAGTTAGCAGCGGGCCTGGATTATGCGCACAGTCAGGGTGTGGTGCATGGCATGTTGAGTCTCTCAAATGTGATAGTGAGCAGTGAGTTCGATGTACGTATCGCCGGTTTTGGGCTGCTCACAATGCTTGATATTTATGGAAATGCGCAGAATGCTCGTCCCCTGACACATCTTACCAGCAAGAGCGGTACCTTCCTGGGCCGACCTGAATATATTGCCCCGGAACGTGTAATGGGTCTGCCCGTTGAAGCTCGTTCTGACATTTATGCGTTGGGAGTGATGCTTTTTGAATTACTCAGTGGGGTACAACCGTTTCGCGGTGCACAGCCTCTGGATATTGCCCTCCAGCACTTGCAGCAGCCGATCCCCTCAGTTCATGCAGTTTGTCCTGAGGTGCCAGAGATGTTTGATCTGGTGCTGAGAAATATGTTGGAACGCGACCCAGCGAAGCGCACTCAACAGGCCGGAGAGGCCACATCAGTCTTTGAGCGCGTCGTAAAAGCTCTGGATCCTTGGCAGTGGGCTACTCCCACCAGCGTTGAGCAGTCGATGCGCAATGCGCAGGTTACGATTCCACCTACGGTAAACTGGTTTGATGAGCCAATGACCCAATGGCAGGTACCAGCCGTTAGTACAAGGCAATTGCCCAACACAACCACCCTTTCTGACGAAGCGCAAACCATCGTTCAAACTTCGCCCAAAGTGTCGTTTGCACAACCAGGATCTTCTGCCCAGGCAGGAAATAATCCCAACTCGTTGGGAGGGGCGGACCCCTTTGCCTGGTGGGCGGGCACGTCAAACGGGCTTCGAGCGGCATCGCCTATCCCAGGAAAGGTTTCCCAGCATCCTCCAGTGCGTTCGAACAATGCTCCATCACGTTCTCGCTCACGACCCGCACGACTGGACCGCAGAAAGCTGATCTCGCTGCTTGGAACTGGCATGGCTGCTAGTATCCTGACGGTGAGTGGTATCAGCCTCGCGCGCATTATGCAAAGTACGAAGCAATCTCAGACGCAGACTGCCAATGGCCCCTCTTCTGGGTCAACGACGACTACTGGAAACAATACGCCCACAGCAGGCGCAACGTCTGGTGCCCAGAATACGACACCAACGGCGCAAGCATCAGCAACGAGAACTCCACAGGCTGGGGCGACTACGAAGCCTACACAGGGACAACAGTCGACCCCTACACAGGGACAACAGCCGACCCCCACGCCGAAACCTCAGCCAACGCCAACTCAGCCGCCGTCGCACACCGGCACAGTGATTGGACACACCAACCAAGCCGCAAACAGCGCGGTGAGTTTCACCAATCCCGCTGATGGGAAGCAGAGTTGGCTGGTCCACCTGGCTAATGGCAACTGGGCAGCGTGTGAAGTGGCCTGTACGCATGTGGGTGTTACGGTCAATTATGACTCAGGCTCCCAACAGATGGTCTGCCCAGCGCATGGCGCAATTTTTAACCCTGCAAATGGTTTCGCTTATCAGCCTGGTAGTGGTCCTGGTACGTTTGCCCCGCTACCAAAGGTTACCGTTCGGGTGAACGGTGATGGTACGATTACAACAGGATAGAAACTATAGTTCCGTATCTGGCTTACCCCGTAAGCTGTAAATTACCACTTTATCCTGGTGGAATCTATGTATTTAACCTGGTGAGCAAAGTCGTCCAGACCGCGCTGGGATGTCCGGGACGTGAACTGTAGACGCTGGCTAAGGGGCAGCGTTTGCTCTGAGAAAATAGTGATCACCAGGAGAATTGCAAAGAAACCACCAGCTTAATGGCTCTTGTCCAATTTAGATACTCCCTTGAAAAAGGGAATCTCTGAGAGGAGGTGCGCAGAGCACAATAGAAAAATATGTATGCACAAAATCCCTCTCAGGCATCTTCCTTAGATGCAAGCGCCTGAAATAACTACAAAAATAGGGTAAATACCTGATGATCTTTGAGCGGTGTTTGCTATAGTATATCAAATGATTGTTGGGAAGCTATAGTGGTGCATATATCAAAGAGGGAAAAGCGAACATGCTGAACACTGCACAGTTGGGTACCGAGGGAGTTGAAGATGTCCTCTTTATCGCCGATGCCTGCTTAGGAGGTCTGAGTGGTCGCTCAACGCTGCTGATTGGACCAGAGGAGCAGCGACAACTCTATGTACCTTTGTTGCAGAGAGCTGGAATAAAAAATGTATACCAGGAGGATACTGCTCTGCGTGCTGCTGCGCTTATCCCTTACGTGCAATTATTGATTAGCGCGCCCGACCCTACCCAGACCGCTCCTTCGTTGACAGCGGGAGTTATCGCGCGAGGGTGCGTGGGACGTAGAACGCCGTTGCTGATCTTTGACCTCTCCCAATCTACCCCTTCTGTTGAAGAACTGGCCGGTCTTTTGCCCGCGGTCTGCCTCTATACACCGGAAGACCTGCGGCACATTTTATCCAAACGCAGATGAAATCAACTGTATATTATGGTAAACTACAAGGTATAGGTTTCTAAACTCTCTATACAAATAGAAGTTGGCCCTGCATTTTATGCATATACCTTGAGGAATTCAATGGAAGTCATTAAAATCTCACCCCGTGGCTATTGCTATGGTGTTGTCGACGCATTACAACTGGTACGGCAAACTGCCAAAGACCCCAATGTGCCACGGCCCATCTATATTATTGGCCAGATTGTGCATAATCGCCATGCTATCGCAGAGCTAACAAACCAGGGCGTCGTCACGTTGGATGGGCCAGATCGCGTGAGCATTCTGGAGCAAGTGACGGAGGGGACGGTGATCTTTACCGCACATGGCGTGTCGCCGCTCGTCAAACGCAGGGCGCGAGAGCGAGGTTTGCACTGTATTGACGCCACCTGTCCAGATGTGACCGTTACCCATGATCTTGTCCATGACCTGGTAGCTAAGGGCTACTATATCCTGTATATTGGCAAGAAGGGCCATCCAGAGCCTGAAGGCGTACTGGGAGAGGTGCCAGGACATATTGCGTTGATTGAGACTGAGGCCGACGTGGATGCGCTGGAGCTGACACCTGAGCAGCAAGCCAGGCTGGCCGTTACGACCCAGACCACGCTTTCGCAGTGGGATACGCGCCGCGTCATTGAGTACCTTAAGGTACGCTATCCCCAGGTGGAAGCGCATATCGATATCTGCGCGGCGACACAGACGCGCCAGGAGGCGGTTGCGGCCCAGGCCAGGGGTGCGGATCTTACCGTAGTTGTGGGTGATCCACGGAGCAATAATACCAACCGCCTGGTCCAGGTATCTGAAGAACTGGCGGGCGTTCCGGCTGTACGGATCGAAGATCTTTCACAGCTAAAGCCAGAATGGTTGAACGGCAAGAAACGCGTAGCCGTCACTGCTGGAGCCTCTACTCCCAGTCAATTAACACGTGAGGTTATTCGTTATCTTGAGCAGTATCAATCTGAGTAGGAGGCATAAGTACATCAACTGTACTGAAAGTCGGTGAGATGAATACATTTAGGCAAGAATTGGTAGCGTGTACTGATCAACAGCTTGAGCAAATTTTTCACTTATGGGGCATGAGGGGTCTGCCTAATAGTGATCTCCAAGAGCGTAAGAATATCCTCTTACAACGTATCAAAGACCCTATCGCAGCGCATTTTGTGTGGGAATATCTCCACGCGGACGAACGCGAGGTATTGTATCGCATACTTGGGCATCAGGCCCGTAGTGGCACGCGCCGTGATTTAACGCTGAAAAAATCTCAGCTTACACCACAGCGCTTTGAGGAAGTAATATCGCAGCTTAAATACTATGCGCTTTTGAAAGAAAATGCGGTGCAAGTACGTGTGGAGCAGATTGTCTTTCCTCCTTCCAGGAGTAAGACGGTTTCATCACAGGCGGCAACGGCTCTCCTTTATCCATATACAGAAAGCGTCGATGCTCTGTATACAGCAGGAAAAGAATTTTTCTCCGCCAATTCTGATCGATCCGCCATGACATTTGATAAACTGCTTTCATCTTTTAATCATGGTGAGCTAAATACCATTTTGCCGCACTATATTCCCAATACGATGGATTATTATGCTCATGGCTACACCCAAGCCGAGACGCGGGCAATGATAGAGGACGAACTAGCACAGGCAAACGGAGCTTTCGAGATATTACAGAAGTTTGACCCACCTGTACGGGATCTGTGTAAATGGTTATGCGAACAAGGCGGCAAGGCGAGCATGCAGCGTGTACGTGAGCATACAGGCTATGATGACACAGCGCTTTTGAAGGCCCTCCACCAGTTGGAAGAATACGCTATCGCCTTTCAAACGTTTTCAGAACGAGAATGGGTCCTTTTCGTGCCAGCAGCTACCTTTGCCAGTGTGCGAAAGGCGACGCAGCAAACTGCCCCTGAAGTAATACAGGTTGGCCTTATGCCTTTGCCTATACCCCCTGAGGTTGTCTATGAGGCTGCTACCCCCATGTTGTATGACATGGCAATTATTATTGGAGCGATTCACCAGCAAATTATTGAGCCAACGCAGGCGGGTAAAGTTCCTAAGCGCCTTGCCAGCAAGATACAGCCCATGCTGCATGGTCTGCCGCGCACCAGGTACATGAACGAAGAGGACGAGTATATGGATATGGTTTTCCATATCGCCCAGGAAGTGGGTATTGCACGCCTCTTCAAACCAACCTTTGAGGGAGTGAAAGCGCATTTCGAACCGGGTCCACAGATCAAACGGTGGTCACACCTGGATATGGTAGACCAGGTCCAGCTCCTATTACAATGCTGGCTCAAAAGTTTTAACTGGTTGGACGTGCGGGGTGTCAACTTTAGACAATGGGACCCTTTTTACTGGAACCCTATGGCGGCGCGTGGCTCAGTGCTGGAGCAATTGCACCAATGTAAGCCAGGGCAATGGTATAGTATAGCGTCTCTACTAGAGGTGATCTGGGATAAGAATCCTTTCGAGCTACGTCCGGTACAATATAATATACGCCCGGCTGAGCGACGGAAGTCGAGCGCTATGCGTATGAAGTGGAATAGCTGTGAGGGTGAGGTTTACCTGGGTATCCTGGCCTCTACGCTCTATGAATTAGGCGTTGTGGCTGTTGGCAACCAGCAGCCACCAGAGCGAGAAGATGGACTGGTCAATCCGGACGCTTTTATGCTCACTGAATTGGGAACCAGCGTCCTCTCTTCTATAGAGGGTAAAGCCACGAGTCAGCCCCCGGTCAATGGCAAGCGTGCATTGGTTTTGCAGCCCAATTTTGAACTCCTCCTGCTCGAACCGGATATGCCAACCTTATATAGCCTCTTGCCATTTACGCAGGTAAACCAGGTTGATATGGTCAGTCGCTTGACGCTCACGCGCGTCTCGGCTTTGCGCGGTGTAGAAGCCGGTAAAGATATTGAGCAGATGTTACAGATTTTGGCAGAGCGCAGCCAGAAAGAGGTACCGCAAAACGTAGCCTATACGATGCGCGACTGGGTAAAGTCGTACAAAGATGTGAAGATTTCGCAGGTCCTGCTGCTTGAAGTCTCAAGCGAATCCGTCGCGGACCAGGCTTGCTCTTCTGCTAAGCTACAACCTTTTAACCTTCGCAGGCTTGGTCCGCGTACGCTGATAGTGAGTAACGATATTAACCTACAAGAGTTGCGCCGGATTTTTGAGAAAGAAGGTATTAACACTTGCTGAAAGATGGCGTGGCGTAAGAGGCTACGCTGGAACTCTTGCTCATGTTTTTGTTCTGCTGTGGTGTCCCTTTGTGTTTGTTGGTAGCTGAGGCGGTGCTCCAGCTTACGCAACTTCAATACAAAAAAAGCCAGGCGCAGAAGTTCAAAGCGGCGAATCTGCTCCGTTGTCTCCAAGGAGCCATTAGGGGGAAACAGAGATATATACACAGTATCCGATGTAGATACAGGTAGGTGAGTATCCTTTTTCGTGCTGAGGGCCATTTATATATTCTCCTTTATTGATTCATATGTGGCGATAAGCCTTTATTTGGATGTATCTATGTGTAGCATTCTACCAGTCACAGGTATAATCATGTGGAGAACAGGTAAGGATGCGGTTGAGAAACAAACGAACTATGTTATATGTTATAACGCAGTAGTGGTTAAGAGTGAAACTTCTAACCCAAATTGGCTAATTTGTACCTGTGACTTAATGCAGTGGAGCACTATTCGTTGGATAAAGTAGAAAGGGTCTATCAGAGATTTATATAGTAATAAGTCTCACTTGAGAACCATAGGCAATACGAGGAGGGAAGTATTTCTGTGAAGAAAACACTGTTTTATGGCGCAGCGGCTATCGCTATTCTTTTTGTTATCCTGGGAGTGTACTATCTGATCCCAGGTGTTTATCATATTGTTAGCAGTGGTGGCCCCGAGGCAGCGACTATGCACGCCCATAAGCGCTATGCCGTGGTGTTCTTTGTTTTAGCCGTGGCTGGTATAGCTACTGCATTCTTCACGCGTCCAAAAAAGAGCGTGAATGTTACATGAACCACCCCAAATTTTGATACTGCTGATGAATAAGCCTCTCAAGGGCGTTCATCGTTCCAGGGCACCCGCAAGGGGATGCCCCTACTATACGCGGAACCTCGTCTATAGTAGGGGCATCCCCTTGCGGGTGCCCTTTTTCCATACACACAACCTCCGACATGACTCAATTCATTTGCCAGCGGTCTAAAGTTCGGGATGATTCATGTAAGCTGGGAGCTACTGTGGGCCAAGCAGGGTGTGGCGTATCAGCATCAGGTGAGTCAAGGGCCCAAGACCGCCAGGTACAGGCGTGAGGAACGAAGCTATTTCGCTTACGCCGGCAAAATCAACATCTCCCGCTACCTTACCTTCTACCGTATTGATGCCTGCATCTAATACCACCGCTCCTGGTTTGACCATATCAGCGGTAATGCTGCCCGGACGCCCAATGCTGACGGCAAGAATATCGGCACTGCGGGTAATACTGGCGAGATCCTGAGTATATGAATGACAGATTGTCACCGTCGCATCTTGCTGCATCAAAACCAGCGCGATAGGCTTGCCGCCAATATTGCTGCGGCCAACAATCACGGCGTGGCGACCAGCTACAGGAATATGGGCGTCCTGTAAAAGGGTCAATATAGCATCGGCAGTAGAGGGAATAAAGCTAGGAAAGCCAAGCAGCAAATTGCCTGCGTTACGCGAACCGAGACCGTCAACATCCTTCTCTGGCCGCAAAACATCGGTCACAATGCGCTGGCGAATGTGTGCAGGTAGGGGGAGCAGCAAGACAACACCATCTGTATTAGGGTCATCGTTTGCTGCTGCCACCTCCGTCTGTAGCTCCGCCTCTGCAATCTCAAAGGGATACGCCAGTGTGGCACAGCTCAGGCCAATCGTGCTGCAGGAACGTACCAACTGCCTGCTATACACTTCAGCGGCAGCATCATGGCCCGCTACAAGTTGTGTCAGGCGTGCTGGGCGATGGTGTTGCATACGAAACTGGGCAGCTTCTTTGCGTAGTTCTTCGGTCATACGTGTGACCAGTGGTTTACCATCATAGATAATGGCCGACATAAAAACAATACCTCTCATCCTCATTGCCACTATATGATATCACACGTATGGGACAGCTCTCGCGGCTGCCCATTATAGTAGGATTATCCTGGCGTCTAGCTACTAGCCCTACTAGCTGATGATTTTGCCAGTGTAGTAGGTTACCTGATCTGGGCGATGCATTGGTTTGCTGCTAGCACCACCGTGATGCTGTTGAAACAGAGCACTGTTGGTATATTCCTCCAGAGCTGCTTTCGATTCCCAACGGGATACCACTAGCATTGTGTTGTCTTCAGCGGTCCAGAGCTCCAAACCCAGAAACCCTTTGAACTGCTTCATGGCAGGAGCAGATTTCTCGAAAGCTTCAAACATCGCTTG
>WNFI01411434.1_pt2 | contig 10254 bp, 10 predicted proteins | sample 5400471 | NCBI WGS metagenome assembly WNFI01 (sample SAMN13153348, study PRJNA577476) | soil metagenome | isolation source: 100 cm saprolite on Douglas fir-dominated hillslope | place: USA:California | collected 2013-09-17 | reverse complement strand
CCCATCGGGCAGGGCAAGAATCTCGGCAACCATTTTGGCCTCGTGTTCCTCGACTTGCCCATCGGCATGGAACATCCCCTGGAGCGCCTCTACGAGGTCCGCCGCCGCATGCAGGCGCTCAAGGGGTCGTACCAGCCTGTCATCGCCCTCGCCCTCCTCGGCGCCGTGGGCTACGGCCCGCGCGTGGTTCAGGAACAGGTGACGCAACTGCTCGGCGCCAATGCGAGCGCGGTCATGACCAATGTCCCGGGGCCGCCGCACCCGCTCTATTTCGCGGGAGAGCGCATCGTGGAGCAGGATTTCTGGGTGCCGCAGTCGGGCGGCATCGGGATGGGCGTGTCGATCCTCTCCTACGACGGGCGCATCCAGTTCGGCGTGATCACTGACGCGGGCCTGGTGCCGGATCCGGATCGAATCGTCGGGCGTTTCGGCGACGAGTTCGACAAGCTCATGTGGCTGACTCTCATGAGCCCCTGGGCGACTGACGTCGTCCCGGAGGAGCCTGCCCCGGCACGCGTCAAGCCGGGGGCCGGGATCCAATCATCCAGGCCGCGCAAGAAGAAGGCCGCCGCGGTCCCCGCCTACTCCCCGCCGATTCCGAAGCGCTTCAGGAATCTCTGACCGCGGCGATCGCGTCCATCTCGACGAGGTAGCCGTAGTGAAGCTGCGCGACCGGAACCACGGTTCGCGCCGGCTTGTGCGCGCCCAGCTTCTCGGCGTAGATGGCGTTGAACGCCGGCCAGTGCGCCACGTCGGCGATATACACGGTCGCCTTCACGATCAGCCCGGCGCCGCTTCCCGCCGCGTCGAGAATCGCGATGACGTTGTCGATCACGCGACGCGCCTGCTCCTCGAAGCTGACGAGACGGCGTTCCGCGTCGCCGGGAACGATCGGCAGCTGGCCCGCGACGTAGACCAGGCCGGCGTGGATCACGGCCTGCGAATAGTGTCCGCGAGCGGTTGGCGCATCGAGTGGAAACCAGCTTCGTCATCTCGAACATCGAGACCTGTCTCTTGCCGCCGAAGACTTCCCGCAGCTTGTCGTCGGCATTGATCATGCGGCGATTGGCCTTGTCCTGGAGGTTGTTCTTCTTGATGTATCCCCACAGCTTGCTGGTGACTTCCGTGCGGGGCATCGGGTTGCTGCCGATCACTGCGGCGAGCGTCGAGCTGATGTTCATCGGCTTCATGAAAGCGGCATTCGGCTTACGCTTGGCAGCGGGTTTTTTCGCTTTCGCGGGTTTCCTCGCTGCGGCTTTCTTCATCGGCTTCTTGGCCGCCGACTTCCTGGCTGCCGGTTTCTTCGCTGCTTTCTTGCCTTTCTTAGATGCCATTGATGAATCCTCCAATCTGATTGTGACGTTGAATTCTAGTCATCTCGCCTCTCCAGGCGCGACAGCGAGAGGATGCACAAGACGAAAATGACTTGTCAACCTATTTCACTCGGAAGAACGAGTTTTTTCTTCGTGCGTGTCGCCTGCGCAACAGGACGTCGATGTCATTCGAGCTCCTTGCGCGCGGCTTCCACGTCGAGCTTTTCCATCGCATCGCGCGGCGTGAGGGCCGCCGCCCGGGCATAGAGCTTGCCCGCTTCCTCGATCATTTTCCTGCCGTGCATCAAGACCATGCCGTTGGCCATCTCGATATTCGCGATCGGCGAGTCGGGAGACAGCTTGAGCGCCTTGCGGAAGTGCTCCTCGCCCGCTTCCTTCTTCGCGCCGTAGGTAAGCCCGCCCACCAGCGCACCGACCTTGTCGATGATCTCCGCGTGGTATGCGCCCATCGCGACGTGGGCTTCGGCATGCCTGGGCGCCAGGCGCAGCGTGGCTTCCAGCGCGGCGCGGATCCTGCCCCCGTAGCCCTGCGCCAGCGCCTTCACCACCGAGATCCGCTGGCTGTAGCGCCCGGCCGCGTAGGCGTACTGGTAGCAGGCGTTGGGGTTCTTCGGCTCGCTCTTCGCCTGCGCCTCGGCGCGCTTCATCACTTCCTCGAAGAGCGCGATCTTGGCGTTTTCCTTCGGTTCGAGGGAATTCGCGTAGATCGCCTGCGCCTTGTTCGCTACGGTGACACCGGCACTCCCCGAGGCGAGACCGAGCGCAACGGCTTCGGCGAACTTGCCTTGGTGGAAGAGCCGCCATGCTTCCTGGACGTCGGTGTCCTTGGGAAACGGCTCGCAATCGCCGCGATGCAGCGCGTCCCAGCTCTTCTTCAGGCTCTCTCCCGGGTAGGTGAACGCCTTCGCGGCATGGGGAAATGCCACCCACGTGCTTCTCTTTGCCATTGCTGGGTCTCCCTTGGTGGCCGAATCTACCCTATTGCGCCGCGGATTCCCGGAGATAGCCGCGGCTCACCTCGACCAGGTGCCTGCGCGCCTCGCCCGCGAGATACGGCGCCACCAGCGACATCACCTGGTAGGCGCCCTGCCCGAGCCCGTCGGCGCCGCGTCCGCGGCGCTCGCGCAAGGAGTCGAAATTGAGCCAATAGGTCGCGACCACGAGGATGTTGCGGGCGAGGACGCGGATCTCCTCGGCGCCGGCGTGCATCGCCTCCGCCTGCACCATGGCCTCGCAGAGCTTGACGATGCCCTGGTACTTGCGCTCGGCGATGCGGTTGAAATGCGCCCTGAGCTTGCGGTTGCGGGCGAGCAGGTCGTCCAGGTTTCGGTACAGGAAGCGGTAGTCCCAGATCGCCTCGAACGTGAAGTGCAGGTAAAGCCAGAGGTCCTCGATCAGGTTCGGAGCATCGGCGGCGACGTCGGGCTCGAGGTCCATGCGCTCGGCGAACTGCCGGAAGAGCCGCTCGACGATCTCGTCCTTGTTGCGGAAGTGATAGTAGAGATTGCCCGGGCTGATTCCCAGGGCATCGGCGATCATCCCGGTGGTGACATTGGCCTCGCCGCGTTCGTTGAACAGCCGCAGGCTCTCGGCGAGGACGCGCTGGCGCGTGCGCTGGGTGCGCACCGCGTTGCCGTCGAGGGTCTTCACGCCCGGGCGAGGGAGTATCTCAAGTCGGCTAGGGTATCGCGCAAATCGCGGGCCGTCATGCGCATCTCCTGGGCCGGCGACAGAGCCTTGCGGCGGATTCTGAGGCTGCGGCCCGGATCCCCCAGGACTTCCCGGCGCAAGCGCAGGCCGTGGCGTGCGAGCAACGGCTCGAGCTGCGCGCGCCGGGTCCACAGGTCGCGGCGGGTGCGCTCGTAGGCGTGCTCGCAGACGCGCTGCCGGGTCGAGTAGCTGAAGATGTTGGTGAAGAAGATCTCGCTGTCGTCGGAGGCCGGCTCGAAAAGCACGACGTCGGAGCCGCGATACTGCGTCTTGTACTTCGAGATGCCGATCTCCATGCGCGAATGGATGACGGCGCGGAACGCCTGCGAAAGCACTGCCGGCAGTCCGCCCTCGATGAGCCGTGCGGGTCGCCCCGCCCCGGTGGCCGCGGCGCGGCCCGCGTCGTAGGGCACGATCGGGTTCACGCACAACACGAGCTTCACGCCGTCGGCGAGCGCCTCGGAGGCGTGCAGCGTCTTCTTGAGCGCGCCGTCGACGTAGAAATTCCCATCGATCTCCACCGGCGGAAAGAGGCCGGGCAAGGCCGCGCTCGCCTGAACCGCCTTGGAGATCGGCACGTCGTCGTGGCCGGGCCGCCCGAAGCTCACGCTCTTGCCGCTGTCCAGGTCGGTCGCCACCACGTAGAGGCGGCGCTTGAGCGCGCGGAAGTCGTTCGAGCGCCCCCGCCCCGCGAAGACCCGCGAGAGATATGCGTCGATCGACCGGTTGTCGAAGAGGCCCGTGGGGATGCGGCCTCGCGCCAGCGCGTGCAGGTACTCGCGATAGGCGAGGCGCATGAAGAGCCGCGGCGTGACCGCTCCCTCGCCCTCTTCCCCGGCGATGAAAAGCCGATACATCTCGGAGACGGGAATGCCGTTGGCGAGAGCGGCAGCGAGGAAGCTGCCGGCGCTCACGCCCACGTAACAGTCGAGGGCGTTGAGGTCGAGCCCCTCGAGGGATTCCTCGAGTGCGAAGAGCGCGCCGATCTCGTAGATCGCTCCGAAAGGCCCGCCCCCGGCGAGGGCGAGCCCGATCGTCGGGCGAGCCAACTTACGCGCGGGCGCGCGTGCGGCGCAGCTTCTCGACATTCGCCTTGAGCTGCGAGACTTCACGCGAAAGCGCGCGAACTTCCTTGGCGCTCGGCACGCCGAGGCGGGAGATCGTCCTGGAGACGCGCTGCTCGAACGCCTTCTCGAACTGCGTCATCACTTCGACCGTCCGGGCGCGGGCTTCGCCGGCGCCGGAAATCGCGGCGTCCTTGACGGCCTCGACCTTGGAGATCGCGAAGTTCTTCAGGCTCTTCAGGTTCTGCAGGGCCTTGGTGCGGGTGTTGCGCTTGGTGCGGGTCATGTCGTTTCCTTGGGTGATGGGGTTGCCACAGCCCGCAGGATAGACAGGAGGATTAGAGCGTTCACACTATTCTTTTTCGCAAAACTGGCGCGTGTATCATTCGGCGGACAAGAAAGTGCCGCATCCAGGAGGGAATCCCATGAGCTATTTCGTCACCGGCGCAACCGGCTTCATCGGCCGTTTTCTCGTCGACAAGCTCGTCCGGCGGGAAGGCACGATCTACGTCCTGGTGCGCAAGAGCTCGGTGAAGAAGCTCGACGAGCTGCGCAGCCGCTGGGGCGACGACGAGAAGCGCGTGGTCGCGGTCGTGGGCGACCTCGCCAAGCCGAGCCTGGGCCTGTCGGGCGCCGAGATCGCCAAGCTCAAGGGAAAGGTGAAGCACTTCTTCCACCTCGCCGCCATCTACGACCTGGCGGCGGACGCGCAGAGCCAGGAAAAGGCGAACATCGACGGCACGCGCCATGCGGTGCAGCTCGCCGAGGCCATCGACGCGGGCACCTTCCACCACGTGAGCTCGATCGCGGCCGCCGGCCTCTACGACGGCGTTTTTCGCGAGGACATGTTCGACGAGGCCGAGGAGCTCGACCATCCGTATTTCCGCACCAAGCACGAGTCCGAAGGAATCGTGCGCAAGGAGAGCAAGACGCCGTGGCGCGTGTACCGGCCCGGGATCGTCGTCGGGCACTCGCAGACGGGCGAGATCGACAAGATCGACGGCCCCTACTACTTCTTCAAGCTGATCCAGAAGATGCGCAATGCCCTGCCACCCTGGATGCCCACCGTGGGCATCCAGGGCGGACGCATCAACATCGTCCCGGTCGACTTCGTTGTCGACGCGCTCGACCACATCGCGCACAAGAAGGGCCTCGACGGCGGATGTTTCCACTTGACCGATCCCGAGCCGCGGCGCATCGGGGAGATCCTGAATCTCTTCGCCAAGGCGGCCCACGCGCCGCAGATGACGATGCGGCTGAACGCCAAGATGTTCAGCTTCATCCCCTCGTTCGTCGTCGATTCGGTGATGTCGCTCGCCCCGCTGCGCCGCATCCAGAAGCAGGTCCTCGCGGATCTCGGCATTCCGAAGGACATGTTCACCTTCGTCAACTACCCGACGCGTTTCGACACGCGCGAGACCGAAAAGGCGCTGAAGGGCTCCGGCATCAGGGTGCCGCAGCTGGAGGACTACGCCTGGCGCCTGTGGGACTACTGGGAGCGCCACCTCGACCCCGACCTCTTCATCGACCGCTCGCTCGAGGGCAAGGTGCGCGACAAGGTGATCGTCGTCACCGGCGGAACCTCCGGCATCGGAGAGGCGACCGCGTACAAGCTCGCCGAGGCGGGCGCGCAGGTGGTCGTCGCGGCGCGTGATCCCGAGAAGGCGGGGCCGGTGCTCGACAAGATCAAGGCCGCGGGCGGCAAGGCGAAGTTCATCTCCTGCGACCTTTCCAGCCTCGAGGATTGCGACAAGCTGGTCGCCACGGTGAAGAAGGAGTTCGGCCGCATCGACTACCTCGTGAACAATGCGGGACGCTCGATCCGCCGCGGCATCGCATCCTCGTACGACCGCTTCCACGATTTCGAGCGCACCATGCAGCTCAACTACTTCGGCAGCCTGCGCCTCATCATGGGCTTCATGCCGATGATGGTGGCGCAGGGCGGCGGACACGTGATCAACATCTCGTCGATCGGGGTGCTCACGCGCGCGCCCCGCTTCTCGGCCTATGTTGCCTCGAAGGCCGCGCTCGACGCGTGGAGCGATTGCGCCGCGAGCGAGTTCATCGACAACAACGTGCACTTCACAACCATCAACATGCCGCTGGTGAAGACGCCGATGATCGCGCCCACCAAGCTCTACAACCACGTTCCGACGCTCACGCCCGAGCAGGCGGCCGCCCTCGTGGTCGAGGCGATCGTCTACAAGCCGGTGCGCATCGCCACCCGCCTGGGCGTCTTTGGCGAGATCCTGCACGCGGTGGCGCCGAAGGCCACGCAGATCCTGCTCAACACCGCCTTCCGCATGTTCCCGGACTCGGGCGCGGCAAAGGGCAAGAAAGGCGAGGAGGCGAAGGAGGTCGAGCTCACTCCCGAGCAGATGGCCTTCGCGCAGATCACCCAGGGCATCCACTGGTAGGAGGAAACATGGCCACACCGCTCAAGGCCGGCGACCCGGCTCCCGACTTCCGGGGCGTCACGACCGACGGCAAGAAAGTCGCGCTCAAGGACTATCGCGGAAAGAAGCTCGTGATGTACTTCTACCCGATGGACGACACCCCGGGCTGCACCAAGCAGGCGTGCTCGCTGCGCGACCATAACGCGGAGATCGCGGCCAAAGGCGCGGCGGTCCTCGGCGTCTCGACGCAGGGCGAGGAATCGCACCGGAAATTCACCAAGAAGTACAGCCTCAACTTTCCGCTGCTCGCCGACACCGACGGCGAAGTGGGACGTGCCTACGGGACGTTGGGCGGGAGCGGACTCTTCTCGAAGCTCAAGTCCGCCGCGGGGATGGCCGACCGGGTGACCTTCGTGATCGACGAGAAGGGCCGCATCGCGCACGTGATCGACAAGCCCGACGTGGCGAACCACGCCGAAGAAGTTCTCGCCCTGCTCTAGGCGCCCGCCTCGACTCCGGCTTCGCGCAGCTCTTCGACGAGCAAGGCGGCGAGCGGCTCCGAGCCGAGGATGTCGAGGTGGCCCAGCCCGGGAAGGGCCACGTTCTTCGCCCAGGCGAGGCGGCTCGTCTCCTGCGGCGCCACCAGGTTGTCGTGGGTCGAATAGATCGACGTCGCGCGGCATTCGTGGGCGCGCCCCGCTTCCTTCTCGCAAAGGTCGACGATGAAGGCGCTGCCGCGCTGCATCTGGCGCGCGTTGGCTCCCGCTCCCAGCAGCGCGTGCACCGTGCCGTGATGCGGGCTCGATACGGTGATGAGCTTCCGCACGCGCGCGCTGCCGTGCACGCACAGGTAGCTGCGCGCCGCGAGCCCGCCCATGCTGTGGCAGACGAGCACGACCTTTTCCTGGCCCGTCGCGACGGCGACGCGCTCGATCTCCGCGTGCAGGTCGAGCGCGAAGTCCTCGATCGTGGCGAATGCGGCGCGTAACGTGGGTGTGAACAGCGGCCTCACCCCGCGCGCCTCGAGATTGCGCACCAGCGCTCGGAAGTAGCCGCGGTTGCCGAAATACCCGTGCACCAGGATGACGGGAATCCGCTCGCTCGGCGCGGCCTCCGGATCCCGGCGCAAGGCGTACTCGGGCCAGGGCAGGCAGAAATAGTTGTTGGCCAGCACCGCCCGGCACTCGCGAAGGACCATCACGGCCACATCGCCGATCCCGATCCGGTGTGTCGCGGGCGTCGGCGAGCCGGCGATGAAGCCGAGGGAAGTCGAGACTGCGACAAAGGCGAGGCGGCTCACGGCGACCGTCGCGACGGCGAGCGCCCCGAGCACCGGATAGCTCCAGCCGAACACCGCGTGCAGCCAATAGCCGAGGGCTGCGAGGGCGGCGAGTTCGACGACGAGCAGGACGCGGACGTAACGCGCGAGCATCTCCACCGAGTATATCGCGTGCTAACATCCGGCCACTTCCGCGCCACGCTCCCCGCTCCGAACAGCTGATGCTGCTGCACGCCGCAACCGTCTTCCTGAGCGCGTTCCTGCTCTTCCTGGTACAGCCCCTCCTCGCCAAGCAGATCCTGCCGTGGTTCGGCGGCGCCGCGATCGTCTGGACGCTGTGCATGGTGTTCTTCCAGGCGGTCCTGCTGCTCGGCTATGCGTACGCGCACTGGCTCACGGGGCTTGCGCACGGACGCCGGCGCAGCCTGATTCACATCGCGCTGCTGCTCGCGAGCCTCGTGTTCCTGCCCGTCACGCCCGACGCCGCGTGGAAGCCCGCGGGCGGAGACAGCCCCGTCTGGCGCATCCTCGCCCTGCTCTTCGCTACGGTGGGATTGCCGTATTTCCTGCTGTCGTCGACGAGCCCGCTGGTGCAGGCGTGGTTCGCGCGCGCCTTCCCCGGCTCGAGTCCGTACCGATTGTTCGCGCTGTCGAATTTCGCCTCGATGCTGGCGCTGCTGGGCTATCCGTTTCTCTTCGAGCCGTGGTTCACGAGCCCCGAGCAGTCGCGGTGGTGGTCGATCGGTTACGCGCTTTTCGTGGCGTGCTGCGCGGCTCTCGCATGGCGCAACCGCGACCTGCCGCCGCTCACCATCGAAGGCGGCCAGATCGCCGCGACCGCCGAAGAGCCCGCGCCGCGCGCCGGCGCGATCCTGCTCTGGCTGGCGCTGTCCGCGATGGGCTCGGTCACGCTGCTGGCCGTCTCCAACCATCTCACGCAGAACATCTCGTCGATCCCGCTGCTCTGGGTGATTCCGCTCGCGGTCTACCTGCTCACCTTCATCCTGTGCTTCGAAGGGCGCAACTGGTATCGGCGCGACCTCTATCTCGGCAGCCTGGTGTGGGTGCTGTGCGTGATGGCCTGGTTCCTCGCCGACAAGAGCCTGCAGTTCGAGCTGCTGTGGCACATCGGAGTCTTCACCATCGGCCTGTACTTCGTTTGCATGTTCTGCCACGGGGAGCTCGCGCGGCGCCGCCCGGGGCCGCGGCACCTCACCCTTTTCTACCTCATCGTGTCGGCGGGAGGAGTGCTCGGCGGCGTGCTGGTCGGAATCATCGCGCCGGTGACCCTGCCCGGCTATCTCGAGCTCGAGATCGCGCTCGTGGTGGTCGCCATTCTCGCGCTCGCCACCAACCTGCGCCGGCCGCTGGCGATCGTCGGCATGCTCGTCGTGGTCGTGGCGTTCACCACCGCCGCCCTCGTGTGGCGCGTGCGCAATTTCACCGAGGACACGGTCTACATCGAGCGCAACTATTACGGCGTGCTGCGCGTGAAGGAGAACCAGACGCGCAGCGACGATCCCGAGACGCGCTACCGCTCGCTCGTCCACGGGGCGATCCTGCACGGCGAGCAGTGGCTCTCGGAGAAATACCGGCGCTCGGCGACGACCTACTACAAGACGAGCTCGGGCATCGGCCGCACCCTGGTCGCCTACGAGGGCAAGGCGATCAAGGTCGGCGTGATCGGGCTCGGCGCGGGATCGATCGCGGTCTACGGCGACGGCGACGACGTCTATCGCTTCTACGACATCAACCCGGCCGTGGTGGGCATCGCCAACAACTGGTTCACCTACCTCAAGGATTCGCCGGCGAAGATCGAGATCGTGCTGGGAGACGCGCGCCTGAGCCTCGAGCGCGAGGCTTCGCAGGGCTTCGACGTGCTGGTGGTCGACGCCTTCTCCGGCGATTCGATCCCGGTTCACCTCATCACGGTCGAGGCGTTCACCGAGTACCTGCGGCACATGAAGCCCGACGGCGTCATCGCATTCCACGTCTCGAACCGCTTCCTCGACCTGAAGCCGGTGCTGCTCGCCATCGCCGAGCGACATGGCCTCGAATACGCCTACCTCCACGAGACCGGCGAAGACGGCGGCACCGCGAGCGACTGGGTCATCATGACGCGCAACAAGCCGTTCATCCTGAAGCCGATGATCGTCGAGGCGACCGAGCCCGTCGCGCCTCGGCCCGACTGGCGCATCTGGACGGATGATTACAACAATTTGATTCAGGTGTTCAAATACTAGCGGACGTTCTCGCTCTCCCTTGGGAGAGGGTAGCCCGTCACGGCGAGGAAGGCGTTCAAGGAAAGCGCCGCCCGGGAGCAGAACGGCCGCCGCGCTCGCGCTTGCGGTCCCCACGACTCGCCAAGACACGACGGCGGCTGCGGAACTTGCGCACAGCCCCTACTTCCGACCTCGCGGTCGGGTGCGCGTCGGACAGTCCTCGCCGACATCCCCGTCATGTCTTGCCTC
>WNFI01709181.1_pt1 | contig 10255 bp, 10 predicted proteins | sample 5400471 | NCBI WGS metagenome assembly WNFI01 (sample SAMN13153348, study PRJNA577476) | soil metagenome | isolation source: 100 cm saprolite on Douglas fir-dominated hillslope | place: USA:California | collected 2013-09-17 | reverse complement strand
CCAGGAACCAGATCCCCATGATCAAACCGACCGCGCGCTGGGGGGCAAGTTTGGTCATCGCGCTCAGGCCTACAGGACTCAGGCATAGTTCGCCGAGCGTCTGCAGCAGATAGCAGGCCACCAACCACCACGACGATACCCCCATGGCGTACGCAGCAGGAACCATCACTGCGAAGGCTAGTCCTCCGAAGACCAGGCCCATCGAAAATTTTGCCGGACTGGAAGGCTCGCGGCGTCCAAGGGCCAGCCACAGCCAGGCAAATACCGGCGCAAGGAAGATGACCAGGATCGGCTGCACGGACTGGAACCAAGCCGCCGGGAATTCATAACCAAACACGTGGCGGTTGGTGTTGCGCTCGCCAAAAAGATTCAGCGAGGTCCCGGCCTGCTCAAAGGCCGCCCAGAAGATGGCGGCGGCGACAAACAGGACAAAGATTGCGGCGGCGCGCTTCCGTTCCTCGGCGGACCAGCCTTTGCCAAAGATCATCCACGAGAACACTACCACCGGAACGACAATCAGGACCCAGCCCAGCGCGTTGGAAATCAAATCGGCTGTGAGGGGAATTACGCCGTAAGCGCCAAGCCCCACCAGAAGAAGCAAGACTGCCAAGCCGCCCGCCGCCGCCATTGTCCCGTTGCGCTTTTGTGCGCGATCCCGCCCGGGGTCGCCGGAACTGGCAGGACGGAGACCCGTTGAGCCCAGATACTTGCCTCCCAACGCGTACTGAATCAGGCCGGCCACCATGCCTACTGCTGAGGTGGCGAAACCCCATCGCCAGCCATATTTCTGCGCGACCCAGCCGCAAATCAGCGGTGAGACGAATGCTCCGAGGTTGATTCCCATGTAGAAGATGGAAAAGCCGGAGTCACGACGCTTGTCGCCGGAAGCATAGAGACCCCCGACCAGCGTGCTCACATTGGCCTTGAGCAGTCCCGTGCCAACCATCAGCAGACCCAGGCCGGCGTAAAACACGCCGATGCTGGGCGCCGCCAGGCAGAAATTGCCGGCCGAGATCAGTATTCCTCCTAAAAGCACGGCGCGCCGCTGTCCCATGATGCGGTCCGCCACCCAGCCGCCGGGCACCGTAAGCAGGTACACCATGGCAACGTAGAAGCCGTAAATAGCTCCGGCCCTCTCATCAGAGAAGCCCAGGCCTCCGGCTGCGATCCGGTTCGTCATGAACAGAATCAGAAGCGCGCGTGTGCCGTAGTAGCTATAACGCTCCCACATTTCTGTAAAAAAGAGCGTGGCTAGGCCGCGCGGGTGGCCATAGAAGCTGGTGTCGCTCTGGGGGCCGGTTGCGGCTGTTGGAATGTTTTCCATAAAATGGCTGAACGAAACTTCATCCTTCCTGAATAATTGCGGCCAGCCGCTGCTCCACCGCCGGCTTGCTCAGGCCCGCGATCCGCACCACTTTGTTACGGCTGGTTTCGCCGCTGGCAATGGTAACGGAGGAACGGGGAATTTCAAAACAATCGGCAAAGAATTTGATTACCGCTTGGTTGGCTTTGCCGTCAACCGGTGGCGCGGTCAGGGAAAGCTTCAGCGCCTCGCCCACCACGCCGGTGATGGCGTTCTTTTTCGCGCGCGGGTGGACCTTGATCGCAAAGGCCGCGCCTCCGGCGATATCTTTTACCGGGACCATTGCCGGGCCGAGAGTAAAAGTTCCAGGACGACTAAAGGAACAAACACGACTACTTGCGGGTTCTGCATGAGGTCGTGGCGCAGCACCCAGCAGAAGAGCACCGCCAGGACCAGCAGCAGCAAGTTGGCCAGAACGCTGATCCTCGCCACCACCTGGTCCGGCGGGCGATAAGCCCGGATCAGGTTCAGGAAAGCGCCAAAAATCATGGCCAGCCCCCCGGAAAAAAACCAGGCGGAATCCAAATTAAGGTTCTTCGACATCAGAACCACTGCTATCGCAGTGTGCAGACAGCCGAACGCCAGCAGCGTCCAGGCAAGAATGCGGTCAAGAGTTTTCATGGTTGTGGCCTTTTTCCAAAAATTGCTGTGCCCACGCGGACACAGGTCGAGCCTTCTTCGATTGCAACTTCAAAATCGTGCGACATGCCCATGGAGAGCGCGTCCATGTGGATTCGCGGCAGCTTGCGTCCGGCGATGGTGTCACGCAGGTCGCGCAGCAGGCGGAAGTAAGGCCGCGCGCCCTCGGAATTCTCGGTGAACGGAGGCACAGTCATCAGCCCGCGCACTTGAAGATGTTCGAGCTGCTGCATTCCTTGAAGCAGTTCTTCCAGTTCTGGAGAATTCATGGGCAAGCCGCTCTTCGACTGGCTTTGTTGGTCTGAAGATGGCCGATCAAGTGCCATGCAGCGTCTTCCATCCCGGCCAAAGCAGGGAATTTCTCCGCGAATTCCTGCACGCGGTTTTCCCCAAAGACCTGGATCCCCGCCGCATAAGCCTCAAGGATGCGCGCTGGCTCCACGGTCTTACTCACCGCCATCAGCGTGACTGAATCTGTGCTGCGTCCAACGCGAGCAGCGGCACGTGCGATACGCTCACGAACCGCGGCAAGATTTTCCGCAATGGACATATCCGAGATTGTACGGTCTATGGAAACTTCGCGGCTACAATGAACCCATGCCGCAAACTGTGACTGCGCTCGAAGCCATCCGTGACCTGATCCACGCACAAAGCTATGACCGCTTGCGCGAGGAGCTCTCGCGCACACACTTCTCCGATGTGGCCGACATGATCATTGAGCTTCCGCCGGAGGAAGAGGCAATCATTTTCCGGGTTCTTCCCAAAGACCATGCCAGTGCGGTTTTTTCTTACCTGCCCCTGGATGCTCAGGAGGAACTGATCCGCTCGTTGGCCAGCAACGTGATGCTGGGAATCATCGACGGCATGGCCCCTGACGACCGCACGCGGCTGCTGGAAGAGCTGCCGGCGGAGGTCACGCGGCGGATGTTGGAATCTCTTTCCCCCGAGGAATTAAAAAGCGCGCGGCTGCTCCTGGGATATCCGGAGAACAGCGCCGGCCGCTACATGACGCCGGAGTACGTCACCGTAGGTCCGGAGATGACCGCGGCCCAGGCCCTGGAGCACATTCGCAAGACCGGGCGCGGCAAAGAGACGCTGAACATTGTTTACATCCTGGATGAAGCCGGCAAACTCGTGGAAGACATCCGCTTGGGATCACTGGTGCTGGCGGAGCCTTCCACACGGCTGCTCGACATCGACGACCCGCCGCTAATCTGCGTCAAGGCCACAGACGACCGCGAAGAGGTGCTGCGGACTTTTGAGAAATACGACCGCTTCGCCCTGCCGGTTACGGATGAAGCCGGCAAGATGCTGGGGATCATCACCATTGACGACGTGCTGGATGTGGCCGAGGCCCGCAACACCGAAGAGATGCAGAAGATGGGTGGCAGCGAAGCCCTGGATGCGCCGTACACGCAAGTCAGCAACTGGACCCTGGTCCGCAAGCGCGGTGGATGGCTCTCCGCGCTGTTTCTCGGTGAGATGCTGACCGCCACCGCCATGAGCTATTTTGAAGTCGAGATTTCTAAAGCCGTGGTGCTGGCCCTGTTTGTCCCGCTCATCATCAGCAGCGGAGGAAATTCCGGGTCCCAGGCGTCTTCTCTCATCATCCGCGCGCTGGCCCTGCGTGAGCTGCGGCTTAGAGACTGGTTCCGTGTGTTCCGCCGCGAACTTTTCTCCGGAGTCTTGCTGGGCGCATTGCTCGGCGCCATTGGATTCGTGCGGATCGTCATGTGGGAGCGCTTGCACTTCACCGACTATGGCCCGCACTACTGGCTGGTCGCGATTACCGTGTGGATAAGCCTCATCGGCGTGGTGACCTTTGGCACTTTGGCCGGGGCCATGTTGCCGTTTATTCTCCGGCGTCTGGGCTTCGATCCCGCCACCAGTTCAGCTCCGTTCGTCGCCACGCTGGTGGACGTGACTGGATTGATCATTTACTTCACTGTGGCCATGTTTATTCTGCGGGGCACCATACTTTGATGCACCGCTTTGCAATCCTGCTTATGACAGCGCCGTCGTTGTCATAGACAGCATGACGTGATGCGATGGAAACCTTATTTCTTCACCCCCTCAAGCGGTTTGCGTGCAAAGTGGAAGAGCGAGAACGCCAACAGGCCAAACATCACAACAGACAACCAGTCAGCGTTGGCCAGGAAGGGCACTCTTTTACTGATTGACATTACTCCATCAGGAAGCCACTTTTTAATTTCCATGTACTTCACGCCGATCCCGGTCAGACCCACGATGCCGCCCGCCGCGATGAGTCCGCTGGCATAGAGCGACCCTGGGCTTACCTCACTGTCTTCTGTCTTATGGCCGGCACGCTCAGCAGCTTTTTCCACCAGCCAGCGCACTAGCCCTCCGCAGAAAATAGCCAGAGTGGTCGAGATCGGAATGTAAAAACCCACGGCGAAAGAAAGCGAGCGAATCCCCAGAATCTCCACCGCAACCACCAGAAAGACGCCCAGTAGGATCAGTCCCCAGGGCAATTTACGTGTGAGGATGCCATTGATCACCGTGGCCATCAGCCGGGCTTGCGGAGCGGCAGCCTTTCGGCTGCCGATGCCGTGCACCCATTGAACCTCGATCTTGCCTGATTGAGGATTAAAGAAATAGCTGCCGTCCGGGACTTCCGTGGAGTTGAGAGCGTTCAATACCACCATCCCCTGGACGGATTGCTCTTTGCCCAACAGTTTGCCGTCGGCGTCGGTCAACGGAACACTTTGGCGATCAAACTTGCCGGAGTCCAGGGCAACTCCTGGCGGCAAATTGTTCATGTTGATTGCAATGCTTGCCGGCTGGAACTCTTCCAGGGTCTTGTCCATCCCTGTCAGCGTGAAGCCGATGGAAAAGACCGAGACGATAACACCGACAATCAGCGCCAATTGCTGCTTGCTGGGAGTGGCGCCCACCAGAAACCCTGTTTTCAAGTCCTGCGAAGTGTTGCCGGCATTGGCGGAGGCGATGCATACCACCCCGCCAATACTGATTGCCAGGACAGAGAACGCTGTGGCTGTCCATCCCATAACCAGGAACATGGCGCAGGTGGCCATGAGCGTTGCAATCGCCATTCCTGAGATCGGGTTGGACGAGGTGCCGATCAGCCCCGTAATGCGTGAGGACACGGTGACGAACAAGAAGCCAAAGATGACAACCAGCACGGCCGCGAACACGTTATTCAGCGCGGAAGTCTCGGCGTGTTGCAGCGGGTTCATCATGAAGATCCTGGGGAATGTGAGCATGACCCACATCATTACCATCAGAACTGCGGCCCCCAGCAGAGCCCACTTCAGGCTGAGATCGCGATCTGTGCGGCGTTGCCCCACTGCTCCTGCGGCTCCGGCCGCGAGGTCTTTGGCTCCGGCCTTCAGCGCGGCGATAATCGTGGGCATGGTTTTCATCAGCGTAATCAGCCCGGCTGCAGCCACTGCACCTGCACCCATGGGACGGATGTAACGCGCCCAAAGCAAGTCCGGCGTCATGTCGGCGATTGGAACTGTGCTGGGATAGATGGGGCCCGACGCATGCGAGCCAAAAAACTTGATGGCCGGCATTACCACCATCCAGGCAAACACGCCGCCGGCAAAGATGATTCCTGCGATGCGCGGCCCAATGATGTATCCCACGCCCAGATACTCAGAAGTCACGTCAGCGCGAATCGAAGATCCCGGATACCACTTGGGGTTGTACGTGGGTGTCCCTGGCCATCCGGAGAAGAGACTTCCATTGGCGAACAAGGTATAGAGCCCGCCCAAGCCAAGTCCGGCAAACACTCGGCTGGCAAAGGAGCCGCCTTTGTCGCCGGCGATTAGTACATCGGCGCAGGCAGTGCCTTCGGGATAAAGAAGATTGCCGTGTTCTTTCACGATCAACTGGCGCCGCAAAGGAATCATGAAGCAAACGCCCAGGCATCCGCCGATCAGTGCCAGCAGAAAGATTCGCGACTGCTCCAGAGGGAACCCCAGGAAGATCAGTGCAGGCAAGGTGAAGATGACGCCGCCAGCGACTGACTCCCCGGCTGATCCAGCAGTCTGGACGATATTGTTTTCCAGAATGCTGGCCTTGCCCAGCGCTCGTAGAATGCTGATGGACAGCACTGCAATCGGAATCGACGCTGCCACCGTGAGCCCGGCGCGCAAACCAACGTACACCGTGACCGCGCCGAACAGGATCCCGAATAACCCGCCAAATATAATGGCCCGGGCGGTGAATTCCGGCCTTACCTCTTCCGCTGATACATACGGCTGAAACTTTGGTTCCTCACCTTTGGTTGGTATGGTTTCCGCCACAGTTTCCTCCCTGCTTTGACCTGCTGATGAAATCGACGAAAGTTAGCACATCCGCAGCACCATTACAAATCTGTAACTAACTAAAACTAAAGAACACTCCCCATGTCTCCAAATCCAAACCATACCCAGAACGAGCCTTGCCGGTTTCTCCGTGTTTGTTTGGGCCTTTGTGGGTCGGCCCTTCCGTTGCGCCCTGATATGCCGGAAAGCTATACTTAATCCACGTACTTCCCGCACGAAGTTATCAGAGGAGGGCCGTCTTCAGTAGTACTCACCTAAGCCGGGCTCAACGGGGCCCCCAGCGCGCACGGTTTTCGCGCGATGGGGTAGAACGGGGCCCCCAGCGCGCGCGGTTTTCGCGCGATGGGGTGGAACGGGTGCTTCAGTCAGCAGCTGAGGGCCTGTTCTCGGTCTTGTTCCCTTCCGACTGCCGTATTTGCCAGTCGCCTCTGACACGCATTTCCAATCTTCCCGTTTGCGACCCATGTCTGGAACGCATCGTTCCCTTGGATGGCACCCTATGCTCTGCCTGCGGGGAGAAACTCTTTGGCCAGCATTTTGAAACCGAAACCGGGCCCTTGTGCGGGCTCTGCCGCCGCGCCGCGCCGTCTTTTCACAGAGCAGTTGCTTATGGCGCCTATGCCGGAGCGTTGCGCGACCTGGTCCATATCTTCAAATACCAGCGGGTAAGGCCGGCTGCGCCGCTGCTGGGCCGGCTCTTGAGCCAGGCGCTGGCACAAGCCAAGGTCCCGGAGCCACTTGTGGTTGTCCCCGTGCCGCTTTGGTCGGGTAAACGCCAGGCCCGCGGATTCAACCAAGCGGAAGAAATCGCGCGCTCTTTTTTGCGCTCCCGACCGGGAACCAGCATCCAATTGGATACCGCCTCGCTCATCAGGACACGCGAGACGGTCTCGCAGACCGGGTTGACGCGACATCAACGCCGGGCCAACCTGCGCGGGGCCTTCGCTGTAACCCGGCCGGAGAAACTCCGCGGACAGAACGTTCTGCTGGTGGATGACGTCATGACGACCGGCGCCACCGCCGGCGAATGCGCCCGGGTGTTGCTGCGGGCGGGAGCGAAGCAGGTTCTTGTGGCCACGGTAGCGCGGGCCATCCGGGAAGTGGAGAGCGTCCTGGTTAGGGGAGGGACAACGGGCCATGCATGAACGGGACAGACGAAACAAGCGCCATCCCGGCGAGCCGCCGCAGGAGCCGCCGAAGCCGCGCAAGAGCCTCATCATGCAGACTCCGGTGCTGGTGCTGAATGCGTCCTACGAGCCCATTAACATCTGCGCCGCCCGCCGGGCCATTGTGCTGGTGCTAAAGGGGCTGGCCATGCCGGAAGAAGAGAACGGCCACTTCCTGCACGCGGCCCGCATGGCCATGCGCGTGCCCTCGGTCATTCGCCTGCTGGAATACCGCCGCATTCCTCATCAGACGCGCGCCCTTTCCCGTAAGAACATCCTCTTGCGCGACCGCAACACCTGCCAGTACTGCGGCGTGGTGCTGCCTTCGAGCGAACTTACCCTGGACCACGTGGTCCCACGCTCGCGCGGCGGATCTTCCACTTGCGAGAACCTGGTGGCCTGCTGCCATGCATGCAACCGCCGAAAGGGCAATCATCTGGTTTCCGAGACGGACATGAAGCTGGTGAAGGAGCCGCGGCCGTTCACCTTGCACACCAGCCGCCACATCATGCGCATGATCGGCCGGTCGGATCTCAAGTGGAGGAAGTATCTTTTCTACTGAAGTCTGCGCTCGCGATTCGTTTTTATCCGCGTTACTTCGCGGCCGATCTTTTCCGCTTTCCAAACTTAAACTCAAACTCTTTCATCCTGACCTTTTTCCCGCTGAACTTCACGCCTTCGGACTCTAGCCGGAACCGTTGTTCGAGTCCTTGCTCTCCCGGCAGAGCGATGCGCCCGCCAGCTGCGATCACGCGATGCCATGGCAATCCTTGCGACTGGCGCAGCGCCCCCACCACCTGGCGCGCTGCTCCGGGAAAGCCGGCAGCGCGAGCGATGGCGCCGTACGTCGACACTTTGCCGCGAGGAATTTTCAAGATCGCTGCGCGGATGCGAGGGAGCATGGTTCGAAATTCCTAATCGCCGGTTTTGTGGGTTGTGCCCTGGAGAAAAGTCTTCCAGGTGGCGCCGCCGTCTTCCGACGATTCAACTTTAAAGACTTCCGTCCGCGGGTTGGTGAATTCATTGGTGGTGCGGATCTGCGTGGTCTTGCCGTTGGCTTCAAAACTGGAGGAGTAGACCCACACGTAGCCGTTGATCTGGACCGTGCCGGTGGTGGGTTTGGCGCCAGGGTCGGAGACGGTGGTATAGCTGTAGCTCCCGTCTTTGCGGTTGTAGGTGTAGGCGGTGAGCTGGCGGTGCTCACCGTCTGGCATCTTGACCAACTGTTCACAAATCAAAAAAGTTCCCTGCGGCGACCAGCGGCACTCCAGGGCCGAGGTGATTTTGTTATTCGACCCGGCGAAGGTGGCTTCCGATTGCCACTTGCCCAGAAAAGCGCCCAGCTTTTTTACGGGATCATCCGCCTGAGAAACTCCCCAACCGCTGAAGGTCACAACCATCATCAGGTAGAACACGAGCTTCATGCGCATTGCTTTCTCCAGTCTTGGCGCGCCTACTTTGTCTTGGCAGCAGGCTTCTTGGCCGGTTTGAGCGCTTGCTCGGGCGGGATTTCCTTCCCGTCCTTGTCGACGTAGTGAATATCGAACGCTCCTTCGGTCGCGTCAAAAAACTTGCAGGCCGTGGCGCACGAAAACTGGTGCGCGTGCTTGCCCGGCAGATAGACGTAATCGCCGGGAGACACAGCGCCGCCGGCCGCGGCTTCATCTTTCATCTCGATCTTGCCTTTGCCGCTGACCATCAGCAGGGCCTCATTGGCGGTATGCCAGTGCCACATTACTTTGCACCCCGGCGTCATCTTAATAAGGATCACGGCCGGTCCTTTGAAGGGATCGCCGCGCTGGGCGGAAAGCGTCAAACATGCGGGAAAAACCGGCAGCGGCCCGAACTTGCTGCCTGCTGCTGTGGTGACTCCGGCCTTGTCTTGAGCAGCTGCGCTCAATGTGATACATGCCACCAGCCCAGCTGTGACTGCAAATCTGCGGATGAAATTCATTCTTTTTTCTCCTGCTCTCGTTTTTGTAGGAAACGGGCGTTCGTTGCGGTCGCGTATGCGCTGAATGAGCGCCGCGGTCAGGGCCGTGGCGTAGCCGCGGCCCTCAAAGCCGGGAAGCGTGGCTACGGTAGTGATCTCGCGATAGCCGGGCAGATGCATTCGCAATCCGGCCATGGCCACCAGCTTTGGCTTCTTTCCCTCCTTTTCTTCCTCTTTTTTCTGGCCGCGAATGCCCAGGAACGTCCCTAATTTCTGGATGCGCGGGCAGATCGTCCGCCCGGGCCGTGTGGCTGCATAGAGCGCGGACATCTCGGGGAGATCGGCTTCGGTCAGCTCAACCAACTCGACGCCCTCCGGCGTGTTCTTGCCCTGGTATCCAGATGATGACGCAGATGAAGATGAAGTTGGAGATGAAATTGAAGTTGAAGATGAAGTTGAAAGCCCGGCGCCGCCATCCTTGTGCACCATCTCTTCATGCACCATCTCATAGAGTTGGACGGCGCGGACCACCGTCCATCCCGCAGGCAACTGTGGCGGCGCGGCGGAGAAAAACGCCACCGGCGCGCGCGCCAGCCGGGCCAGCGCTTCCCAGGCTTGGGGCATGTTCAGGGCCAGCGCGCCGTGTACGGCCATCTCCGGAGGGAACCGCCGCGCCATGCCATCGACAAGCGCAATCTGCGTCTGGTGGGTGGTCAGGGCCGTCCAGGCCGGGTTGTCGAGCGGGTGCATGGTAAGGAGTGTATCTTCGCAGAAAAAGCCCGATTCATCTTCCTGTTTTTTGCTTTGATCTTACTGTATTATGTGTTATAGTACAGTTGTG
>WNFI01401553.1_pt1 | contig 10255 bp, 7 predicted proteins | sample 5400471 | NCBI WGS metagenome assembly WNFI01 (sample SAMN13153348, study PRJNA577476) | soil metagenome | isolation source: 100 cm saprolite on Douglas fir-dominated hillslope | place: USA:California | collected 2013-09-17 | reverse complement strand
TTTTGTGCTTGCGCTTTTATCGAAACTAAAAATCATTTTTCCGTTTTCAGAGCTTTTGTATGTTGGATTTGGAGACACATAGGCTAAATTACCGAAAGAATCTGGAACTTTTATAATTGTTGAATAAAAATCAAATGATGTTGTATCAGCTAATTTCGGTGTTGTTATTTCCCAGATTTCTCCAGTTTTATTGACCAGTGATTTGTCTTGAAAAGAAATTGTAAATTCTCGTTTTGCGTCTTTTCCTACGACTGGATTTGGGAAATCGATTTGTAAAGAAGTTGTTTGATTGTTTTGCATGATTTTAACTGGCAAGTTAGTTGAGCCTTCTGACGCTATTGGGTTTATTGGATTGATTCCATCTAAAGATAATGTGTAAGAAGTTGCGTAAAAGTCAGAAGTAGTATTTTTCAGTGTAATATCATGACTAACCTCTGTTAATCCATCAGCTGTTACGTCATAAGTTACTGTTGAGTTTGAAATAAATTGATTAGCCATGAAGTTATTGTAATTGTTTAATGTCTTATGGCCAAATCGAGATATCTATAGTAATCAGTTAGATATCCTTGAAATTTTCCCCAGTCTTCTTCTGAAGATCGATCAAAATTTTTACTTCGAAGCTTTAAAAATGCACTATCTCTTAATTCCATTGCATCCAATAACGTTTCGTTGTCAGGATCTACGGAGTAGATAATACTAAAAAGTTTTGCAGTTTCATGAATTGGAATAGGACTTTTCTCTGATTGTTTTTTTACTGCATTAAGATAGGCTTCACTAGCTGATATTGGATCAAATTTTAAACCTGAATCACGAGTAATTAATGAGTAGTGAGATAGAATTAAAAGATTTCTAGTTCCTTCGATTTCCTTTCCTATACCCACAAAAGCGTTAGAAGATTCAATAAAATGAATTGCTCCTGCTGCCACATGATCGGGTAATTTCCATTGTTCTTTGTACATCTTTAGTTGATCTTCAAAGGCTTTAGCCATATCTCCTTTGGAAAGATTTTTAAAACGAGAAGTCTCTAAAGCTCCCATCTTTTGTGGATTGAAACCAATAGGTTCGTTGTCAATTCGTTCTTGACCCATAAGGAGATTATATTTCTTTCTTTAAAAATTTGCTAGTCTAAGAATTTTAGACTACACTCATAATATGCAAGTCGATAGGAAAAATGGAGAGTTGCCAATTGTTCATCTTGGTGAAGAATTTAAGATTTCTTTAGATTCAAATGAAGTTTATGTTGAAGGATTAGGTAGAGTAAAAGTTGAATTTTCTCCAGTTGATTTGCTTGGGAGTATCGATCGTTATATTGCACCAATGGAATTTACAGTCCCATTAACTGTAGGTGAGACAACTCAAATTGAGCCAAATCATGACCCGCTTGGGCTGTATATAACCACTACGTTTAACGAACCTTTAGATATCGGAGAAGTGGAAAAATTGGAGTATTCTGTACAAATTACGGGTAAAAAATATGTCTGTGAAATAACTGATTATACTCAAAATAGAGAACAAGAAGTGACTAATAGTTCTTGTGTGGGTGTTTATGACGGTGCAAAAGAAGTTGTTATTCCAAATAACCCAAAAATATTAGAACAGATTAGTTTTGTTATATCAAATGAAAGCTCGACTGAAGATTAATTTAAACCTGAACATATTTATCCATAATCTCTCCAACATCTTTGCAAAAAACCACTCTTCCTTCTTGTGGTTTTAGGTGTGTGAGTAAATTTTCGTATTGTTTTTGTTCGAAATCATCTATTGTTATAAAAACATTTGGCGCTTCAATTATTAATTTAAAAAGATTTTTTTGAGATTTTTCTGAGAGTAAACTAATTTGTTGTAGACCTCCGATAATATAAATAGATGGATATCCAAAATTATTTAAAATAAAAGCTGCATCAGGACTCCTTTTTTCTCCTAATAAACATATGCAGATAGCGTATAACCCTTGTTTAACTAATTCTGGAATTTCTTGAGCTTCCGAAATTGATAGTCCATAATTCTTATTATTTTTTATTGTTTCAAGACTCAAATTTCCTGCTGATTCCATACTTATTATATTAATTCTTTCTTCAAAAACTTTCCCGTCCAGGAATTTTTAGCATTTGCAATATCTTTTGGTGTGCCTGCTGCTACAATTTCTCCTCCACCATTACCTCCTTCAGGCCCCAAATCGATTATCCAGTCTGCATTTTTGATAATATCTAAATTGTGTTCGATAACTAAAACAGTATTGCCGCGGGAAACTAAAATTTTAAGAACTATTAAAAGCTTTTCGAGGTCTGCAAAATGTAACCCAGTTGTTGGTTCGTCTAAGATATAAAGCGTTCTGCCTGTAGCTCTTTTTGATAATTCTGATGAAAGCTTTACTCTTTGCGCTTCCCCTCCTGAAAGGGTGGTTGCTGGCTGGCCTAGCTCGACATAATCTAAACCTACATCAATTAAAGTTTCTATTTTTCGCTCTATTACTTCATGGGCACTAAAGAAATCTTTGGCTTCGGCAACTGTCATATTTAATACTTCTGAAATATTTTTTCCTTTGTAAGTTATTTCTAGGGTTTGCTGGTTATAACGCTTGCCGCCACATACTTCACAATTTACCCATACGTCTGGCATAAATTGCATTTCTATTTTAATTTGGCCCTGGCCTTCGCAAGCTTCACAACGACCGCCTTTTGTATTAAAAGAGAATCTTCCTTTTTTGAAGCCTGCTATTTTTGCATCTTTTGTTAGTGTGAAGACATCTCGAATTAAATCAAACATTTTTGTGTAAGTTGCTGGATTACTTCGAGGAGTCCTGCCTATTGGGGATTGGTCTATTAAAATTATTTTATCGATATTATCAAGGCCTTCTATGTGTTTGTATTCACCCGGAGCGACTTTGTGATATTTATTTAATTCTTGAGCTACGGCATGATATATAGTATCTACTACTAAAGTTGATTTACCGCTTCCTGAGACTCCGGTTACAACTACCAATTTTCCGAGTGGAATTTTGACGTCTATATTTTTTAAATTAAATTGTGAAGCTCCTACGATTTTTATTTCATTCCTGCCACTACTGTTATTTTCTATTGCTCTTGGTGAAGTTGATGGTGGAATTACTGGTTTTATTTTTTTTCTACCACTTAAATATGCTCCTGTTATTGAATTTTTGTCTTTCAATATTTCATTTATGTTTCCTTTTGCTATAACACTCCCTCCAAATTTCCCTGCTGCCGGGCCAAAATCGACTATATAATCTGATTCCATCATCATATCTTTATCGTGTTCAACAACAAGAACACTATTTCCTAGATTTTTGAGCTTTTTAAGTGTTGTTATTAATCTTTCGTTATCTCTACTATGAAGGCCAATTGTTGGTTCGTCTAGAACATATAAAACTCCTGTTAATCCAGACCCAACCTGGGAAGCCAATCTAATTCTTTGTGCTTCTCCACCTGCTAAAGTATTAGCTGAACGCGAAAGGGATAAATATTTAAGACCCACGTCAACTAAGAAAGTTAGCCTTGTTGCTATTTCTTTAATAACAATTTTTCCAATAAACATTTCTTTATCTGAGAGAATTTTTATAAGATTATCTATCCAATCAAGGCATTCATTGATTGGTAAATTGCAAACATCTGCAATTGATTGATTATTAATGGTCACTGAAAGTGCTTCTGGTTTTAGGCGTTTGCCAGCACAGACTGGGCAAACTACTTCTCTCATAAATCTTTCAATTGAAGATCTCACTGCTTCAGAATCTGTTGTCTGATATCTTTTTGTAAGTTCGTTTGAAATTCCTTCAAACTTTTCGTAAATAAAAGTGAGGCGGCCAAATCTATTTGTTCCATGAACTTTATATTCTTTGTTGCCTGTTCCATCTAAAAGTAATTGTTTTTGTTTTTCTGTTAAGTTTTTTGTGTTTGTGTTTACATCAATCGAATTTTGTTTACAAAATTCATTGATGAGGCGTGCTGTCCAAGTGTCATTGTCAAAATTGTGACCGAATGGCAAAATTCCACCTTCTTTTATGGTTAACATATCAGAGAAAACTAAATTTGGTTCTACTTGCATGATTTTTCCGAGTCCGGTGCAAGTTGGGCATGCTCCGTGTGGAGTATTAAACGAAAAAGTTCGTGGCTCTATTTCTGCTATTGAAATATTATCTACTGGGCAAGAGAATTTTTCTGAAAATAAGTGATCTGTCATTTCTTTGGGAGCGTCTGGCATATCAAAGCCTGCATCATTTATTTCTGAGATAATTACATAGCCATCGGCCATTAGTAATGCTTTTTGGATTGAGTCAGCGAGGCGTGATCTGAAATTTTTCTTAAACATTTCATCCCGTAGTTCCTTTTTTGATACTGAAACTCTATCTGTCACTGCTTCAATTGTGTGTTTATTTGTTTTTATTAAAAGGAAATCTTCTTCTAAATCTTTTATTTTTCCATCTACTCGCACTCTTTTAAATCCTTTTGCTTTTAGATTTTCAAAAAGCGTTGAATACTCTCCTTTTTTATCTTTAATTACTGGTGAAAGAATTAAAAATCTTGATCTATCCTGGATTAAGTTTATTACTCCATCCACAATTTGATCTAAAGATTGGGAGGAAATTTCTCGGCCACAGATTGGACAATGGGGGTGACCAACGCGGGCGAAAAGTAATCTCATATAATCATAAATTTCTGTAACTGTCCCCACTGTTGACCTTGGGTTTCTTGAAGTTGTTTTTTGATCGATAGAAATTGCAGGAGATAATCCTTCTATCGAATCTACATCTGGCTTTTGCATTACTCCCAGAAATTGCCTTGCATAACTTGAAAGGGATTCTACATAACGCCTTTGGCCTTCTGCATAGATTGTGTCAAAAGCAAAAGATGATTTGCCGCTGCCTGATACTCCTGTTAAAACTACAAGCTTATTTTTGGGGATATCAAGATCAACATTTTTTAAATTATGCTGCCTTGCTCCTCTGACTTTAATGTAATCGTTATCAGTTTTAGTTGACAAGCTTTGCTTACTGTTGTGTTTGTCGTTTTCCATACAAATTTCCCGCCGAATTTATACGGTGGTATGGCTATTATATCACCATCTTACAATCAGTTCAGATTGACTATTTATAATACGGTCACTGGATGAAAAGGTTTTTACCTTTGATGACGCTAACGTCACAGATCAAAGCGTGAGGCATCCAGTTATATTATCTCACTTCATTCTTTTATCCATTACAGATAAAAATCTATACTTTTTATGTTTGTCTTCTTGAATAATTACACGGACTTTCTTAAAATTTTCAGATCTTCCTTCTTTTACCTTTACAACCGCTTCGATTGCATAATATTTTCTTTTGTTTTAGTTCTTTCATTCCCCTTCCCTTATATTACCCCAACACAGAAAAATTTAAAGTACGTGTTATAATATCAAACTATGTCACCAGAAGGAAATTCAAATAAAGGCACTAAATTTAGAGATGCCATAGATTCTTTTTTTAAAGATGTAGAAAATATTGGTGTTTTAGATAGTTTTTTATTGAATCCAGATTATCCAAACACTGAAAGAATTAGAAATTTAGAAATAACCAAGAGTTATTTCTTGTCAAATATACCTCTCAAAAAAATAGCCTCTGATTACGGGGTTACACCATCTCGAGCTAAGGAAATTTCGACTCGCACGTTTTGGAAACTGGTAGAAATGTCACCCTCTGAAGTTGGAGAAGAATTTAGAAATAAATTAGATTTAGATAAACCATACCCCTTTCGAAGACCAAAACGCTAATTTTTAGTTATTTCTGTTATAAAAATCGATATTCTAAGAAAACTTGATTACAGCAAAGAATAGACTAATAATTAATTTAGCTTTTTAATTTTATCTCTAATTTTTGCTGCGAGTTCGAAATTCATCTCATCAGCTGCCAATTTCATTTCGTGCTTTAATCTTCTTGCCCATTTCTTTTTATCCATCGGTGTCATTGATTCTATATCCATATCAGCCATAATTGGGTCAATTCTTGTTTCAGCTTCAATTTCTGCTTCAACCAATCTATCGCGAATTGTTTTTTGAATACTTGTTGGAGTGATACCATGTTTTTTATTAAATTCTGTTTGATAAATTCGACGCCTATCAATTTCACCAAGAGCTCTTTCCATGCTCCCTGTAATTTTGTCTGCATAAAGAATAACGCGCCCTTCAACGTGACGAGCTGCCCGGCCCATTGTTTGGACAAGGGAGACTTCACTTCTCAGGAATCCTTCTTTATCAGCGTCGAGAATGGCGACAAGGGAAACTTCTGGTAAATCCAGTCCTTCACGAAGCAAATTTACTCCTATTAAAGCGTCATAGTCACCTCGACGAAGATTATCTAAAATATCTGTTCTTTCGAGCGTCTTAACGTCGCTATGGAGGAACTGTGCTTTTAGCCCTTGTTCATTGAGATAATTTGCAACATCTTCTGCAGTCCTTTTTGTAAGAGTCGTCACTAATGTTCTTTGTTTATTTTTGGCATTTTTTTTAATTTCTTCAATAACGTCTGCTACTTGTGTTTCAGTTGGTCTAATTGCGACAACTGGGTCTACAATTCCTGTTGGGCGAACCAATTGCTGAATTATATTGCCTTTGGCCATTGAGGTTTCCCATTCCGAAGGCGTTGCTGAAACTGCAATAAAATTTGGGATTCTTCTCATGAATTCGTCAAATTTTAATGGTCTATTATCTAAGGCTGAAGGCATCCTGAATCCGTAATCTATTAAAGTTGATTTTCTAGAAAAATCTCCTGCATACATTCCTCTTATTTGTGGAAAACTTATATGGCTTTCGTCAACTACACAAAGCCAGCCATCTTTGCCGTATGCATCGCTAAAATAGTCTAAAAGTGAAAATGGTGCGTCTCCTGGCGCTCTCCCGTCAAAATATCTTGAATAGTTTTCGATTCCTTTGACATATCCAACCTCTTTAATCATTTCTAAGTCATAAGTTACTTTTTGTTTAAGCCTATGTGCTTCAAGTTCTTTTCCTTCTTTTTTAAGTTCTTCACATCGATCTAGCATATCTTTTGCAATTTGTGTTAAAACGTCTTTACTTTTATTTGGATCTGTCACGTAATGCTTTGATGGATATAGAACGAAAAACTTCATTGATTCTTCAATTATTTTGCCGCTAACTGGATCAAACTTCCCAACTTTATGTATGAAATTACTAACTACTTCTATTTTTATTCCAAAGTCGTCATAGGCCGGATAAACATCGATGATATCTCCATTAACTCTAAATGTGCCTCTATGAAAACCAAAGTCTGATCTTTCATATTGCAAATTCATCATTCGCTCCATAATTTGCTCGCGCATTATTTTCATACCTGGCATTAATTCTAGGGCAAAACTTCCATATTCTTTGGAAGAACCGATGTTATAAATGCAGCTAACGCTCGCTACAACTATGACATCTTTTCTGGTTAAAATATTTGCTGTTGCGGCAAGACGCAATTTATCTATTTGTTCATTTATTCCTGCATCTTTTTCTATATAAGTATCTGTTGATGGAATATAGGCTTCTGGCTGGTAATAATCGTAGTAAGAAACAAAGTAAGAAACTGCGTTTTCTGGAAAGAAATCTCGAAGCTCCTGATAAAGCTGTGCTGCAAGAGTTTTATTGTGAGAAATCACAAGAGTTGGCTTTTGGGTTCTTTCGATTACATTTGCAACCGTAAAAGTATTATGAACAAACAATCCTCCGAATCCCGCAAGAAAAGTTTCATTTTCATCAACTGATAAATCGTAGACATACTCAGATTTTGCTTTAATTGTTTCTACTTTTCTAACTTTTGTCCAAAAAAGATTGGTTAAGTTCTTCATTTCTATAAACTTCTCCACATTTTTATCTTTATAATAAATTTCTTCAAGAATGTTTATACTTTTATCAAAAATCATTTTTGAAGGAGTTCTACTACCTTTCTCTATTAAAGAAATGAGGGATCGGCTGCACCCTATTGCTTTTGCCAAATCTGCTTGTGAAATGTTTGTTTTTTCTCTAATTAATTTAAAGTCAATATTATTTACAGGAATTAAATCAACATTTGTATTTAAATGGTCCTTAATTAAACTTTCTGCTTTTTTTTGTTTTCTAATTAATCCAAAGCCGATATTTTCAATAAAAATTTTCAAATCTTTCTGGCCTGATATATTTATTTCAAAATAAAGTTTTTTCTCTTTATTGACTCCATTTATTACATACTTCCATTTTTTTCTAGTTCTTGCAGTAATCCCAAAAAAAGTTAGAGCGTAAGACAAATCACTTGCTAATTTTTTGCTTTTAGTAGTAGCTGATATTTCTTGTGGGTTTACATATCCATCACCATCAAAATATGAAGAAACAACTTGTCGCATTTGTTCCTTGTTTAGTTGGAAGAACCACGGAGGAAGGCTTTTTTTTGAAGCTAAATTTCCACACCAAACAGTAAATAACTGCGTTAATAATTTATCATTTATTTGAAAGTCACCAGGATTCAAATTTCTTTCTTTGTACTCAATTTTTAATTTGTTTAATATTTCTTTAAACCTTTTTTTAAGAGCTAATTCATGAGTGCTAACTAATAAATAATTAGTACTTGCGTGACCTTCAGCTATATATAAACCAAGAAGATTAAGAAAGTTATTATCTAAATCTAGAAAAAGGTTTCTTTTCTTACCTTTGGACAAAAAACAATCAAGCTTTTTAATCTTAGTTTTTTCTTCTTTATTATTAACCAGCTTTAACAGGTACTCTATTTCAATTCCTTCATTTTGATGTAGAGTACGCCAATACTTATTACTGCCTAGAATATTTCTTAATTTTTGTTCCGGTATTTCAATTAAATTAATTAAATCTGAGAGATTAAAATAAATTTTGTCGTCAACATATTTGTCTATCCATAAACCTGGCAATTTACCATCTTGGAATTCTAATTTTCTAGGTACGGGTAGGTAATCACTAGACACAATATCTTTAGTTTTGGTCAAGGTCAATCTGCCTTTCCTTAAAACCCAAAAATTATGATCACCAGTTACCGTAACTTCACGGCCACAAACTGTAGTAACAGTAAACATCTTTTTTGGACTAATATGTCTTATGAAGGAATTTATTTTTTTTGTTTCTTGTAAATTTGTTTTTGGGTTAATTGTAATTGTTTCATACGTCTGATTTAACATATCTGATGATAAAACTTGTGTATTAGATTTTTTAACATAACCATATTTATTTATTAAATCATCAATTTGCTTACCTATTGAAACTATTTCAGTCTTAGATTCATTTTTCAAATAAATAGGTTGTTCATAATCTAAACTCTTTCCACTTCCTGTTACTCCAAGAAGGACTTGATATGGTTCTTTTTTCTCAATTCCAGCAACTAATTTATCTACTGCTTGGGGCTGATCTCCCATTAAACCAAACTTAGAATTTAATTTGAATTTCATATTATTTTAGAAATCTCTTTCAGTTTTTTGATTGCTTCATCAACACTCGCAACAACATATCCAGCTTTTTTTACAAATTCGATAGACCATTTTGGATTTCTATCTTCTTTCCATACAATTATTAATTTATCACATGTCTCGCCAGGCTTTTCTGTATTATTAGCAAGAAAATATCCAATTTCCATCCAAGTAGCTTCAGAAGGTGCAATCCCTGGATTAGCAACTAAATAATTTGAACTTTTTACAGCAGATAGGTCATCAGGGAAAAAAGTATCTGGGGAAGTTTGATCTGAATGAATTTCCCAATCATAGAATTCAAATCCGTCTAATAATTTAAATTCTTCTTTCCAGTCATTATCGTGTTCATTGGATTGTCCAGCTAAATATATTTTGGGTCTTTTCATATTTTTAATGATAACACAAACCGAAGATTAAACGAAGAAATTTATTTATAGAGATGTGAAGCAATTAATTCTATTATTTTAATGTAACTATCAGAGTCATCAACGTTAATTATCCACCTTATTCTATCCTTTTCAGCTTTATTTTTTTCTACCTAAAATTCAATTGCGAATATTTGTTCCTCCTTTGGTAGATTTAAAAACGATATACTTATCTCAACATTAATTCCAGAAGGATGTTTCGATCCATCATTCGAAGGGCTATGTTCTGTAAAAAATATTGGAATATCATTGAAAGTTGTCCATCTAGTACTTTCAAAATTGTCTCCAATTATAGCTCCCTTCGTAAAGTTCCCGTTCACGTCCGCAATTCCTTCAATTCTCATTTGGAAATATGATAGCACTTTTCCACTTGATAAG
>WNFI01684175.1_pt1 | contig 10256 bp, 7 predicted proteins | sample 5400471 | NCBI WGS metagenome assembly WNFI01 (sample SAMN13153348, study PRJNA577476) | soil metagenome | isolation source: 100 cm saprolite on Douglas fir-dominated hillslope | place: USA:California | collected 2013-09-17 | reverse complement strand
GGGCGCGCGCACGCAGGCCATCGTCCTCCTTGTCGAAGACATCCATTGGGCCGATCCCTCGACGCTCGATCTGCTGCGCGTGCTGGCCGAGCAGAGTGCCGCCGTGCCGCTCATGCTGCTCGTCACCAGCCGGCCCGAGTTTCGGGCACCATGGCCGCACCGCTCGCATCACTCCGTGATCGCGCTGGCGCCGCTCGAGCGGCGCGAAGTGCAGCAGATGGTGAACGAGGTGGCGGCACTTCATGCCTTGAGCCCCCAGACCATGGAAGCGCTGGTAACGCGTACCGGCGGCGTGCCGCTCTTCATCGAGGAAGTGACCCGATCGATGATCGAGGAAGACGGCCACGGCGCGATGCAAGCCATACCCTCGACCTTGCAGGCTTTGCTGACCACGCGGCTCGATCGACTGGGATCGGCCAAGGAAGTCGCGCAGGTCGCAGCGGTGCTTGGTGGTAAATTCGACTATCCGCTCATACGAGCGGTTGCAGGCCACGGCGATGCCGCATTGACAGCAAGTCTTGAGCGGCTGGCCGAGGCGGACCTTATTCACGTCCAGGGCATGCCGCCGGAGTCCAGCTATCGCTTCAAGCATGCGCTGATGCAGGACGCCGCCTACGAGACCATGCTGAAAAGCCGGCGGCGGGAGCTGCATAGCGTGGTCGCGCGGGTCTTGAGTGACGAGTTCAAGAATATCGCCGAGGCACAGCCGGAATTGCTGGCCTATCACCTGACACAGGCAGGCGCCATGAAAGAAGCAATCGGCTATTGGCAACGCGCGGGCCAGCAGGCCGTCGAGCGGTCGGCAAATATAGAAGCGATTGCGCATTTTTCGCATGGATTGGAGCTGGTCAAGCGTCTTCCCGAAGGCGCACAGCGCGACCAATTGGAGCTCGATCTGCGGGTTGCACTCGGCGTGCCGCTGAGCGCAAGCCGCGGCTACGCGGCGCCAGAGGTTGAACAGACTTACACCCGTGCGCGCGAACTCAGCGAGAAGGTCGGCGGCTCGCCGCAATTCGCCAATATCGTCTGGGGATTATGGGTTGGGTATCTCACCGGCGGACCCATCGGCGCGGCGCTGGAAATCGCCGAGCAGTATCGTGCGATCGCCGAGCGAACCCAGGACAGCGGCCATCTCCTGGAAATGTGCCAGGTGTTGGGAATTGCGCTGTTCTATTTGGGAGAGTCTCAACACGCCCTGCCATATCTTTCCCGCGGCAGCGCCATGTACGACCCGGCACGGCATCACGCGCTGATCTATGAGCACGGTGGCGGCGATACCGGGGTCGCGATCCGCACGCACGAAGCTCTCGCGTTGTGGACGCTCGGCTATCCGGATCAGGCGCGCCAGCGGATGCAAGTCGCGCTCGAAACCGCAAATTCCCTCGCGCGTCACCCGTTCACTGTGGCGTTCGGAAATTATTTCTATGCATGGCTCCACAAGCTCTACCGCGAAGAGGAAATTGTCGAGCAGGCAACCGATGTTGCCATAAAGATTTGCGAGGAGCAGCGCTTTCCATTCTGGCAGCTTGCCAGCGCGTGCCTGCGCGGCAGCACCCTGGTCGAGCGCGGCGCCGCGGACGAGGGCGTGCTGGCGATACGTCAGGCGCTTGCCTCGTATCAGGAGATCGGCGGCCAACTCTACGGCCCCGAGCTTCATGGTCTCTTGGGCGTGGCGTTGGCAAAAACCGGCCGCGCCGAGGAGGCGGCGGCGACGCTCGCCGAAGCCCTGCGGCTGGTGGAGAAAAGCCAGGATCGCTGGTGGCACGCCGAGCTTCATCGGCTTCACGGCGAACTGAGCCTGCGCCTGCCGGGCGATCAAACCGCCGCGGCGGAGGCCGCTTTTGAAGAGGCCCTCGCCATCGCCCGCGCCCAGCAGGCGAAGTCCTGGGAGCTTCGCGCGGCGATGAGCCTGTCGCGCCTGTGGCGCAGCAAGGGCAAGACCGCGGAAGCACGACAGCTGCTCGGCGATGTCCATGGCTGGTTTGCCGAAGGCTTCGATACCGCCGACCTGCGCGAAGCCGCGGCGCTGCTCGCTGAACTCAAAGATTCACGCCGCCGCCCTGCGGGTCGGGGCGGGAATGCCGGAATTCGTGTGATCAAATAACCAGAGGAGAGGGAAGTCATGTCTGTTCTGCCGAACTTGCGTAACACCGCCACCGGTCAGTCATTTCCGTATATCGACACGCCGGATTTTGCTTACGATCAGTGGCTGAGTTATCTCGGTCAAAACCCGATCGGTACTGTCGCGGGCTCGCCGCTGGTCGCCATCATTGGCGGCGGCGTTTCGGGCCTGTGCGCGGCCTACGAACTGCAGGCGAGTTCATCTTGAACTACTATCTGACGAACTTCGGCCTCATCCCGTCCGACCTCAGCGGTCTGCCTGATTTTCCAGATCCTGGCGTTGTCCCAACCTACATCTGCTACGGCGGCCAAACGCCGCAGATTTGGACGAAGGCGACGAGCAAAGCGCCTGTTGGTTTCGAGACGGTTTATAACGGATGGATCGCGTTGGTTACGCAAAGCCTGACGCCGACAGGCAACCTGCCGGCGCTGCTCTCGGCTTCGCAAATCACGGCGCTGCTTGAGCAAAACAATATCGCCGCCGCGACGACAGCGTGGCAGAACTATCTGAACGTATTCGGGCAGCAGACTTTCTACTCGGCGCTCCAGTCCATATTCACCGGCACCAGCGGTTACGCCATACCCAGCGGCACGGCCTGGAGCTTCGCGGATTTCGACAAGTTCGGCGCGCTCGGCATCGGCTCGGGCGGTTTCGGGCCGCTCTATCCGATCAGCTTTACGGAGATTCTCCGCATCGTCATCGACGGACTGGAAAACACGCAAAAATTTCTGCAGCCGAACAGCTTCTTGACGGACGGCATCCGCACTTTGTCGTTGCAATTTGAGAGCAATATCAACCTCAATGCGCCCGCTCCGCGGGTCGTCACCAAGACGCCGGTCTTGTCGATTACGGGCAACATGGCGTCGGGTTTCATCCTGGGCGCGGCGCCAGGCCAGTGGGGTCCCTATGCCCGCGTCATCGTGGCGACCACGACACGGTCGATGGAGCTGACGCTGGGTGTTACTAATTACGCCAACGCGTTGGTCTCGCCCCAAGTGGCCCAGGCGATCATGCGCACCCACGTCGTATCGTCCAACAAGGTCGCGGCGCTCATCCCCAATTTCTGGTCCGGAAATCCGAGCGCAGTCCGCTGCCTGCAGACGGACAACATCGCGCATCAGGTTTATACGCTGGACTACACGCCCTACGGCGGGGGGCCGGAGGACCCCAACGGCGTCTGTTTCATCAGCTATGTCTGGGACGACGACGCGGTGAAGCAGCAGTCGATCACCCGCGGGCTGCCCACGGGCGCCGCCGACAATAAGGCGCTGTATACCTATCTGCTCTCCTCGATCAGGGCGCTCGGCGGCGGCGTGGCGACCTGGGCGCAGAATAATCTTCAGCCCTTGAATGGCGACTACACCGACAACGTGATCTTCGAGGAGTGGCAGTCCAGCCCCTATTTCGGCGGCGCGTTCAAGTTGAGCGAGCCGGGCCAGGATCAATACACTCAAACGATGTTCTTCGACTACCAGAAAGCCGGGAGCACCGGCGATACCGGTGTCTACATCGCCGGCGATTGTCTCTCCTGGACTTCGGGTTGGGTCGAAGGCGGGCTGACGACCGGCTTGAACGCCGCGGCGGGCGTCATAGCTTCGCTTGGCGGCACGCTCAATACGGACGCCAACGGCAAAACGCCCATGGCCATCAACGCCAACCGCTACACCTATTGGGGTTAGGCGCCGGCCCGGGACAGATAGATAAGGTCCACCCATGAGCGAGCGACGGCTGCGCCGTCGCTCACCAGGTGCCCGTCACCATGCGCACGATGACCGGGCACAGGATCACCACGAACAGCACCGGAAAGATGCAGACCATCATGGGAATGGCGAGCTTGGCCGGCAGGCTGTAGGCCTTCTCCTCGGCGCGCGACAGTCGCTTGTGGCGCATGTCGTCGCTATAGACGCGCAGCGCATCGCTGATGCTGGAGCCGAGCTCGTCGGACTGCTGGATCAGGGTGGCGAAGGAGCGCGCCTCCTCGAGGCCGAGCCGGTCGCCGAGGTGTTCGAGCGCTTCCGTCATAGTCCGGCCGGCACGAATCTCGAGATTAGCCATGTGTATGTTGGCGGCGAGCGACGGATAGGAGACGCCGAGCTCACGGCCGACCCGATCCAGCGCCGCCTCCATGCTCAAGCCGGCGTCGGCGCAGACGACCAACAGGTCCATGAAATCGGGGAAGCCGGACTGGTGTTCGAGGCGTTTTCCCTTGATGCGGCGATCGAGATAAAAGCTCGGCACCAGATAGCCGAGCACGCCGGCCGCCATGACGAACAGCCAGAACGACAGCTTGGTGACGATGCCCAGCATCGGCAGGATAAAAAACGTAGCCAAAGCAAGCGCGAGCGCACCGGCGCCGCGCGCCAGGAAGAAATAAGCCGCGCCATGGGGATTGTAGACGCCGGCTTGCACCAGGCGCGCCCGCAGCATTTTCACGTCTTTGCTGTCGACCGACGAATAATGCTTGGTCGTGTAAGCAACCAGCTTTTGCGCGGCGCGTACGCCCGAATAGCGCAGCGAGCGCCGGCCGCTGCCGGATACGTTGTCGTCGATGTTGACGCGCGCGGCACGGCGGCGCACCGCCTCGCGCGCACGCACGCCGAGCATGACCGCGAAGGCGAGCGTGCCGGTGGCAAGGAATATCAGCGCGCTCAGCATCGTCGCCGCGCTGTCGCCGAATACGGCAAAAGTTGAGCTTGCATCCATCGGTCAGATCTTGAAGTTGACCATCTTGAACATGATGATATTGCCGATGCTCATCCAGCCGGCGGCGGAACCCAGCAACACTTTTGTCAGGTGCTCGTGCCACATCGAGCCGTAAAAATCCGGCGCGATCACCTGAATGACGATGAACATGCCGATCGGCAGCGCCGACAGAATCATCGCCGAGGGGCGGCCTTCAGCCGCCAGCGCGCGGATTTTCCGCCGCATCTTGAAGCGCTGACGGATGACGCCGGAGAGGTTTTCCAGGATCTCGCCGAGATTGCCGCCGGTCGTGCCCTGGATGGCGACCGCGGTCACGAACAGCGGCAGATCGTCCGAACCGATGCGGCCGTACAGGTTGCGCATCGCCGTTTCCAGGTCGGCGCCGTAGGTGATCTCGTCGGACACGATGCCGAATTCGCTGCCTATCGGATCGGGCATTTCGCGGCCCACCATGGCGATGGCGATCGGCACCGGATGGCCGGCGCGCAAGCTGCGCACGATGATGTCGAGCGCATCGGGAAACTGGGCGCCGAATTTCCTCTGCCGCCGCGAGCGCAGCACGCGCAGCACGAAATACGGCAGCGCGGTCGCGCAGAACAGCGCTCCGAGCGCCGCTTCGAGGAGGCTGCCGCGGAACACCATCAGCGCGGCAAAGACGACGACGGCGACGATGCCGAAGATGATGATCAGCCGCGCGAAGCCGAGCGTGAGGCCCGATTGCAGGACCAGCCGGTTGAGCGCGACCAGGCCGAGCCGGTAATCGCCGCCGCTGGTCAGTCCGCGCTCGCGCCGCAACTCGATCAGCACGTTTTCGCGGCTGATGGCATCCTTCGACAGCATCAAACGCCGGTTGATGCTGCTGCGATAAGACGCCGCCGAATAGCACATCAGGTAGACCGCCTCGACCGTGAGCCCCGCCGAGACCGCGACGAACAGCCAGACCAGGTAGATCGGATCGAGGTCGAACAACATGCTTACAGCGGCTGCGAGGGGTCGAAATAGGCGCCCGGGATTTTGATCCCCATGGCGATGAGATCGTTAAGGAAGCGTGGCCGCACGCCGGTGGCCTGGAAATGGCCTTGCACGGCGCCGTCGGGCGCGGTGCCGGTGCGCACGAACTTGTAGACCTCCTGCATCTGGATGATGTCGCCTTCGAGACCCGTGATCTCGGCGATGCTCATGACGCGGCGCTTGCCGTCGGACAACCGCGACAGCTGCACGATGATCCGGATCGCAGCGGCGATCTGGCCGCGGATCGAGGCGACCGTCATCGGCAGGCCGGCCATGCCGATCATCTGTTCCAGGCGCGAGATGGCGTCGCGCGGCGTATTGGCGTGGACCGTCGCCATCGAGCCTTCGTGGCCGGTATTCATGGCTTGCAACATGTCGAAGGCTTCCTCGCCGCGGCACTCGCCGAGGATGACGCGGTCGGGCCGCATGCGCAGCGCGTTCTTGACCAGGTCGCGCTGGCGGATTTCGCCTTTGCCTTCGATGCTCGGCGGCCGCGTTTCCATGCGGCCGACGTGAGGCTGCTGCAATTGCAGCTCGGCGGCGTCCTCGATGGTGAGGAGCCGCTCCTTCTCCGAGATGAAGGCGGACAGCGCGTTGAGCATCGTGGTCTTGCCCGAGCCGGTGCCGCCGGAGATGATCAGCGTGACTCGCGCCCGCACCGCCGCCGCGAGCAATTCGGCCATTTGCGGCCGCAGCGCGCCGACATCGACCAGCTTGTTCAGGTTGAACGGCTTCTTGGAAAATTTGCGGATCGACATCAGCGGGCCGTCGATGGCGACCGGCCGCACCGCGACGTTGACGCGCGAGCCGTCGAGCAGCCGCGCGTCGCACATCGGATGCGATTCATCGACCCGGCGGCCGACGGCGGAGACGATCTTGTTGATGATGCGCAACAGATGCGCCTCGTCCTTGAAGCGCACCCCAGTCGGCTCGAGGATGCCAAGCCGCTCGACATAGACGCATTCATGGCCGTTGATGAGAATGTCGTTGACCGACGGATCCTTGAGCAGCGGCTCGAGCGGACCGAGCCCGGTCATCTCGTCGAGGATTTCCAGGACGAAGCCGTTGAGCTCTTGGGTGTTGAGCGCCAACCGCTCGGCCAGCACGTATTGCGACACGAGCCCTTGAATGTGGCCGCGCATTTCCTCTTCGGGCAGCTTTTCCAGCGCCGAAAGATTGATCTCCTCGATCAAGCGGCGATGCAGGCGCACCTTGGCGTCGAGAAGCTTTTCGGTCAGCAACGGATTGGCGGCGGGCGGCGGCGCCTCAGGCGCGGGCTCGGGCATGCCCGTCAACGAGACGGTTTCGGCCGGGACCTCCTCGACCGTCGGCACCAGGGCCGGCGCGGCGACGCGGTGCGTTGAGAAACGGCCTGCCATATCAATATCCTACGATGGGGGCGCAGCGCACGCGGGCGCGGCTCGGCTTTAAGACTGCGCCCACGACAGTTTGAACTTTTTGCCGGCGACCGCGGTCTCTTTCGCCGCGCTGCTTTGGCCTTGCGGAACGATCAGCTTCTTGAGCTGCAGCGTGATCTTGTTGCCTTTCTTGACGTCTTCGAGCGGCACGCCGCGGTCGATGGCCTCGCGCACCAGCGCGTAGTCGTTCGGGATGCAGGCCAGGAACGCGTCGCCGATCGCCTGCTCGATGTCGGCGCGGCGCAAGCTCGACGAAAACATCTTCGCCACGAAGCGATTGATGATGACTTGCGGCCGTGGGCCGTCGCCGAGCCGCTCGCGGATGGCGTCGACCAGTTGCTTGGCCTGACGCAGTCCCGGCACCGTCGTCTCGCTGACGACGAACAGCCTGTTGGAGCCAAGGAGCACGCTGTCGGTCCAGGAGAACCAGGTGCGCGGCATGTCGAACACCACGTAGTCGAAATGCGACGACACCAGATCGAGAAGCCGCGTGACGACGTCGGGATCGAACGAGCGCATTTCCGCCGGGCGATTGGGCGCGGCGATGACCGCGAGACCCGACGGATGCTGCGACAGCATGACTTCGAGCAATTGCCGGTCGAGGCGCTCCGGGCGCGGCTCGATTTCATTCAGATTGAGCCGCGGCTCGATGTCGAGATAATCGGCGCAGGCGCCGTGCTGGAAATCGAGATCGACCAGGCAGGTCGAGTTCTTGCCGCGCGCACCGCTGTTGAGCAGCAGCATGGCGGTCTGCACCGCGAGCGTGGTGACGCCGGCGCCGCCGACCGCGGGCAGGAAGGTGAAAATCTGCGCTTCGGTGGTCTCGCCGGCGGCCGGCGCTTTGGCGACACGCGCACAGGCGCGCACCAGCTCGACCGGCGACACCGGCTTGACCAGGAAATCGGCGACCCGCATCTGCATGAGGCGGCGGGCGACGCTCTCCTCGAAGCTTTGCGTGATCGCCACCACCGGCGGCCAATTGCCAATCCGCAGCATCAGACGTTCGAGCGCCAGCAATTCGGCGGCATCGCCGGCATCGATGTCGACGACGACGACGGTGGCACCTTCAATCCCGATGCCGCCGGCACCGCCGGCCAATTTTCCCGCGATCACATCGAGCGCGATTTGCGGACTGGCGCTGAACGTGTTGCGGACGGCGTCCTCGAATACCGGGTCGGCGGTCAGGACGACCACCCTCGCCTGCATCGCTGGAGCTGTGGATCGGCCGGCGCGCATGTTTCAGACTCGCAGGACTGCGTTACTTGTAGGCGGAGGTGGCGACGCCGCCGGCGATCGCGGTGCCGGCCGCCGGTTGCGCGCTACCCTGCCCCATCTGGCCGGAGCACAATCCGGTCGCCCGGGGCAGCGCCGCATCGGTCGACGGATCGAGGTCGACCGGTTGGGTGACCTTGTCGATGCGATAGCACTCCACCGCCCGCTGCATGCGTTCGCCGTTGAACGTCAGGTTCTTGTTGTTGCTGTACGGCGGCCACGGATCGACCATTTGCTCGATCTCATTGGCAGCCACCGCATTGCCGGCACCGAGCGAAACCGTTTCGCGCCGGTCGAAGTAGACATCGGAGCAACCGGCAAGCAACGCGCCGAGCATCACGGCCGCGGCAATCGCCCGCTGCGGACCATTAATCCCTGGCCGAGACATAGACGCCTCCTTTTTTCGGCAGATCGATGATGTGACCGACATAGGGCCGGTTGAGCGCGCCGACGGCAAGCCGGGCGAGCGCGGGGGTCACTTCCGCCTGGCCCATGAGGAAGAAGTCGACGTCATTGCCGGGCAGCGTGTTGTCGAGCGGCGTATGAATGGGATCGGCCGGCCGCAGCGGCCGCACGATATGCGGCGTCACCACGATGACCAGATCGGTCTCGTTCTTCTGGTAGGCGGCGCTGCGGAACAGCGCGCCGAGCACCGGAACGTCGCCGAGCCAGGGCAGCTGATCCTGGCTGGTCTGGTTGGTGTTCTGCAGCAGGCCGCCGAGCATGAAGCTCTGGCCGTCGCGCAGCTCCACCGTGGTCGAGGCTTCGCGCACCGTCAGCGCGGGAACCGAGACACCGCCGGTGATGGACACGCCGTGGGCCGGATCGAGCTGGCTCACATTCGGCTTGATGACCAGATTGATCTGGCCTTCCCTGAGCACGGTGGGCGTAAACGCAAGACCGACGCCGTATTTCTTGTATTCGATCGCAGTCTGGCCGAGCGAGCCGGGCACCGGGATCGGATATTCGCCGCCGGCCAGGAAGCTCGCGGTATCGCCCGACAGCGCGGTGAGATTGGGCTGCGCCAGGTTGCGAACCAGACCCTTTTGCTCGAGCGCATTAAGCTCGACGTCGATCGGGAATTGTCCGCCGACCAGGCGGCCGATCAGGAAACCGAACGGCGACGCACCCGACAGCAGGCCGGCCGCCACGACCGGCGAGATGGTCGCGGCGGAAGGCGAGACGTTCGTACCGCCGATACCGGCGCCGGCCAACGCCGCCTGCTGGAACGAGCCGTTCGTCGCCGTCACCGGCAATTGCGAGGCCGAAACCTGATTGCCGACATTGGCGAGGACCCGGTTGCCGAACACGTTCCATTGCACGCCGAGCTCGCGGCTGGCTTGTCGCGACGCTTCGATGAAGCGCACTTCCAGCATGATCTGCTGCGGCTGCGACACCTGAACGGTGTTGATGATGTCAGGCGCGAACTGCTTGGCGATGGTGACCGCCTTGTCGAGGGTGACGGCGTCCGGCGAGGTGCCGCTGAGCATGATGCGGCCGTCGATCGAGAACACCTTGATGCCGCCGCCGGTGAAGCGCGCGATCTCCGCGGACAGCCGCGACACGTCGTAGGACACCTCGATGTCGAAAATGCCGACGAGCTTCTTGTCCTGGCCGTAGACCGTGACCCGGGTGGTGCCGATCTTCTTGCCGAGGATCGACAGCGCATGATCGGTCAGCGGGCTGACGTCGGCGACGTCCGGATCGCCGACCATGATGTCGACCAGCGC
>WNFI01287534.1_pt1 | contig 10256 bp, 9 predicted proteins | sample 5400471 | NCBI WGS metagenome assembly WNFI01 (sample SAMN13153348, study PRJNA577476) | soil metagenome | isolation source: 100 cm saprolite on Douglas fir-dominated hillslope | place: USA:California | collected 2013-09-17 | reverse complement strand
ATCAGCAATCAGCGTGCAAATGTTGGAGCGTAAATATATATAGTAAGGAATATTCCATGTGAGCGAATAGTTCTTCATCAGTTGATGCAATTGATCATCGTTCAAAGGGCTGAGTAATTCAGCAAGAGGTTTGTCTGAGCGGTCACCGGAGGCTGTAAGTTCTTGCCCTACCTTGTACAGGGCTGCCAGATTCTCGCTGAAAGGAAAGACCATCATCGCCTCCTCTTGAAGAAGGAGGTAACGTTTGAGGTTTGTGATTGCGACCTCTAAACGTTCTATGGGAAGCTTTGACTTCTTTTGTAATTGTTCGAATTGCACCCCATTGCGCAGAGAGGGAGATAGAACGCGTTGCAACACCTGGCGTTCATCTTGTGAAAGGTACTCCCAGGCGAAGCGGGCAGCAAGAGGATCTTGCATACGGTTCAAAAGTGCCAGGCGCGTTTGAGTGATTGATAGTTCTTCAGCATTGGTTATCGCCCAGAGAGAGTTAATCTCCTGAATCTGTTCAGTTTTACATACTGCCAATGCTTGCCGCAATGTTTTCATAAAGAATTTGATACGTTTCTCGTTAAGATATGATCAGGCTGTTACCTCTGGCTCATATTGTTCAAGATAGCGAATGACTTCTCGGGTGAGTTGGCTTGGTGTAGAGGCGCCTGCGGTGACTGCCACACGATGTTTACCTTTAAGCAATTCTGGCTTCAATTGCGAGAGATCTTCGATGCGGACTGCGGGAACCCCTGCTAATTCCTCCGAAACCTGTACAAGGCGATTGGTGTTATTACTTAGCGCATCGCCGACGACGATGGTTAAATCCGCACCTTTTGCCTGTGCTACTACAGCTTCCTGGCGCGTTTGTGTGGCTGCACAAATGTCGACATGAACTTCCGCATGTGGATAGTGTGTCTTAATGTATTGGATAACGCGGCGTGTGTCCCATTGTGAAAGCGTAGTCTGTGTAGAAACTGCTAATTTCTCTTTTTGTTCAGGTGTAAGTGTCAATGCATCTACATCTGCTTCGGTCTCGACCAGGCTAATGTGCCCTGGCACCTCACCCATCACGCCTTCAGGTTCTGGATGGCCTTTTTTCCCAATATAAAGAATATAATAGCCCTTTGCTACAAGATCACGTACAAGATCATGCGTCACAGTCACATCCGGGCAGGTAGCATCAATGCAGTGTAGGCCACGTTCCTGTGCCCGGCGTTTGACTGCTGGAGAAACGCCGTGTGCTGTGAATATAACTGTGCCTTCCTTGACCTGTTCCAGAATCGTCGCTCTATCAGGACCGTCTAATGTTGTTACGCCTAAATTTGACAGTTCCGTAATGGCATGACGATTGTGGATTATCTGTCCAATTACATAAATCGGTTGCGGTAAGCTTGAGTCTTTAGCCGCCTGTCGAACTATTTGTAATGCATCAACAACGCCATAGCAGTAGCCACGGGGAGAAATTTTTATGACTTCCATAAACCCTCAATCAGTCCCGACGATCTTTATCGATCATCTATCCATATACGATTTACTGATGATCTGAGCAAATTTATATAATGAGCAGTTTGGTTTGCTCCGGCTCCGTTCTGCAATTGCCAGCAATGTCTCTTTACTAGAGGCATTCTGAGTGTATCACATAAATCAATATATGTTCGCTTCAGTCTTTGCCAGGATACGCTGCACATCGTCATGCGTGTAAAGACAGACGGCAGGTAGTAATCCCGCTAACTCCTCAACAGAGGTGGATGTTGAGAGATCAAAAATGAGTAAGGGTGTATGTCTACCACTACATCCCTTCGCCACATTTGCCGCCGTTAATATCGGAACTACATTCTCACTATTCGAGGTTGTTAGCGTTGTTGGCATACTAATCAGAAGTTGTATAAAGGGGATGATGTGAGAAACATCTTGAGGTGTTTCCTCTTGATAAATATGTTTCATTCTTGCCCGCTGTAACAACTTGATAAATGGATATCGCTGCTGTTCAGGCCCGATCAACAATGCTGAACGACCTTGCAGACCACCGAGGCATGCATCCGCAATAGATACAACCTCTGGTGCCATATTCTGCATCACGCTTCTCCTCTTCAACAAGTCAGATATTAAAGAACTACCTATATGTGTATATCGCGATGAACGTCATTAATATACTATAGCAAATCTCGTCCATATACATTTAACAGGGTTTTACAAATTGCTTTTGCTGTTGTGCTTTTTTGCCCTTAAACTCTCTTCTTAATAGAGAGAACATTTTTAGGTCGTGGTATATGCCATTCCAGAAGCCTCGTTCGCGCAATGTGCCCTCTTCATGAAAGCCTAACCTGTGTAGCAACTGAATGGAGGCAATATTGTCTGTTACTACCTCGGCTTCGATGCGATTTAAGCCCATTTGTTCGAAGCCAAAGGGAATAATCGAGTGTAATACTTCTGTCATAACACCCTGCTGCCAATAATTTTTAGCAAGAATATAGCTAATTTCCCCCCAGAGTATACCTCCCAGTGGTCGTTTCTCTATTGAGACATAACTACAGATACCAATTATCACATCCTCGCCTTTGCGCGTAATGCCCCAGCAGATTCCTTCCTTGATCTTGAAGCGCCCTTTATTTGCCAGAATTACCTGGTGTGCATGCTGCATGCTCGTAATGACTGGCGTTCCATAATATTTCATAACCTCTTCGTCAGAGAAAATTTGATAGATGGCTTCTGCATCCGTCAAACGTAATTCACGCAATACAAGATGTGCCGTTTCCAGAAACGGAAATTTGTCAAAGAGATTGTTGGAGTCCAATAAGTGGTTCCTCCTTACAAAACTTCATCCATCTTTTCATTAGAAGATCATAGGCACGACAAAAGTATTGTAGCATCTTGTTTCTGCGATTCGTGCGGTTTTCCCTAAAAGGCAGGTATAACAAGTAGTAAAGCATATTTATTTGATGGCATTCTCCTTGTATTCCTGAGCTTATAAAAATGTATTATCATAATTTTTTCAATAATCTCTTCTGTATTACACTGACTATCGCACAATTACTACCTTTTTTTCCCATCTGTAGATGATCTTCTGTACAGACCCATCCATTTTCTGCTACTATATTGTTATGTTGTACAAGATTTAATCTGCCAGACAAAACGAATATCTGAAAGGTTGGATAAAAAATGGTACGGATACTCGTTGTGGATGACGATCAGTCAATTCGCGAGATGCTCCACATGATGTTTGAGTATGCTGGCTATGACGTCATCGAAGCGAGTGATGGGGATGAGGCGCTAAATATTATGCGCACTTGTACCGATCAGCTTGTAGTATTACTAGATTTGATGATGCCGAAACTGAACGCTATCGGCGTTCTTCAGGCAGTTTCCCTGGATGAGCGGTTAGCAACGCAGCATGGTTTTGTGCTTATATCTGCTAGCCGTGATCTTTATACGCTTGATCTGGATGTTCTTGTTCCATTACTCTCGATACCTGTGGTGTCAAAGCCGTTTGCCATGAATCATTTGCTTGATGTCGTGGACAGGGTTGTGCGTCGTATCTCTACTCCTTTCGAAGCAGTGGCTTCCTGATAGTTGCNNNGGGGAGAGGATGGCGAAATTGTGAGGAGAATTCTTTCAGCGAAATGTATAACCATATTTAGCATTCTGAAAAAGAATAACATACAATAACAAAGATGTATTCTGCGAAGATGGTTAGCCATACGAGGAGAGAAAACCATGTGCGGCCGTTTTACACTCACGTATGATGTAGAGACTATTGCAAAAACGTTTAATGTGGCTCCCACGATACCCGTGAAGCCGCGCTACAACGTTGCCCCTACGCAAGAGGTAGTGGCTATTATGCAAAATGGTTCTACGCATCTTGACTTGTTGCGCTGGGGGCTGATTCCCTCATGGGCAAAGGATGAGTCAATTGGTTCTAAGATGATCAATGCCAGGGCGGAGACGCTGGCAGAGAAACCCAGCTTTAAGCGTCTGCTTCATTCTAAACGCTGCTTGATCATTGCTGATGGCTTCTATGAGTGGAAACAGGAGGAGAAGGGGCCGAAGACACCCATGTATATTACATTGAAGAATAATGAGCCCTTTGCTTTTGCAGGCCTATGGGATACATGGAAAAGTCCGGATGGTCTACTTCTGCGTACTTGTACGATTATTACGACTGATGCAAATCAGATGATTGAGCCCATTCATAACCGAATGCCTGTTATTCTTCCTGATGGTGCACGTGAAGAGTGGCTTAACACAGGCATACATGATGACCAGACACTTTTGCCGTTGCTCGCACCCTATCCTGCTGAGAAGATGAGTGTTCGGCCTGTCTCGCGTCTGGTCAATGATCCAAAACGTGACAGTGCCGAGCTGATCGCATAGGATATGAAATTAATATAGCGGGGATTCGTCCCCGCTATCATTACGGCCACTCAATTGCGTTAGATGATCAATCAGGGATGGTGGGACTTATTCTTTCGGGTAAGCACCAGAATAAATCTTCCACGGATCTAACGATAAAATCAGTACCGCGTTGCTTGTAAATCTCAACCTCTGCCTCATTGACCAGCATCGCGGTCAACATGGTAGGCTCATCAGACTTCTTGCTTGCCATATAGCGTCGCACCAGATCGTGGTCATCGGCGGTGTCACCGATGAAGAGCCCGCCACCTGCTTCAACAGCTGCGATAGCCAATCTCAACGCACGTGGATCGGGTTTGGCACAAATGTCGGCTGAGATGACTACATCCCACCAGCGTTCGCCGCTGAATGCTTCCATACGTTCCAATGCGCTATCCACCTCAGGCCCAACTCTGCCCGTAATCATACCAAGATGAGGAAACGAGGTGCGTGTCCGAAACGCTTAATGAACTCTGTTGCCCCCCAGTAAATTTCGTGATAGAGATCACCAATCATGTTATAGTCCAGGCGTGCGCTGTCAGGTAGCGCTGTCTCGACCCATTCACGCCCGCCATGGCCTTGTAAATTGGCAGAACGGGAGATTGCAGCCCACTCCTGACTACTGCGTTGAGCAAGAGATGTCCCTTTCCACTCACGTAAACGCGCGGTTGCGAGGGTAGAGAGGAGATAACACATATCCCAGTCATTATTGTATCCACCAGCCTGTTTAAAGGCATCAACATCATCTAAAGTGACAAGTGGATTACCCTCCTCTTGTCCCCAGTCGAGGTGATGAATGGTGCCAGCCACGTATTCTGCTACAGCGATATCGGTAGCATGAAACGAATCGACTGTTTTGATCATCACCCCGTCAATATCGAAAAATATGGTATCAAAGGTACGCGGAAATTGTAGATCCGGTCTTATCCAGAGTACCGGAGTATTCATAAAATGCCCTTTCAGCAGACATCTTTTAGTAGCTGCTTAATGAAATATAGTGTATTGCCTGTATACAGGCAAGTATTGTCAGTATTATTAACGTACAATAAGCACGCTGCGTCAATGTATGAGTGAGGACCCTTAATAGAGTGGACTGGTGGTGTTAAGCTGGTGCAATCTCTAATTGCATAATTGCAGACTGCTCATTTATGATATGAATCTGATTCCAACCCTCATCAAGTACAGCAAGTAATGTCTGTTTTAGTAGTCCGCTATGGTAATCGATTACTTGTTTTCCCACTGCTCGTTTGCGTTTCTGATCATTCATCAGGCATATATCTGCTGAGATATTGAAGATGAGTAGACAGGTAAAATATTGGTGACGACGTGCGCCTTCAAGTATCCTGCGTCGCGTATCAGCTAGTAGTGCTGTGCTATCTGCGATGGTGAAGCGTGATTGGTACATGCGCTTGTCAATGATAAAATAGAAGAGGTCGAAGGCATCTCGGCTGGCCTGTTGATTGTTATCGTCATCGCAAACCAAAGCCCGGCATGTATCTGATGAGACAATCGAAGTTGGTTTGAGTTCATTATGCTTATTTGTGTCCACAAGCTGATCTGCAAAAGTGCTTTTACCAGAGGTATAATGCACATACATATATACGCCATATGTCTATCTGACCTGATGCGTACAATCATATACATACTTGAATATGAGTCTATGATACAACAATTGTGTGGATGCCGCTTAAAGTATCCTCGGATGTATCCAGAAAAAGTATTCACCTGTGAGTATATGCACGCCTTGCGATGAGGAATACATGACCCTTCGGGTATCCATTATAGATGCCGGCTTTATTAGAGGAGGATGCTGTGTCTGTTGAAATAACACTTACAAGTACTGAAATTCGTGCCCGTTTTCTAGAATACTTTGCCAGTAAAGATCATTATAAATTGCCTAGTTCATCGCTTGTGCCGCGCAATGATCCTACTGTATTGCTCACTACTGCAGGTATGCAGCAGATGATCCCCTATTTTCTAGGGCGTGAAACTCCTCCTGCGTTACGGTTGACTTCGGCACAAAAGTGTTTTCGCACGACTGATATTGATAAGGTAGGTAACCAACGAACTCTCACTTTCTTCGAAATGTTAGGCAATTTCTCGGTAGGAGATTATTTTAAACGTGAGGCTGTGACCTTTGCGTGGGAGTTTCTGACGAAGGTAGTTGGCTTGCCTGCTGATCGTCTGCATCCGACTGTGCACCCAGAAGATGACGAAGCTCCTTTATACTGGCACGAGGTGGCTGGTTTCCCCGATGAAGCGATTGTACGACTGGAAGATAATTGGTGGGGACCTCCAGGTGCTTCGGGGCCTTGCGGCCCTGACTCCGAGATCTATTATGATCGTGGCATTGAGCATGGTTGTGGTAGGGCCGATTGCAAGCCAGGTTGTGAATGCGAACGCTTCCTGGAGATTTGGAATCTGGTCTTCATGCAATATTATCAGGATATCGATGGAAAACGTACTCCTTTACCTAAGAAGAATATTGATACAGGCATGGGTCTTGAGCGTCTTGCCATGGTTATACAGGGCAAGGAATCAGTTTTTGATACAGATATATTCCGAGGAATCATTGATCACTTCGCTGCCCTTGCTGACACTCGCTACGGCAAAAATGCCAGGACCGATACATCGCTACGCGTGATTGCTGATCATGCCAGGTCACTGGTTTTCCTTGCTGCCGATGGTGTACTTCCTAGCAATGAGGGACGCGGCTACATCTTCCGTCGTATCTTGCGCCGCGCAGTCCGACACGGTAAATTGCTTGGTCTGGATAGACCTTTCCTTTCTGAAGCGGCAGATACCGTCATTCATCGCATGGGCGATCATTACACCGAGCTACGGCTGCAACGCGATCGTATCGTTGAAGTACTTAGCCTCGAAGAGAAGAAATTTGGCCAGACACTCAACACAGGTTTGCTGTTGCTCAATGAGCTGCTTGTTGAGTTGAAGTCCCGCCATCAAAGCGTTATTCCGGGCGAAGAGGTTTTCAAGCTTTATGACACACATGGTTTCCCTATCGAGTTAACTGAAGAGATTGCCTCGGAGTCTGGCTTTACTGTAGATACCTCTGGTTTTGAGCAGGCGATGCAACGCCAGCAGGAACGTAGTCGTTCAGCAAGTTCCTTTGTACAGGCACAAGATGATCGTGCCTTGACAGATTTGTTTAAGCGCGTTGGCCCTACCAATTTTACTGGATATCAGGGTATTACTGGCAGTGGTAAAGTCGTCGGTCTCGTAGTAGATGGTGAAGAAGTTGATAGTATCAGCTCGCCACAACAAGCCCTGGTATTGCTTGACTCAACACCTTTCTATGCTGAGAGTGGCGGTCAAATTGGCGATCAGGGTGAAATTGTAGGCAAGACGGGCATCTTCCAGGTACAGGATACACGTCGTCCTTTGAAGGGCCTGATTGTGCATTATGGATCTCTCAATGAAGGCCATATGCGTGTGGGTGATAGTGTACAGGCGGATGTAAGTGGAATGCGGCGTGAGGATACAATACGCAACCATAGTGCGACCCACCTGCTGCATAAAGCACTTCGTGATTTATTGGGCCCCCAGGTGGAACAACGCGGTTCCTTAGTAGAGCCAGAGCGCCTGCGCTTTGACTTCACCTCTCCACGTCCACTTACCAGTTCTGAACTTGCGCAGATTGATGAACAGATCAATCGCTGGATTCGTTCTGATTATCCCGTTCATACAAATATCATGCCTTTAAAAGATGCCATGTCTACTGGCGCAATGGCATTGTTCGGTGAAAAGTACGAAGACCTTGTGCGTGTGGTCTCAATGGGCAATAGCAAGGAACTTTGTGGTGGCACTCACTGTGCTTCAACGGGTCAGATAGGTCTATATATCACTGTACAAGAGGCGAGCATTGCTGCTGGTATTCGTCGTATCGAGGCGTTTACAGGGCGTGGTGCAGAAGCTTATCTGCGCCGCCGCAATACTATCGTAGAGTCGCTAACAGCTAAATTGCAGACGCCAGCGGATGCTCTTGAGGGGCGCGTCGAACAACTTATGCAGGAATTGGCGAGTGCGCGTCGTCAGGTTGCTCAGTATCAACGTGATGATGCTATGCGTCAGGCTGATAGCATTGCGGAACATGCTCAGATCGTATCGGGGGTGCCCGTCGTAGCGATAAGTGTCAGCGTTCCTGACGACAAAGTATTGCGTGAGATGGGCGACATGGTTCGTAGTAAGTTAAGTCAAGCAGGGGTTGTCGTGTTGGCCGGCAATTTCGATGATCGTATTGCTATCCAGGTCAGCGTAGATGCTGCCCTGACCGGGCATGGACTGCATGCTGGTAAAATCGCTGGGATCGTAGGAGAACGCCTGGGTGGAAAAGGCGGCGGGCGGCCTGAATCCGCACAAGGTGGCGGTAAGAACAAGGCTGAACTTGGAGCCGCTCTTGATCTCGTGACGAAGTTCGTCAAGGAAAATTTAAAATAATTTTGCCACCCTGGTAACTTTTGTGTTATAACATACACGCTATGCACGTAATGAGTAACGACGGACAGGACAACATGTCCAACGAACGTACGGCTGCGAATCAACAAAGTTTGGGACAAATAGATGAAGAATCTCTTTCAAAGTCTGCGTAACCTCTTTCCGAGAAGACAAGAAGAGAATGACGGCTATTACGGTATGGATGGCGAGGATGAAGAATTGCCTTTTGAAACTGGCAATAATCAACGCCAACTCTTTACTGCACTTGACATTGGTACTGCCTATGCAAAGGCGATTATCATCGAAGTGCATGGAGATTATGCAGAGGTATTAGGAGTAGGCCGTTATCCACAAAGTTATACCCATATGTCTGATGGTTTTATTACAGATATCTCGGGTGTCATCGCTAACTGCAATGAGGCTTTAATCAAGGCTGAGCAGGTGGCTGGCGGTGTTGTGGCTCCTTCTGCGGTGATTGGCATTGCGGGCGAACTGGTCAAGGGTAGCTCGACAACGGTGAGTAGGCAGCGGCAACAGCCGACGAAACCAATTACGGCCGAGGAACTTGAATTGCTCATCTCTAGCGCACAGCAAAAACTGCTGAAAAGTGCCAAGGAACGAATCTCGGCGGAAACAGGTTATTCGAATATTGATGTTCGTTTAACAAATGCAGCAGTCATATCAGTGCGTATTGACGGACAGATAGTCTCTAATCCAATAGGCTTTCGCGGCCGTCACTTTACTCTCACACTTTTCAGCGCATTTGCGCCTTTGACGCAACTCGGAGCATTGGAGACGGTGGCTCAAGGACTGGATCTGACTCTTGTCACAATTGTAGCAGAGCCATATGCGCTGGCGCGCTGTCTTAGTACTAACGCGAGTGCTGATAGTGGCGCTATCTTTATTGATATAGGTGGTGGTACCACTGACATTGCATTGGTGCGTCAAGGGGGTATCGAAGAAACGCGCATGTTTGCTCTGGGCGGAAGAACCTTTACCCGTCGCATTGCTACGAGCAAAGGTATTGCCATGAAAGACGCTGAGCGTCTCAAGATTAGTTATAGTAATGGCGAAATCAAGGGGAGTAGCAAAGATGAAATTCAGGCCATCCTGGCTCCAGAGTGTCAGACATGGATGGATAGCGTTGAGCTGCTCATCGAAGAATTGGCAAAAGGCGAGCTTTTACCACCTGCTATCTATACTGTAGGTGGCGGATCAGCATTGATTGATTTACGCCAAAAATTAGAGAGCTTCCCATGGACTGAAAGGCTCCCGTTTTCACGTCAACCAATCATCCGCACAGTTCTACCTGAGATGGTTTCGTGTATCTCAGATCAAAATAGCTTGTTGATAAACGCACAGGATATAACACCGATGGCATTAGCATACCAGGCAATTGAATTACAGAATGAAAATAATGTTCT
>WNFI01401331.1_pt1 | contig 10257 bp, 17 predicted proteins | sample 5400471 | NCBI WGS metagenome assembly WNFI01 (sample SAMN13153348, study PRJNA577476) | soil metagenome | isolation source: 100 cm saprolite on Douglas fir-dominated hillslope | place: USA:California | collected 2013-09-17 | reverse complement strand
GGATAAAGTCCTGTTAGCAAAAATCTGGCAGCCCAACATGATTTTCCAGGAAGTCATGCTACATTACATGATTTTGTCATGGAATCACTTTTCTCAGTGCACTACAGCCTGAGACCCACGCGATTAGAGTAGTTCAACTCCATCAGGAAACGCTGGGTGAGAGCGAATAGAGCTCCGAGAGGTCTGGGTGGTCCCAAAGCTCCTAGAGCCTACGTGCACAGGCTAGATGCCTTATAAGCCCACTCTAAGGTAGTGGCGACCTCCATTCTGCTCCCAAGACCCCACTCGCTCCTAAACGCTACCTTATCCTCGTTGCTTTGGTCCATCCCACCGTCTTATCTCTGTGCTTTGCGCTCTTTTTCAAGTCTGTAAGGGCCGCCTCCCATTTCCTTCTCCTCGGTGTTTTCTCTTGCGCGTGCTGCGATCTAGGTTCTAGCTATGTCGATCAACAAGATCGAGCATCGTGCCACGGACCTCCCGGCGGACCTCCCACCTCTGGACTGCATTATCCAACACTGTGCGGCTGCTGGTTATCGTCAGAATGGCACCGACTTCGCGGTTGAAGACATCCCTCGATTCTGGATCAAGTACGGTACCAGCATCACCTTAGGCGAGGCCCTTACACAGAACCAGGTGGCCGAGATCGTGAACGCAAGCCCTCTAAGCGTTGTATGCATCCCCGAGGTCTATCTCGTCTTGCACGAGCGGTGTCGCTACATCGTCATGCAGTACATCGCAGGTGACACCGTTGCGCGCCGCCAGCCGAGCGCGAGAAGATACGCAGAGGGCGACCTAGCGGCTGTCGCCGCCGCCGTTAAGCAGCTCATCAGCCTTCATGTACCTGCGGACACCTCTCCCGGCCATGTCGGCGGCGGACCCATCGGCCACGACTTTTTTTATCGAATGCAAGTCCACTAGCGAATACCCTACGGTGGAACATCTCCAGGCCCAGGTCAATAAGGTACGCTTTCAGGTTACCTTCAGTACCTCGCATTGACACCCTATCGCCCCGGTGGCAAACAAGTTGGTTGCCGTTCAAGGGCTTAGGGTCGATTACTCCGACGAGATCGCCCATGGTCTAGTCCTTTGTCCATCCGACATCCACCCTTCCAACTTCATCGTCGTTGGGGACAAGGTCTTCGCCATTGACTTTGGCCGCACCGGCTACATGCCACCGTCGTATGTTTCTTATTCGTTGGCGCAACCGAAGCCCTTTACGAAAAGGGTGGCACATCTTATCGGGTATCCGAAATCTGCCAACCTACTTGCGATGCAGGTGGCTGCCGGTGTGCTGGTGCGTAGTGGCAACAACTCCTTGGGTAAGTAATCGTCAATAATCCTGTCTCGCTGCACAGCACTGATCGAGAATCTCATAGGCGTTAACCCTAAGCTTTAAGCCGGTAGTTAGAAGGGAGGTCCGCGTTTCCTAAACTTGGCTCGGCCATATTTGAGGCTCTGCCTAATGTTGCGTTTGGTAGACTGGATTGGATGTGTAAGAACTTAATATACGTAACGCAGTATGCTGGACCAATCCTCTATGACACGATCGAGGGCAGTCTTTTAGTTTTGCAAGCGTAGTCGGTGTATGAACTCCTCGTATTTTCATAATCGTCCTCTCTTTCCTAGGAAAGTTCTGACCAGGCGCTACTATAAGAATGTAACAAAGTGCTCCGGACTTTAGGGTTCTTCGAGCCAGCTTGTATTGAGCTCTCCAAACGCTAACCGTAGAAGTTACCTGCCGTGAGAATCCACACGGGGAAATGCATTGACGGACAATGAGTGTGGCTCAGCCGATTCCGAAGCGTGAGATGCTCTGGAATGGAATACCCACTAAAACCCCGTTGGCTCGTAGCCAGTTCTCTGGGCAACTACTCTCGTCATTTAGGGTGCTGCACCAGGTGCTCAGCACTAGTTGTTCGGGGAGCGCCTTCTTACCGTATCTTTTCTTGCTTGTTAGGATTCTGTCTTGATTTAGTCTGCTGTTTATTATCAACAACGTTTGGCTGTACGCTTCTTTAGGGGAAATGGTACATGTTGGTTCGTCTGGTGTGGTGTCTAGGATTCTCTTACATCTTAGTTTCCAGATTAGGTATGCACATTCGGATATTATGATGAGGAGTAGGTGGGTTGCTCCGCTGCGTACATGTCCGTCTTGGTTACGTACTTTTAGGAACGGAAGGGCCATGATGGTTGTGATGTCGAGGTTTGATGGCCACTGTATATTTTTACGTTCGCTGATCATTTCTGCTATCTTCCAGATTATTTTGGTTTGGTTGGCTTCGCAGTTAAAAGAGGATGTTGCATGGTTTCTGATGTGTCGCATTTTGGGGAGATTCCTCTTTCGTTGTACTTATCCATTTTTAGCCAGTAGTTTCCATTCGTGGATAAGTTTCCATAGGAAGCTGCGGACGTTTATTGAGAGGTCTCTTTGGTTTTTGTGTATCGCGCGCCAGATACATTCGTCTGTGGGGGAGCCTTCGCCTAGGTCTTGTAGGGTGGATCTGGTGAGTTCTAGGTTGGATTTTGTGTGTTTCCGCTCTTTGGTTTTCTGATTCATTTGTCTAGATATTAGCTTGTATGCGTCTTTCTGTGAAAGGGCAGCTAGCCTGGCCCCCGTGTAGTTGTGTTCGGGGGATGTTATGAAGCGCTGGCGTAACAGGGGAAAATCTGCAGTGGTGTTCGCTAATTGAAAGCAAGAGAGAAAACATACTTGTTTGCGGCTCCGGTTTTATGTGACCGTACTTCAGCGGGAGGTATGTTTTCTCTCTTGCTTTCAATCAGCGAACACCACTGCAAATTTTCCCCTGTTCTTGGCACTAGTCTTTACATACAAGCATGTGGTGTATCACTTCCAATGGAGACATTGATGCGTTCTTGAGTCTATCCATATGGGCTAATGATTTTGTGCCCTTTCGTATTCAGTTACTACATTGCTTCCTCAACTCGGTGACTACCTAACCTCAGACTCCCCAGTTGCTTTCCGATTTATCCGAGGTTGAGCCGCAACCTCGTTCCCATAAAACAATTTGTTCAGCTATCATAACAACAACGAAAATGAATAGCCCCACTGTCGTTAGCTCTGTCACCAAGCAAGAGTGCTAAACAGTGTGCAGAGCATCTTCAACGTGGTGAAAAGTACCATAGGTCCATTTGGTATTTTGTTGCAGAAAATCCCGATTATTGGTCGTTTTTGTCACCGGTGAGTTGAATTGGTGGATTGACAAAAACCATCTTCATTTGATCCGTTTTCTACTGGGGTCAGTTGAGTCGTGCTGCGGTTGGCACGCGCAAGTGGGTTGTCGACTAGGAAAAATCAATTTCTTGTCTTTTTGTACTGTGCGGGGTAATCCATTGCTACTATGAATACTATCAATTCGGCCAACTCCGTTGTAGCTACTAGAAGGGCTGCGCTTCGCGTCCCATCACCTTGCTTGATAGAGTCAACTTGCGGAAAGAACAAACGATAACTAGACCCTTAGAATACTGGTTCACTCCGTCACACAACAGAAGCTGAAATAAATTATAGCAGTTTTTCAGTAATGACACCAATCCAGCCAGCATCTGAACCAGCGAGAAGCAAGCAGGGCAGTTCCGAACTGAAAAGTGATAAGGTGATGACAAGGGAAAGTAATGAAAAGAAAGTGACAAGCTAAAGTTTGGAAGCATACATAAGGGGTACGAGCGTCCGACAAAGGAATGGTGTAGCCTGATGTCGACATCGCACACAAGCAGCAGTGGCGGCACATTCTGGCGTTTAGTATCCACGGTATTGCACTCCATATCCAGGTTCGGGGTGTTGTTCACCATACGAACCAGGAACACTGCCGAAGGCATGGTGAGGCGCGACATTTGCAACCCCATGAACATCGTAATCATCATATCCACCATATGGATCCTCGCCGTAGTTCATAGTCGCGCTGCGCGACAATCCAGTACCTCCGGCACCGTGAAGTTGTGACGCATCAGGGGGCGAGCGAGACATCTCGTTGTACACTGGCCCAGGAACGGCCTCAGGGCCTGGGATATAATCATGGGGGGGAAGCTGATCATGAGGTGGGAGATCAGGAATGTTATTTTCCACGTGGCTCGAATGACCACTTCCACTTCGACTGAGGGTCGTCTGGCCTCCAGGTTGGTTGTGTAACTCGCTAGAGCCGAACGAACCATGGGATCCAGCGGAGGGATTGCGGCGGTGGGCAGCGATCTTCTCCGCCATAGGGTCGTCGAAGCCACCGGATGGAGTCCAATCGATGTTGCCATTGAGGCGGTCCTCGAACTCACGAGACGGACGGAACTTCCACTTGCGAATGACGGTCCAGATAGCGAAGGCGAGGCCAATAGACCCAGCAATCGCGATGAGGGCAATCACCGTTCGCTTAGCAACCGTCATGGCTTTGGCCGCGCTAATTGGGGTCGTCGAAGGCGTTTGAGTAGGAATCGTGCTAGTGGAACCCGAAATGACAACGACTCGGGTGCTGACAGAGCCAGAGGTTGTTGGAGCCCCAGGAGTTGGACGAATGGAGGTGGTAGAAGACGTTGAAGCTGAAGTTGAAGGAGTCGAGGAAGTCGAGGAAGTCGAGGTAGTCGAGGTCGAACTCGAGGTCGAAGTCGTCGAGTTCGTCGTAGACGACTGCGACGACGACGATGGACTAGAAGATGTAGAGCTGGAGCTAGAGGTCGTTGAGCTAGAGGTTGGTGTGGAAGATGTCGTAGATGTCGTGGGAGAAGATGTGGTTTGGGGAGGCTCTGAGGTGGTCGTAACGGAGCTCTAAAACTTGAATGTCAGGGGGGGTCTTTTTCCATGAACAATTTCAGCAACTCACTACTGGTTGGGTGGAGGGTTCGCTAGGACTAGTTGAGGGAGCAGTGGTAGTGGCACTCGAAGGACTGCCCGAACTCGGCTCGTCCTGTCCGGGAAATACAAGCGCTCTACCTTCATTACCGCCAGAGATGCCGCGACTCTTCTTAATCATTTTGTTATGCTGGCGGACGTGACCGCCAAATGATCCCTCGTCACGGTGGGCAATGACAGAAGGTACAAGGGCAGTCAGCACTATCGCCGCTAAGAGAAGGAACGTAGGGCATGTCTGGTTGAGCTTGACCATGGCTCGTGCGTAAAGCCTCTTTCAGGAGTCTAAAGAGCGCCTAAAAAGATTCATCAAGGCAAACAAAAGTAATGGTAGAACGAATTTATCAGCATCAAACTACTTAACATCGTAGATAAAAAAGACGTTAACATACGAGATAGTGGCGTCAGAACAGGGCCCAGGGAGCTCAGCTCGAGGACGTTGGTAAAAATGAACGAGTCGACAAAGGAACGCGAGATGCAACGAGGCCTTCGTTACAATGAGAGAACAGCGACAACCGGATACAAATTTCTGATTACCCTCTATTACATAAGCCTACCATCAACATGTTTCTAGCATATCCTTCCACGCCACATACATGGAGGTGGGAATGTCTGCGGGAACAGATGGAGAGAGGGAAGAAGGATTATAATTGTAGAAAGAAAACACTGGTCGCCTGCACCATGTATTGATATATAGAAATGGACCAAGGGTATATTCATGCACCACTCTCGTGTCCGGTAGCACCGCGAAAGGAGACGATCGCAAATGATCCCAGTCGGAAAAAGCGCACAAAACACCAAACAAGTAACAAGATGATAACCACGACTCAATTAACAAGAAAACGCTTATACGACGCTCAGGTCAGCCTTCCCTAATCACAGGAACAACACCGGACTCGATCATCGAACAATCAACTGTAGAGTTGTCCATTTTCAGACGGTCCCCCGTTCTCAGGCACTGGCTGGTTGCCAGAGGGGTTCACGCTCTCGGTGTGCATAGTTTGACTGTTCCCATTGACTACTGTATTGTCCTGGGTGTATCCACTCTCCATGCCTGACATTTGCATGGGCATTGAAACTGGGACTGGAGTACCGGGTTGATGCTCTTGCGGACCAGGTGGAAGTTGAGACGAGTTAACCTGGTCTGCGTGCTGCCCATGGGTTGGCATGGGAGCTTGGTCTTGTCCGCCGGCGGTAGGTGGCACTAACTGTTGAGTGTTCGTGGCATGAGGTGGTCCTGACGACTGGTGATACGGAGGAGCAGGGAAGGAAGTATACGGTAAGGGGTTCTGATTATGGCGTTGCTGACCAGGTGGTCCAGTACCGGCAATCGGAACAGGAAGATTGGCTGAAGGGGAGATATGCAATCCGATGTTTGGAATTGCGGTCGGAAGTGAAGAAGGCGGAGGTGGGGGTATGTTTGTCGTGACACTTGGGTGTGCCGGAGGGGTAATTGACGAGAGCACAGGCGGAGGGGGGACCGGTAAACCACTGAGCTGATGGGATACCTCTTCGTTTTGCCTTCGTGATCACTCTCAGCGTGCTGTCTAAATGCAGAACCTCGAGCGCCTTACCGTCTTAGTAGGTCGCGCTCTGTCTCCAGAGCCGTAATGCGCTCACGACATTTGTCATTGGCGACTGTCACATTTTGAATGTGTTGTGTAGCTGTAATGATGCCGTCATGACACTGTTGTTGCACAAGAAAAGGAAGATTACCATGTGCGATCAAGCGAACTTTGCTCATTTTCTCTCGAGCATTGGGCAACACACCCTGTAGCCTGTCATAACCTTCTCTAAGATGGTCTCTTCGTTGTTGTTCGGCATTTTGTCGTTGCAAACGTGCTTCCTCCAGACGCTGAGCACGAGTACTGTATGTGACGATAAGCGACCTCGCGCAATAAGATAAGAGAAAGATGAAACTCACTCTGTAATTGTCTCCAACAACTCATTCTCTAGATCCTCGCTATCGTTGCTGTTGGCAGCGCTAGTACCGGCACTGGTTGAACTCGAACGCCTACTTCGCCTTGTGCTGCGTCCAGACATTGATCCATCAGTCGACGATGTATGGGAATGACGAGGCGTCCTATGCACAAGACTCCCGCCATTCTGAGTTGCACCATGCGCGGAAACAGCAGTGCTATGGGATGAGTTAGAGGCAGTCCTTGCATGAGAAATAGACTGTCGTGACTGCTCTTGTGACCGAGGCGGCCCTCTTCCCATCGGAATTGATGCAAGCGTAGAATGAGTAGAATTTGGGGTGACAGGTGATGAAGTCCCAGTGCTCGTACTACTGTCGCGAGACGATGAAGAGCCTGTGGCAGTATACTGCAAGGGAGAGTGTATTGCACCAGGCGTCGGCGGTCCACCACTCGGCATACCGACCCCATTGGTATTCATAGAGACATGGGCATCAAATGCACCATACTGGCTAATATTGGCCTGAACATCGTATTGCTGACCTGCGAAGAGTATGAAAGGGTTAGCAAAACGTAGCAGACAATCCCAAATTTGCATGTCCACGAGCAGTAGTGAGTCCCAGGAGACGCGATAACACATGAAATCCAAGTAACGATCTTGAACTAATGGAAAACTAACTTGCCTGGTTGATCATAAATGGGAGAGTGATTAGTGTGTATGGGGTATTCGGGTGCGTAATGTTGAGGATGAGGGATATAGGCTAAGTGTGGACGAGGGGGGACTCGATGCGGAGGAGGGTACTGTAACTGCGAGTGGTCTGACTGAGAGAGCACGACATGAGTTTGTTGCTGTGTATTTTGTGCTAATGAACGATGCTGTTGACTTCCGATGGACGCTGTTGGGTGCTGGGACATGGAGTGGTGAGGAGGTGGTGGTTGATACATTTCTGAGTATGGACGCGATGCCAGATTTGTAGGATATTCCTGAGGATTATTCGAGTACTGATCATGTTCGAAGGAACGCGGGTCGTCGCTCATTGTGGATCTAGGGTATGTGGGGACGAGACGTGTGTTGAAAGTCACGGTTCAGCGGGCTGTTTGTTATCTGAAGCTGATGACAATTCGCAACAAATATATGACTGGTAAGACGAGTCCAACGCCACCAGGCGAATGGCACCAAGAAGGTCGATCACGGGCTGGGCCCTGAGAATGGTGGCACAATAATGTCTTCGATTGAGTGGAATTTAAAGTATCTGGCAGTGCCTGACTGGTGAGTGCTTGGGGAGGAAGGAGGGTAGTAAAACACAGGAATGAAGACTAGACTCACGCAATTTTATGGGCCGTCGTACACGTGTGTAATGAAAAGGGCGTGAATGGAAAGAAGGGGAATGGTCTGAACCTGATGCGCCCGCGTTTTGATCAAGGGCTGGTCTAGTGTTTGTGCTGGGCGCTTCTGCTATGATAAACAAACGTCGGTCGTTATGTGAGGCTCTTTGCGCTGAAAGGAACGGAACACATGCATTGCAGGGTGTCTGTAACGGGGAGCTAGGGGTTCTTCACTAGATCCACGAGGCTAACATGTTCACTTGTGCTCCGTCATGGATTATGCCCGGATGCAAACCTCGACGACTCTATCCTACAATTGCAATTCACCACCATGTCCGTCGATGGCGATCTGAAATCGTTCTCCTCGCGTGATTCTACAACGACTATGGTCTGCTTACCGTCGATCTCCTGCAGATGCGATCCTGCAACTTCACTTAGTAGAATACAGTATATAATCTTGATTACGTTTACAAACAAAAAAGCTGCCGACGTGAAGGAAGCTGCTGTAGGTTAAGTTAGGGGCAGGGGGAAACACATCTTTTCATATTGCAATTCATACAATTCTAAAATGGTTGATACATTCCAGCAGCGGGTTTCATAAGCTGTAACAGGAGAGGAAGTATGGGGACGTCAACCGCTGTCAAAGTCGCGGCGCAGTCAATAAGATAACCATGCAATCAGGTCGTGGGCAAAATGACTATGTGTGTGATGCCGAGGAGCTAGCTTCCATCCATGTTAAGGTGGAATTTGATCGGTCGAAGAGGAATTCAGGCGCGGAAGAGCTTTCTGCAGTATCATCTGAAACAAGGGAAACGTAGCGGTCCTTCTGTAACGTTCGAGCAACGGGAAGACAACCGGTTCTATGGTTCCCCCCGTGATACCTTCCTTGCTCCATCTGATTTAACCCAAGTTCTTCGTTGTCAACAACTGTGTATCTATTGGTAGCGCTCCCAGGAAACTGAGCGATTCGCGCTGTACCATCGCCTCCCCACAACATGGGCAAACGTATCCGCTCATATTTTCTATCAAGCCAAGGACTGGTAGGTTGACATTCCTAGTGAACGAGAGACACTTCGTTCCGTTAGAGCAACGGCTTGCGGGGTCGCAACAATGATGGCGGAAAGACGAGAGCGGAGGGGCGCGAGGTGTTCCATGAGCGACAGATGCTCGTCCGATGTCCCTGTCAACGTAGTCTAGCCTGATGTGTCAGAGGTACACTTGCCAGGGGGCGTATCTATGACGGGGGTAGTCAAGTTCCCCCCATCTAACGTCACCGAGAAATTGCCGGACCTGGCGTTCTCCTTTGGACCGCGCCAACAGAGTCTCCACTTCTTTCAGTAAAAAACCGACACTCATGCAAGCGAGTTGACGATCGGATCCATCCGCGTACACTGGGACCCATCCTTCTGTACTTTAGTCCACGCCATGACCTTCTACTCCCATCATGCGTGGAATGGGCCCAGTGAGATCTATGTCCAGTATGCCGATTTGTGTCCTTGGATCGTATGAATTAAGTGAAAGTGCGAGCTGCGTCGAAACCGATGACTTACCTTTTCCGAGCACTATGATTACGTGCTTTACCCCAATGAGCTTTCGCGCCACTGGACTGTGCGTCATTGAGGTTGGCATGTTTGACGCTTGCCTCGAATTGCATCCGACACGAAGACGAAGGTGCAGATCGCAATTGAAAGGGACAATATGGTACTACCAGGGTTCATGCTCATGCACATATAGATGGTAGGTCCGGCTGTTGCCTCTGAGATAAATCCAGAACATACATGAACATGAGATTTGAGTCGTGAGCCAGGTTTTGATTCATTTTTCTCATGAGGGGGATGGATTACGCGCCGAGGTATATGGGGCATTCTAAGCGCAAATTGTACAGATATGCGTTCCACTTCCAAACCAATGTTCAATAACCACTCACGAAGCACAATTTCCATGCAGTCGAATATGGAGAAGCGCATAGGCGTGCTGAATTACGTAAGATGGAGCACATAGCCATCTGTGACTTTTGTCACTGTAACGTTTGTCTCGGCGTCTCGTTGTCACGAGCAAGGTCTCTAGACGCAAAGCGTCACCTCTAGTCTAGATTAATCTATGATACGCAATTCCCTGCAATTCTCCAACTGTTTCCATTACCCTGTACAATTCATTGGCCACCGT
>WNFI01401109.1_pt1 | contig 10258 bp, 16 predicted proteins | sample 5400471 | NCBI WGS metagenome assembly WNFI01 (sample SAMN13153348, study PRJNA577476) | soil metagenome | isolation source: 100 cm saprolite on Douglas fir-dominated hillslope | place: USA:California | collected 2013-09-17 | reverse complement strand
TCTGTCCTACGTTGGACTTCTTCGTTTACTGTCTTTGAGCGCTACCCTCCACCTTCCCCAGTCACCATCCAAGTTTTTTACCTCTTCTTTCTGTGTACTCTTCTTGTATTACCCGGTCTCACTCAAATCAGAAGTCTCGGCTTCGGCCGGGGCTGTCTTCCTGCTAAAAAACGTGAACTCGCTCTCGGACACAAGATCATCTAAATCGGCTGGAAATAAAATCCGCTTCACGCATCATGATTATGGTCATTGGACACCCCATCCTCCTTCGTAAGGACGTAGCGCGCTATACATGAACCCCTTTCCACGACATTCAACCACTCATTCGTCACGACCCACACCATACTGATGGAGCAGATTCTTCCATTCCGACACATCTTCCCCTCCCATAACCAAGATGGTAGGCTGTTTCCGAGCACCTGGTCCAAAAACTTTCTCCGCTACCCGTCGGACGTCTGCTGCAGTCACTTTCTCTACCTTGGCGCACATCTCTTGTACGCTGACCTTTCGACCATGTACTAAAACTTGCCGCCCAAGATCCTCTACCTCGACGGCTCGGCTTTCCAGTGCCATCACTAACGAACTCATTAATTGATTCTTCGCTCGAGAGAGTTCCTGAGCGGGTAATGTCCCGTGAAACAATAGTGAGAGTTGGTGGGCCATTATAGGTACGAGATCCCTCGGTCTTAGCGAAGGATATGAAGTACCAACAATTCCAAATAGCGAGCTATCATAATAGATATGATGAAGTGCGGAGCAATGGTCGATCTGTGCGTGATGGTTTAGGACTTGAGTGTACAATCGTGAATACATTCCTTTCCCAGGACCGCCTACATTCAGAATTCAATCATTGACCTTGAACCTTAGAAGGGTAGAAATACGACTCACCCGCAGAGAAGCTCCCACCTCCGCCAAGAAGCATTTGGATGGTGGCCAACGTGTAGATATCATCATTATTGATGGGGAATCCCTCGAAGGCAATGTAGACATGATTGAACTCCTCTTTGGGTCGGTGCAGGAACATATGTCCCCCTGTGTATTGTGCCTTCGCCGATGCTAATGCGTCAAAGGACGGTTCCACCATTGGTTTAGGGCTCAAAAACGAAGTGGCGGCGGTGGTTAATGATTTATATATCGAAGGAGGGGATTGATGAAGGTTGGGATTAAGGAGGTGTGGAGGGACAATTTTAATCGGTTGCGCGCTTTCTGTTAGAACGGGGATCTTGAGGTCACCAAAGTGTTTCTCCGCTAATTCGACGAGTTGTTCGTGTGACATGCCAGCACCAGCGATAACCATCCTGTCTGGTCTGAACCACGTTTGCGTAAACTCTTTCAGTAGTGTACCATCGATATAGGGTAGTCGTTCTTCTGGACATAGCAGAGGATTCCCTAAGGAATTTCCTTGATAAGCAACCTGATGCAATATCTCTAGAAGGATCATCTCTGGTTTGGTATTGATCTCCCTGATTTCGTAAGCAGCGGCATCGCGTTGCATGTCTACTTCTCCGGCAAGAAATAACGACCGACGGACCGTGTCCGCTAAGAGAGATATCGCAAGAGGTGTTACAGAATTGAAGTGAGAGGATTGGTACATCATGCTCTCTCTTGAGGATGAGCAGATAATTTGTCCACCGAGCGAATCTACGGCCGAGGACATCTCAATCGCACTACGGTTTTCGGTTGACTGCGTCAAGTTCAGTAAAACAATCCATTAAAAAAAACGCTGATGCATATGTAACATACCTTGAATGCCATCCGATCCAGCATATGGCTTGCACCAGACATTCGCGCCGATTCGTACCTCGAACCAGCATCGATGTAAACACCGAGAGAACTAAAATGCCCAGGCGTATTCTCAGTCACAACTCGTAACTTATTTGGCAAAACAGTCATTTGTTGAGTGGGTGCAGCCTATAAGGGATGATGTTAGCGATCAGAGTGCGCCAGTAAGCATACATTTGTGCTTACATCTGTCACAGTAGAAACAGTGCGGACCCTTGAAGCCCTCGGTATTCTTCTATTAGCTACTTTTGTTGCTCTAAAGGCTCTATTCATCTTTCCTGTTCAGGTCAAGGAAGCTGCGGAGAGTGTGAAGTTCAGCAGTCCAGTGCTTTGCTTTGCGAGAACGCAACGGAAGCCCTGCGTCACCTGATACTTGTTCAATTTAATTGGGAAGGTGATGCGTCAACAAAAAACGGTGGCGTTTGATGCAGGACTGAGGGAGGCATTTGTATTACCCTTTAAATTCTCAGCCATCACTCATAGTATTTCTGGACTTTTTTTCGCATACAAACCATCATACAAAACCGATCCAATGTGTAATCTCGAAACAAACAGATATCACCTACGAATAGCATATCAGGTACTCAGGAGGAGGAAGTAAACATGGCCAAATCAGTTTAGCAAGCAATGCCTCCCAGTCGATCTCGGCCGTCCGGAAGAGATCCATGGCAGCACGAGCATCCTCGACCTACCGGAGGAAAAGTTATCAAAGGACGTCAGCGACGTTGCGACATTGCACCTACGGCATTAATGAAGCCCTCTCGTATTGTCCGCTTCATGAAGTTCTGCATCAACCATTTCAAATTATCCTCACTACTGAGGAGTCAGCAATCAGGGACGATCAGTGGGTATCAACATCACTTTACCTTAAAGTTACGTTGGTTTGAAGAGGGAAGTAAGTGGCACAGTCCCGAGTATGGTCAGCGGGATGGGACAGCTTTAGGGCCTATAGTATGGCAATGACTCAACCTATTCTCTGGCAAGGTGGTGATCGGCGCTCACGCTCAAAGAAAGCCAAAGTTGATATCCAACGATAATTTTTCCCTTCAGAAGAAGACCCGCAAGATCTCGAGCTCGCCTGAAATTGGATGCGTCTGTTTAATGCACATGGTGAGCGCAAATACGAAACTACCGAGTTGGAACCTCGCCTTCATGGAAGTGTGATGGTAGAAAGCCGGTAGTTTCAGTGAAGTAGTTTGTCACCATATCGGTAGGTAGGACGAGAACATCGAGGAGAATATTCCCAAAGTAATCCTGAAGCAGCCTTGTCAACTACATCCCAGGCCAGGTACACATGCGATCTTACGGTGATGCACACGCGCGCCAGCATGAGGCCACTCTGCGAGAGCACCGTCTGAGTGGCTAAACTGACATAGTGTTCCCCAGGCATCTTGAGGCTGAAGCGTTATAAACCGCTCTCAGATGTCGATTGCAAATCAAGCATGTGACAACGCAACTAGGAAAGGACGACCTCCACGAGTACTTGAGGAGTTGCAGACTTGGGAAGACCTACAATATTCGACAGAGATGACCGGAGTGGAAATAGGGACCTACGACAGTGAGGTACACTGACGGTTTCAGCGGCCGATCCTGTTCCAGTGACCCATATGATAGGAAGTAGAGAAAACAAGGAAACGATTCCAAATAAGGAATGGGAAAAGGGAAGCGAAGCGATGTAAGGCGAGGCGAGCCAGCGTATAAGGAACTTAGAATGGGCCAAGGGCTAGGCTCTCGGATAGTTGTCACGTCGGTCGTAGGCTGGTCACGAAGGGCCTGATGTATATGCCATATATAAGGACAGGTAAAAAAGGTTGGAGCAAGATCGGAGGAGCACTCCAGACGAAGGCAACTGAAGAATTAAGAGCCCCACCACCACGTGAGCGCAGCACTTTTAATTCCCTGCTATCCCAGTTGGATAAGAGCTTCCTGAGCCTAGGTCTTCTGTTTCCGTTTGTAATGCATAGTCGATAGACTAAGACAATTTTGGACAGGGAATGATCGTCTACGTGCCTGCACGTGGGCACTGCGCAACAGAACAGTTCAATGCCCAACCATTTCTGACAAGTTGCCGCCACAGCGATATCTTCGCAAGAAGAATAACAATAACTTTGCGGGACGAAGAATGGCTGGCTAAGTCAACACAGGGCTCACAGAATCCCCGTATAACTCAGCAAACACAGACCAGATGTGAGGGCGATTCCCGGGCCAAAAAACCTTGGGCCACATATGTCCAATCCCGGAAGGCCTCCGCCTGTCATCGAGCGAATGGGAACAAGTGAGTAGGCGCGGTGCTTCAGTCGCCAACATTTATTGCATTGAGGGCGCCCATTCATATAATATGGATCCGGGAGATAACTCGAAGCACACTCGCAGCATGCCCTTTCGGATCAGGCGCTGAAGGGATTGCGGCGCTTGATCAATGAGTTTCTTGCACAAACCAAACAAAGAGCCTGCACAAGTACAAATTTTTGAGAATCATCCGATACAGGTTGGAATAGACTTTGCCAACCACAGATACAGAACGTGGAGGTAATATTCGGCTCGGCGATTCATCAACAGCAATGGCAGGTTCTTGACTTTGACATGCGTCGTTTCAACACGTGCGAAGGATAAGCCCGTGTTCAGCACTGTCACGGCTTAGATAGGGTCGAAATAGAAATACTGTACATGATGAACATCTTCGTTTTTTACTTGGCCTCTTGAGTTCGATGGGCACGCGCGGGTCCTCTTCTCTGTGAGAGGGATCCTGCGGGTTCATCAAGTTTTCGATCTCGGACACCATACGTTCAGCAATCCCCATGCAAGTCGATTTCTCTACATCATCACTCCCTTGAGGCTGGATCACAGATCGATCGGTTGGAATCGTCGATCTGTCTTCCTGTGCCAACAGACGAGCTTTCCGTAGAGTCCACTTTCAAGACGTTATTACTGTAATAAGATAGAATCGATAGGGATGGTCCCTGCTTCCGTGTGCTTATTTGATTTGGATATCGCTCCAGCCTAAGCTTGCTCTCTGGATCGTGACGACTTCCCTCGTATCCACTGATATGGCCATATTCTGAGGGCCCACCAAGAAGACCGTTCTTCGTTTCTATGCGATATACCGTGGTGCCCCCAGCTTAATCAGCGTGCAATGTTACGGTGACCGATCATATACGCGCGGTTAGACTCGTGGGTTTAGTAACTTCCCTATGGTGGAGCTGTATCCTGTTTTCGTCATTACGCTGATCCACTTTGACTTGTCACTGAAGGTATAATCCCAGTTCCTCGACATCACTACTCAGGCTACTGGGGCTGTAGCTGGCCAGATTATCCAGACTCGAACTCATTATAGTGTGGCTTGTATGCTTATTCAACCATTTGAGGGGTAACGATAAATTGTTCTGCATCAAACTACTGTCTGGAAGGCGGATTTGAAGTAAAGCAACCCTTCCTATCCCATGACATACTGTACCAGGACGAGTGAGGAATTGATCACCGGCCGAGTCGACATGCGATTAGTGATAAGGCTGATATATCGTATGTTATTAGCCAATGTAACTTATCCCGCAAATTTTGAACGCATAGGGGGGGACGGGAAAGTTTCGTGTCATTCAATCGGTAACCAAATACTTCGAGAGGCAGACTATACCGGAGAAGTTAGCATATACAGGTATAGTGGCTTCTTTAATCGGAGGGAAGATGCTTGTGCTATTCGGGTTGACGGTTTATCGAGCAGGAATGACTAGCACACAGAAAATCCACGATATTGGACAGGCAAGGAATATTTTGGGAGCACAACAATCCTGGGGAAAAGGCAACAAAACCTTGGGGAGGAGTCAATGTCATGATATGTGGAGACTTCCATTGGCAGTTCGAAGGGAACTTCATTGAACCCGTGGTGCAGAAGAAGTGGGCCCCGTTGTATTGGCCTGTCAATTTGCTGATCGATAACAAGGAGGAGGTAACGGGCAGTGAACTCAGCTGAACTGTATAGCCGATTGACAACTGTCATAGTGCTGACACAGCAGATGCGGGTTCAGAGAGTAGAAATGACGCTAATCGGACAGGGGTTGTTGTAGTGGGGACGGCCGGTAAAGGCCAATTTTATTGCGGCGCGCGCCGACCAACAGAGTGACCGTAATAATACAACGATAAGGCGTGCAAACGCAGGTGGTGACAAGGGGATGGGGGAGGGTACGCAGGCGTAACAAGAGCTATGGCAGCTAAGTTACGGGAAATCGCTTGTAAGCTAAGGGGTCTTTGAACGATGGATAGCTTACGGACGGTGAGGTTGCGCAACGAAGGCTTCTTTGTTCAGAGTAACTTCGTGTCTGGGGGTCTGCGCCCACACGTAAGTTGCAAGCCCCCTTACGCTAGGTCAGTCGATTGTAGCGCAAATGCTAAGGGCAGGTAGAGATGTGAAGGAGGCGGTCTCTCTTCACGCGCATGTATTTAGAAGGCAATGTGCGCCATTCCATATACCAATTGAAATAGCATGCCTAGGTTACATATGTACAACTGGTTCGGAACTTCAGCGCTGCAAAAACGCGAACCGAGCAGCATGTAACGAAAGCTCCATGCCGGTCGCGATTAGTCTGGTGAAATACGTGTATTAAACAGTGATATAAGGACAAAGAGCACAGCAAGATCTAATAGGAAAAGGGACACGTGAGAAAAGTGAACACGAATGAGAGAGGGGCAGGTTTTACGTAATTTCCCCAAAGCAGTAGTGACCTGCACAGTGCAGGTAATATAGAGAGCCGCATTAAGATGAAGGAGTCAGTCTCTCCACAACTCGTATCGTCTCTGTACGATCTTTTGGAGGTATACTTCCATTCCCAGCGAGCGAGCGGGTCACAGTATCTAAAACGGGCCTGGATGAAGATGCGAAGTTTAAGACTGACTTGTAGTCTCCTCCAATTCGTTCTCGCTTATATCTAAGAGCACCGGGCATTGTGGAAAGATGAATTTGAGCATGGGACAACGAGGGGGTTTCCGTCAACTTTTGCTCAATCTCGGGTTTCAAATGTTCTGATTCCTGGGGTGCGGGAATGTTGGCATTCTGGTGCGGCGAGGGATCGAGACCGAATGCCCTTCGTGCCTTTCGTATGGCGCGGACTTGTTGTTCGGCGCTAGGTATGGGGTTTGCATTGTATCCAGGTCGTTCCACGACAGGCTGTATCCTCGACACTTGATGGAGTTCCTCAGGAATCGCCATGAATGATTTCTCCCCTAAGAGCGAGTTGATATCCCGGGCTCGAAGTTCGGTTGGGGGTGTCGCGCCACGTTGGTCATCCGAAGTGGTCGTGGGCGTATTGAAATTCAGCCGTTCGGTAATAGACTTCGTCAATTCGTCAATTAATTCCAGATCCTCGGGGGCTTCAGAGGCCGAGAGAGGCTCTGAGTTGGTGAGTTGGGGCGTGAACGCAGTCTCCTTACGGGCGCTATATCTCGAGGGAGGTGCGTTCCTCTTTTTCTTTGGAGATGGTCGGGTTTCTCGATCGGATGGTCTCATATTGGCGGGGTGTGCGTCACCTTTTCGGTATATACGCATCCGATTCCTATTTCCAAGAGCAGTTGACGATTGGGTGTCTTGTCCGGCCAATTTTCCGGCTGCCTGAAGCATATCCTCGGCTTGGGCAGGCGCATCACTGCGCGCTTGTGGTCGCTGCTGCTGTTGCGATTTGGAGGCGGCATGAACAGGTATTCGCGCAATATTCAGTTCTGAAAAGATTATTGGGAAGTACCAAACAGAATATAAGCAAAATAGCCTCACCTGAACGTTGCTTTCTTAATGATAGACCTTGGTATTCCGTCACAATCGGTACGGATGACACTCGTGGCAATTTGAAGTTCGCATCAGCCCTTCTCCTCGCAGCAGCAATAGCCTCTGGCTCTTTTGGTCTTGCTTCGGAGAATGCACGTATCACGCATGACGGAAATCCCGCAGACTTGAACAGACCTCGTCCAAGCATCTACACTGAGCGTGGGATAGAAGGATCCAAACGGCAACATCCTTGACTTCCCTAAACGGAAGTCGTCGTTTCCTTGCTTGCAATGGCTTTCAAGATCACGCGTAATACGTTAAAATGATATCAGAAGTTCTCCTTGTTCTTGCAGGTCATCCTTCATCTCTTTTCCTCGAAGATGGGTCGGGGAGTCTGAGTCCGGCTTGGAGGGAGTTGCTGCATCCTGGAGAGCAGCAGTCACTCGAGTATCTTTCCTATATAGGCCTGCAGTACCGGAGGCTCAAAGAGGACACCAAGTCTATCTCTACAGACTCAGAGTATGTTTCAAGCATGGCTGCGTCTATCCGAGTGGTTCTTGCGGAGTATGACGCGTTGGTCGTTCAAACTGAAGCCAATATTTTGCAACGCGATGATGCTATGGTTGCTGGCGGGTCTTTCGTTCCACTTGCATCCCTGAAAGCCACTTTTGCTCCTTGGGACGCACCTCTTGCCGCTCTCATTTCCTTAGTCACACACATCCGTACATTCCCCTCAGGCTCCATTCCTCCTGGCCAACTGATCGACCTCCTACTCGTGCGAGGTGATAGTGGGGTCGAGAGGATCAGAATCATCATGTCCACGCTTGCTGAAACGGTTCAGAAGGTGTGGCGAATGCACCTGGTTGCGTACGTGGTACATGGCACGTTATCCGAACGAGACCCATTTGCAGTCGGCAACCCGTCCCAACTAAACGCAGATGTGATACCTAAATGTATTTCAGAAGATACCCGAGACTCGATTGCTTATGTAGGGAGGGCGATAATAACGACAAAGAGTGCCAAATCACCTTCAACCCAAAATCAAACGGTTAGGTTACCTAGAGAGCTTGCGGTAGAACATACCAAACTTCTTGGTAAAGTCCTCCCGCAGGATAGCCACGCCTTTCAAGAGGGAGTGACCCGCATCCGCGCGAATGTCAGTGAATGGTTGTGGACCACAGTTCTTACGCCTCGAGACGTGAACGAATCCATAGATAGGCTGTCAGTTCCAATCATTATATGGGAATATATGTTTATGATGTCCCTTCCCTTTCTAGCGCTGATTATTTCCTCATGAGAAACGGTGAATTCAGTGTCGCCCTCATTCGAGAGGTCGAACGATTAAAAGTTTCTCGTTTAACCCCTTTATCTTCACGCACCCCTGGGCTCAGCATTATTCGTGAACAAGATCTTGCTCTATGTATTCTTAGGGCATCTCTTGGAACGTCGGCCGAGCATGATCCCATCATTTCGATGTCCCGATTGCGCTTCAAGCTACCAAGTGGATCTCTTCGACCTCATCTACCCCATTTGGCCTCTCGTGCCGATCTTTCTCATATCTCATCTCGTCCTCCCGCCCCGGTGGACTTCAGTACGACTCTGCTAGGCGTCCCTCTTGAACTCACCTACAATCTGGATTGGCCTCTCGACCTCTTCCTTGCTCCCTCCGATATCCAAACGTACTCTCAACTCTTCTCCTATTTCGTTTCTATAAGACATATACACCATCGTGTCATGAATTGCTGGATATCTCTATCGAGTGCGCAGCGTCGGCGAGGTCGATGGATGGGGCTCAGGGAAAATGGGGATCTTGAGGACGGTAGACAAAGACACATCCTGCTCCGAAACACGTGGGAGGTTGTTCGACAGCTACTATGGTTCTGGGATAATCTGTGGTCGTATGTATGTCTTGACGTCGTAGGAGGACACTTCAAGCGATTAAAGGAAGTTCTAGGATATCCAATGAGCCGCTCGCGTCGTAGATCCTCGTCTGCGTCAGGAGCTATGACACCATCAGCAGCAGCTACCGAAGTGCCCGACGAGGTGGAGACAAGTGAGTTTGGATCTTTGCACCCAGGCATTGGACGTAGTGGCAAAAGAGCCGACCGAGGGAAGCGAGATGCTGCACCCCCAATGGACTTCGCCACCCTCCGCGCTCTACACAGGACATATCTGTACTCCCTGACTGCCGGTAGTCTACTATCCAATGCTGCTTGCTCAAATACCATCAAGACGATCATGGACATATGTGAAGTATTTGTAGCGAGTGTGGAGAGATGGGGTGGGGATGTACTTCCAGATTTACTGGAAGAAGGTTCCATCGTGTCGCAAGACAATGGAGTGGGTAAACTCGTTTTGGAGAGATCCAGAATTGTCCGCGACATCAATGAAGTTCGTCTCATTGTTCTCTCCCTTGAATTATCGCCCTGATGAGTTCTTCGGTTCATTTCAGAATCTGGGTACCCAACTGGAGACCTTCCAGGAGCAGCTATCTGCATCCCTTTCCTCGCATATGACGCTCCAGTCAGGAGACGTCACGTCGAATACGACTTTCTTCCCTGGACCGGTGGGGCCAACGAGGAACGCCAAAAGTGCCGAAAAGGGTTTTGCTATTGACGCTCTGATTCGAAGGAATGCAGAAAGACTGCTGTTGCGCCTGGACTTTAACGAATTTAACAAGCCGGCTGACCCGCCCGTCGGAGTTTTGAGAGAAGCTGGACTTGGATA
>WNFI01188191.1_pt1 | contig 10258 bp, 14 predicted proteins | sample 5400471 | NCBI WGS metagenome assembly WNFI01 (sample SAMN13153348, study PRJNA577476) | soil metagenome | isolation source: 100 cm saprolite on Douglas fir-dominated hillslope | place: USA:California | collected 2013-09-17 | reverse complement strand
ATCGTCAGTTTTGGACGGCGAGCATCGGGGGAGACATGGCGGCGCGGCAAACTGCACATGCACACGCACATTCGATGCGCGGACCGCGTGGTGTGGTCGGAAGTCGCCGATGTGGACGCGCAAAGCGGTTTCACACATTCGCCGGTGGGCTTGGCGGGATTCACGGTGTGCGGTACGTTTGTGTGTGCCGGATCGGAGGTTTCCGCCTCATCGCTCGCGGACTGCCGCGGCGTGAAGAGGCCGACGGCGGACTCTCGAGTCGGTGTCACCCACGTCCCTCGAGTGCTGATTGCCCGATATCTGGGGGATTCATCCGAGGACGCGTTTCAGTGGTTCGAGAATTTGTGGGCGGTGCTGCGCGAAGCGGCGTTGGGCAGGGTTGCGCACCCGCCGCGAGTTTGGGCGTGTTAGGCCATTCGTGTTAGGCCATCCTTAGTAAAGAGTCTGCCATGGAACTGACCCCGCGCGAGAAGGACAAGTTACTCATCTTTACCGCATCGCTGGTCGCCGAGCGGCGCCGAGCCCGCGGCTTGAAGCTCAACTATCCGGAGGCGGTTGCACTGATAACGGCCGCCATCATCGAAGGGGCGCGCGACGGCAAGACGGTGGCCGAACTCATGAGCCACGGCAAGTCGATTCTCGCCCGCGACGAGGTGATGGAGGGAATCCCGGAGATGATTCCCGAGATACAGGTCGAGGCGACGTTTCCGGACGGGACGAAGCTGATCACCGTGCACCAACCGATCGCGTAGAGGTGACCATGATTCCAGGCGAAGTAATAGCCGCTCCCGGCGAGATCGAGCTCAATGCCGGCCGGGAGACCGTCACCTTGAGCGTGGAGAACACCGGCGACCGGCCCATTCAGGTGGGATCCCACTATCATTTCTTCGAGACCAATTCGAGCTTGCGATTCGACCGCGCGCAGAGTCGGGGGTTTCGGCTCGATATTCCCGCCGGCACTGCTGTGCGGTTCGAGCCGGGGCAGGCGCGAACGGTGCGCTTGGTGGCCTATGGCGGCCTGCGGCGGGTGTTCGGCTTTCAGGGGAAAATCATGGGGAACCTGTAATGGCCGTCAAAATTTCCCGGCAGGCCTATGCAGAAATGTTCGGTCCCACCGTGGGCGATCGTGTGCGCCTCGCCGACACGGCGCTGGTCATCGAGGTTGAAAAAGATCTCACGGTGTACGGCGAAGAAGTGAAATTCGGCGGCGGCAAAGTCATTCGCGACGGGATGGGGCAGGGGCAGGGCATGAGCGCGGCCGTCGCCGATACCGTGATCACCAATGCGCTCATCGTCGATCATTGGGGCATCATCAAAGCGGATGTCGGATTGAAAGGCGGCCTGATCTCCGGCATCGGAAAGGCGGGCAATCCGGACGTGCAGCCGGGCGTCACGATCCCGATCGGCGCCGCCACGGAGATCATCGCGGGCGAGGGTAAGATCCTGACCGCCGGCGGCATCGATACGCATATCCACTTCATCTGCCCGCAACAGATCGACGAAGCGCTCACCTCGGGCGTCACGACCATGATCGGCGGCGGCACGGGGCCGGCGGCCGGCACGAGTGCCACCACATGTACACCGGGCCCATGGCATATCCACAGCATGTTGTTGGCCGCGGAAGGCTTCGCGATGAATCTGGGCTTTCTGGGGAAGGGCAATGTCAGTTTGCCGGACGCTGCGCGCGAGCAGATTCGTGCCGGTGCGATCGGGCTCAAGCTGCACGAAGACTGGGGCACCACGCCCGCGGCCATCGACAATTGTTTGAAGGTGGCCGATGAGCTCGATGTGCAAGTGGCGATTCACACCGATACCCTGAACGAATCGGGATTTTTGGAGGCGACGGTCGCCGCCATCGGCGGGCGCACCATTCATACGTTCCACACGGAGGGGGCGGGCGGGGGACACGCGCCGGACATCATCAAGATCGCGTCGCACGACAATGTGCTGCCGAGCTCGACCAATCCGACTCGCCCCTACACGGTGAACACCATCGATGAGCACCTGGACATGCTGATGGTCTGTCATCACCTGGACCCCGGCATTGCCGAGGATATCGCGTTCGCCGAGTCCCGTATCCGCCGTGAAACGATTGCGGCGGAGGACATTCTGCATGACATCGGGGCATTGTCGATGATGTCCTCGGACTCGCAAGCCATGGGCCGGGTGGGCGAGGTGATCATTCGAACGTGGCAGACCGCGCACAAAATGCAGGAGACGCGCGGGCCCTTGGAAGGCGACAGCGACCGGCACGACAATGCCCGGGTCAAACGTTACGTCGCCAAGTACACCATCAATCCCGCGATTACGCATGGCGTATCGCACTTGGTGGGTTCGATCGAGGTGGGCAAATTGGCCGACCTCGTGTTGTGGAAGCCGGCTTTCTTTGGCGTGAAGCCGAGCTTGATTTTGAAGAGCGGCATGATCGCCGCGGCGCCCATGGGCGATCCGAACGCATCGATTCCCACGCCGCAGCCCTCGCATTATCGGCCGATGTTCGGATCGTTCGGCCGCGCGCTCGAGAAGTCCGTGACTTTCGTGTCGCAGGCCGCGCTCGACGACCCGGGCTTCAAGGCATTGCAATTGCGCAGGCGCGTCGAGCCCATCAAGAACACGCGCTCGATCAGGAAGGGGGACATGATTCACAACGGCGCCCGTCCGCAAATCGACGTCGATCCTGAGACTTACGCCGTGCGGGCGGACGGTGTGCTGCTGACTTGCGAACCTGCCGTGACGTTGCCGATGACGCAGCGCTATTTCCTGTTCTGAGGGCGAGCGTACGATGCCTCTTCGCGCGGTGCTTACATTTGATGCTCGATGCAAGAGCCGACTGCTGTTGACGCTGGACAACGGCGAGCAGGCTGCGCTCATCGTCGAACGCGGCAGGAGCTTGCGCAATGGGGAGCGCGTGAAGATCGAGGATGGGCGGGAGGTCGAGATCGTGTCTGCCGATGAGTCCCTGCTCGAAGCCGTCAGCGGTGATCCACTGTTGATCGCCAAGGCCGCCTACCATCTCGGCAATCGGCACGTGGCCGTTCAATTGATGCCGGATCGCCTGCGCTTCCTGGCGGACCACGTTCTCGCAGACATGGTGGTGGGTTTGGGCTTGAAGGTTAACGCGCTGGTCGCGCCGTTCGAGCCGGAGGGCGGCGCGTATGGCCACCACCACCACCATGGCAGCGAGATGCCGGCGATTCGTCCCAAGATTCATTCCTTCACTTCGCCATGACCATGCTGGCGCGCATTCGGCTGCTGCAGATGACGAGCCAGGCATTTCCCATCGGCGGGTATAGTCATTCGTATGGATTGGAGGCGGCCATCGACAGCGGGTGGGTGCGAGACGAGAAGTCGGTACGGGAATGGATTGCGGACGTGCTGGCGTTTTCGATGGGGGCTTATGAAATACCGGTTCTATGCGATATGGGCGGAGCCTGGGTCGCGCAGGACCGCATTACGCTGAGCCGGCTCAATGCGCAATTTCTTGCGTCGCGCGAATCGGCTGAACTGCGCGGCGCAACGGTGCAGATGGGATTCTCGATGAGAAAATTGCTCGCGGCCTTGCCGAGCCTTCCCGAGTTCTTGTCGAACACACTGCTTTCGATGGAGGAGCCGAGCCTGCCCTGTGTCTGGAGCGGGGCGGCCTGGGCCTGGCAGATACCGCCGGCCGAATCGACGGCCGCTTATCTATGGTCTTGGGCGGAGAATCAGGTGCTGGTCGCCATGAAGAGCGTGCCCATCGGCCAGTCTTCCGGCCAGCGCGTGCTCTTGGAGATCGGCGAGGCCATCGCGCGGCTCGCCGAGCGCGCGGTATCCTGCGACGTGCAGCTGCGCTCGAACTTTGCTCCGGGACTCGCGATCCTGTGCTCGCAGCATGAAACCCAATACTCACGCTTGTTCAGATCCTGACTTTGCCGAGCCCCGACATGCCGAGCCCTGATATGCCGAGCCCTGATATGCCGAGCCCTGACATGATCCGAGACACTTCGCCGTTGCGCGTGGGAATCGGGGGTCCGGTGGGTTCGGGGAAGACCGCTCTCACGCTGTCGCTGTGTCTCGCTCTGCGCGATCGTTACCAGGTGGCGGTGGTTACCAATGACATCTACACGGAAGAAGACGCGCAGTTTCTCGTGCGCCATCGAGCCCTGGCTCCCGAGCGGATTCTGGGTGTCGAGACGGGCGGGTGCCCGCACACGGCCATCCGGGAGGACGCATCGATCAATCTCGAAGCGGTTTCGCGACTGAGCGCGAGATTTCCGGATCTCGATCTCGTGTTCGTGGAGAGCGGCGGCGATAATTTGGCCGCGACCTTCAGTCCGGAGCTGTCCGACCTAACGCTCTACGTGATCGACGTCGCCGCGGGCGACAAGATTCCGCGCAAGGGCGGACCGGGGATCACCAAGTCCGATCTATTGATCATCAACAAAATCGATCTCGCGCCCTACGTGGGGGCGTCGCTCGAGGTGATGGATGCGGATGCGAAGCGAATGCGCGGCGATCGGCCGTTCGTGTTCACGAATCTGAAAAGCGGGCACGGCCTGCCGACGGTCATCGATTTCATCGAAAAGAATGGATTGCTCGACGGCCGGTTTCGCAATAGGGACCATTAGTACCGAGCCAGGTTCGCCGCTGGACAGGCTGGGCGTAAGTCTGCGCGACCCCTAAGTCATGTCAGAACAATCTCACCCGTGCCGTCCATAGGCCGAATGACGAGTCCCCTTGGCAGGCGTTGAATATTTTAGTCAGACGCCGCCGACGTGAAGAGGCGCCAGCCGCCGGCAACGCCGGCGTGGCTGTCCCGTCATACTGTATCGCACCGTTCTGGCAGCGCTCGGCGCTTCAATCAACGGGGCAACGTGATGCCACAGGCCACGCAATCGGCGCGCACTCAATGCGCTCACCGTAAGACGACATGGGGTTACCTGGCGACGATCGCCCTCGGGCTCTCGGGTTGCGCAACGGTGCCGGTCTTCAACCCCGCGAGAGTCGATGTCGGAGATGGTCAGCACCCTGAGATAGTAGGTTCGCACGGGCCGCTCAGTCGACGTCATGCGGCAGCCGTGCTTCGCCAACTCGAGCTGAGGTCTCCTGCACCAGACGCACTGGCGCGGCACCTTGCGATCGAGCAGACGGTGACCGGTGAGGCGCTCTATGCCGGCAATCGCACGCGAATATTGCGAGACGGCAAGCAGGCATTTCCGGCTATGTTTGCGGCCATTCGTGCCGCCCAGCACTCGATATGGCTTGAATACTATACCTTCGAAGACGTCGAATGCGACGGCGTGCGACTGAGCGATCTGCTGCTGGCCAAGCGTTCGCTCGGAGTGCAAGTCGCCGTGTTATACGACGGCGTCGGCTCCGGCAAAACTCCGAAGGAGCTGTTCGAGAAATTGGGTACCGCCGGTATCGCTGTGTTGGCGTTCAATCCACCGAATCCTCTTGCGGCCCATGGTCATTGGTCGATCAATGATCGAGACCACCGGAAAATTCTGGTGGCCGATCAGCGCCTGGCCATCGTGGGTGGAATCAACATGTCCACAAGCTATGAGAGCGCACTACTCGGAGGCTCGAGCGGATCGGTGCCCGACACACCGGAAGCGCATCGCTATTGGCGGGATACGGATCTGCAAATCGAGGGTCCAGCCGCAAAAGAACTCTCGAGAATGTTTGTTTCGCATTGGAACAGTCAAGGTGGATCAGATCTTGCCTACTCCGAAGATTCGCCGTCAGCCCCCACTGACGGACCGGAGTTCGTCAGAATCATCGGCAGTGCACCCGATGCGCTGGCACGTCACTATTACGCGACGCTGTTGTCGGCCCTGCGCACAGCGGAGCGGAGGATCTGGGTTACAGCGGCATACTTTGTGCCAACCCACCAGGAGAAGTCCGAGCTCATCCGGGCCGCTCGCCGAGGGGTGGACGTGAGGATTCTCGTTCCCTCGGATAGCGACTCCCGCGCCGCACTGGCTGTGCAGCGCTCCGCGTACGCCGATTTACTGGAAGCCGGTGTCAAGATCTTCGAGCGCCAAGGCGTTATTCTGCATACCAAGTGCGTGATTGTTGACGGAGTGTGGGCGGTGGTCGGCTCATCGAACTTCGATCATCGCAGTGTTTTGTTCAATGACGAGGTGGACGCGGTCGTGTTGGGAACCTCAGTCGCCGGCGACCTGGAGCGGCTCTTTGTCGATGACAGCAGGGAGGCGCAGCCCATTACTCTTGCCGCCTGGGCTCACCGCCCGCCGGCCGAGCGCGTGCGCGAGATATTCTGGAGACTGTCCACAAGCCTGCTCTAGCGCAAACACCAGGAGTGGACAAAGGAGCGGCGCAAGAGGTCCGTCAACGTAAAAACTCCCCTCAGGGCGCCGGGAAGGACGGCCCGAGGGGAGCGATACGCCGCCCGGTTGATGAGAGAACAGCGTTGGAGATATGTTGCTCCGGCGCTGACGTCCGGTCTGTCCGCATTTTCCGCATAACTTTGTCAGATGAAGCTGAGGCTGTCCGATACCCGGTCATGCCAATACCGCAAAGTGCGGAGATCCGACCAAGGGTTTTCATTCGGCGCTATTTTCCACGAATCTCAGTGTTTCGAAGCGTCTTGCCTCGGCCTCGCCCAGCTTCTTCTGTGCGCGGATCTCGTTCACCAGTTCGAGCGCAGTCTTCGGACACGGCGGCAGCTCGGCGTCGCTTAGGCGGAGAGGTGTCATGCGCTCACCCCAGCGAATCAAATGCGCCGACAGCGTGAGTCCGCCTCCAAACGCAGGGATCAGTACCAGGCCGTCGGGCGGCACTCGGCCTTCTTCCACCGCTTCCACGAGTGCGACCGGCGCCGTGGCGGAGCTCATATTGCCGTACTTGTGCACCGTCAAATACAACTTGTCCGGGCCCGCGCCGGCGCGCTTGGCGACCGCCTCGATAATGCGGAGGTTTGCCTGATGCGGCACGACCAGTGCGATGTCACTCATGGTGACGCCGGCGCGGTGCATGACGTCGAGGCTGGCCTCGCTCATGCCTTGCACCGCCTTGCGAAAGATTTCCTGACCGTCGAAGTCCCATCTAGTCTGTCCGAACTGCACGCCCAGATTGGCGTACATGGTACCCATGCCGCGGACGCGCAGGATCTGCCGCGAGTCCGCGTAGCACTGGAGCTTCTCGGCGATGACCCCCGTCTCATGCTCCGACGCCTGCAGCACCATGGCTGCGGCGCCGTCGCCGAACAGAACGGCTACGTTGCGATTGTCCCAGTCCATGTACTGGGAGATCAGTTCCACTCCTATCACCAGGGCGTTCTTGACGATGCCGCTCTTGATCATCGATGACGCGATGGACAGCCCGTACATGAAGCTGGTGCACGCGGCATTGACGTCGAATGACGCGGCGTGAGTTGCGCCGATGCGCTGCTGCACGCCGGAGGCGCTGTTGGGCACCGTCTCGTCGTTGCTGCAGCTGCCGTAGACGACGAGGTCGATGTCCTCGCCGCGCATGCCGGCGCAGGCGATGGCACGGCGCGCCGCGGTGATTGCGAGCTCGATGCCGGGCACATGAGAGATGCGCCTCTCCTTCATGCCGGTCCGCGCCGTGATCCATTCATCGTCCGTAGGCAGGAATGTGGCCAGGTCGTGATTCGTCAGGACTGACGGGGGCAGGCACTTGCCCCAGCCGACGATTGCAGCGTGAGTCACAGGAACTCCCCCAAATGCTATTTTGTTGTCCGTCCATTGTCGCCGATATCGGCGCAAGCCGCACGCTCGTTCACAGCGCCTTTCGATACACCAGAAAGCCCGATTTCTCCGCGACCTTATTGTACAGCTTCATCGCGTTGCGGCTTCCAGGCCTCAAAGTCTTCGCGGCGCGCGGCGCGGACGATAAAAGATGGCGTCACATTGAACCCTCTAAAGCCCCCGTGGTGCCGAGCGCCCGAAGTGAACCGCTGTGGTGTTAGCGCCAGAGAGGACTACGCCAACGCGTTCGCCTGCGCTCGGCCGGTAGCGGCCCGAGAGCAGGGCCGCGAAAGCCGCGGCGGCGCCGGGCTCCGTAACAATCCGCAGTGTATTCCATAGCGTCTGCTGCGCTGCTTCAATTGCGTCGTCCGGGACGAGAACAACGCGCTCTACATGCCGTTGTGCGATGGGGAACATCAAAGCGCCGACTTGCTTTGGCGCGAGCGAATCCGCCGCAATGCCGCCCGCCTCGGCGTCCACCGGCCTTCCCGCTTCCAGCGCACGCGTGAGCGTCGGGGCGGTTTCAGGCTCTACGCCGATGAGGCGAACGCCACCCGAATACCAAGCGGCAATCCCGCCAAGCAGCCCTCCACCACCGACTGCTACGAGAAGCGTATCCAGGTTTGGCATTTGCTGCTCGAATTCAAGGCCGACCGTCCCTTGACCCAACAGCGTCTCTACCTGATCAAAGGCGTGGATCTGAAGCGCCCCGGAGGTGCCGGCCCAGGCTTGGCTCGCCTCCAACGCATCTGCATATCGTTCGCCTGTCACAACGAGGTCCGCACCGCACTCGCGAATTCTCGCGACCTTGGCGGGCGAAGCCACGCTTGGCACGAAGATTCGAGCCGGCTTTCCCAGCCGCATGGCGGCATGAGCAACTGCCACGCCGTGATTGCCGCCCGATGCAGCGACCACACCTGCCTCCGGAATTTCCCGCAGGAGGAGATTTGCAAAGGCCCCGCGGGCCTTGAACGACCCCGCTTGCTGAAGCAATTCCAATTTCAGGATGACGCGGCAAGCGCCTAGTCCAAAATCACCGCCATCGACCTCGACAACGGGTGTGCGCCGGATGAATGACTGGATGACGCCGTGCGTCCGAGCAATACCGTCCCGATTCAATCCAGATTCGCTCATAGGGGACTCCTGCATAGTATCAGTGAACGATACAGCACGTGTCGGCCGGTGCGGCCCAATGGTAGTATCGATCGATTAGTTACTTCCCTAAATTGTAGTTAGCCATATGACTAATTGTCAACATGAACACTGATCGCGTACTGCGTGCGATCGCGAATGGGCGGAGATTGCAGATCCTGGAGTGGCTCCGCTCGCCGACCGACCATTTTCCGCCGCAGGTCGACGGCGACCTGGTCAAGGATGGCGTGTGCGGCATATTGATCGCTCAAAAGCTCGGGGTGAGTCAGCCGACCGTGAGCGAGCACCTGAAGATTTTGTCCGAAGCGGGTCTAATACGGGGAACGCGCGTCAAGCAGTGGACGTTCTATCGGCGCGACGAGGGAAGGATCAAAGACCTCAAGGCGCGGATTTTGGCAAAAATTTGATGCAACCAAGAGAAATACACGCGGACTACGGTTCGCGGAGACGCTGTTGAGCCGGAGCGCATGGGTGGATTGGGACCTGCCGGCCCCCTATCTTGCGTTGCTTGCCGTCGCCCCGGCGGACATCGATGCCTATGATCACGTCAATAACGCGGTCTATATGACTTGGTTCGACCGAGCCGCCTGGGAGCATTCCGCGGCGCTCGGTCTGCCGATCGAGAAATGTCTGCTACTCGATCGTGGCATGGCGGTCCTTCGCAGCGTGATCGCGTACCTGCGGCCCGCGGTGCTGGGCGACACGATTCGGGTTGCGACCTGGCTCTTGCCGGCCGACGGAAAATTGCGCGTTCGGAGGCGTTTCCAGGCGCGGCGGGAAGCGGACGGCGCGACGCTCGCCCGTGCCGAGATCGAATATGCGTGCATCGAGTTGTCGAGCGGGCGTCCGACACGGTGGCCGCCCGAGTTTCGCGAGCGCTACGTCGCGCTCGACGAGGTCATGCGCGCGGGCGAGACGCTGGCGCCGGTGTGACGGCGGCGCCTCGGGCGGAAGCTCAGCAGCCGTGGGCGCTCGCCCTATCGCATGCCGCTAAGCAGTTGCGCCAATGCGGCTGTGGAAAAAAAGCGGCCGTTTATCCGGGGATCGCCCGCTATCCATTCGACCTGCGTAGCCGGGTTGAAGCTTTTCGGGTAATCGATGATCGCTGCCAGTGAGTCTGTCCGCCGTTGCACCAACGGCCAGTTGTCGACGGCTCCTCTGAATACCGCCGGTCTGCCGGCCGGCAGGATCTGGGTCTCAAAGAGATGTCGGTCGACATTGCGCCACTCGGGAATGTCCGTGGGCATGAGGTGGGTTTCCTTTCCCAGACTAGTCGACCATTGTGATCAGCGGTTTTGGGGGTGAGCGATAAGCTGCCAAATCGAAGCGTAGTTCCTTCAGGCCATAGTCGATCGACACTCTCCCGAATTGCCGCAGGAGGTTCATCCCGA
>WNFI01663363.1_pt1 | contig 10259 bp, 12 predicted proteins | sample 5400471 | NCBI WGS metagenome assembly WNFI01 (sample SAMN13153348, study PRJNA577476) | soil metagenome | isolation source: 100 cm saprolite on Douglas fir-dominated hillslope | place: USA:California | collected 2013-09-17 | reverse complement strand
AGGTCTTTTTGAAACAGAGCTTGAAGAATCGTCTGAACGAGGGTGTACGTCTTCCCCGTTCCGGCGCTGGCTTCGATAACGATGTTACGGTCGAGGTTCATTTGTCTCGGGCTTGGTCCACAGCTGTACCACGTTGTTGTGTTGGGTCGGGGATCGTAGCTTTGGAGTCTTGTAAAAAAAGCTTCCGCATTTCCTTTATCAAGTCAATCGTCAATAGCGCAGTGCTCCACGTCTTAGTCGCCACTCCGTCACTGAGTTCTGATTTTGCTTGATGGATGATTCGATTTCGTGGCACCAAAACAAATTTGCCGATATCATCCACAAATTTTCCAACCGTTAACCAAGAGTGTTCCTTAATGGCCGTTAAATATCTCTCAGATTTTGAAGCGAAATGATCAAAATCTTGTTGCTTAAGAAGCTTACACACCTCTTTAAGTTTGTTGCGGTATCCGTACAGTTCCATATAGGAGTCTTCAAAATCTTTTAATCCGGGATCATCACCTGCACGGATTATCTTCCATTTCATTCCGAGGCGATATGCTCTAGCCAGTTCTCCTTCAAATGCCATGGCAGCTAACACAACGCACATGGAGCGATCTCGGTTTTTATCCAACTCAAACTGGGCTCTAAAAAGTAGGCGATTTCCGATCGTAATTTCTGAATCCAATTGAAATAGATTATGTTTTTTGCATTTTTCACAGATCCACTCAGGCGATATGTCCTCTAGTGGGATATATACCGGTTCATCTGAGTTGCAACCTAGACATTTAATCTGATAAGGAATCCTCATGGTTGTTGAGGTGTAAAACACTCCTCATGGGCCTTGCGCAGGGGGTTGTATGGGTACGATAATAGGACATGAAGAAAAAGTCTCTGGCTCAGACAAACCCCTACCTTCGCAACCGACGGAAATACTGGCGACTTCTCCTCCAAAGTGTCATCACTTCCACTGAGATCGAAACCGGTCGTCTGCCCCGTGCTCTCAAGCGGGCGCTGGCAGTTCAAGCGCGCCGCCTCAAACCTCCAGCCTGAGAGTCCTTGGGGACTCTTTGATATCCCAAATTGGAATTTCAAACACTGAAGCGTAATCATGGCGTAAACGCCTCCTCATGCTTCTTCCGCAGCGGGCTGTTCTCGGCGCGGATCTGGCTGGGTTTGTGTTCTTTCCGGCAGACGGCGGCGCGGCCTTCAAAAAATAAGTGAATAAATTTCATTTTTCGCACTCTAAAGGGGTAGTCCGCCACTGAGTCGTTGGCGGATCCGCCAATGCTTTAGTGGAGGAGAGGACCCTATGACCCTGCTACCGGTCCAGCATATTCAGCGACACATCTACTTCATCCGAGGCCACAAAGTCATGCTCGATAGCGATCTGGCTGAGCTATACGGCGTATCAACTATGCGGTTGAACGAACAGGTTAAGAGGAATCGAAAACGATTCCCTCCTGATCTTATGTTTCAGCTGACTCCGACGGAAAAACGGGAGGTTATCGCAATTTGCGATAACCCCAGCCTCAAATTTTCGCCGGTTTTGCCACATGTGTTCACGGAGCATGGAGCCCTCATGGTGGCTACCGTGCTTAAGTCCAATAGAGCCCATGAGATGAGCCTGTATGTCATCCGCGCATTTGTCAGTTTGCGAGAGCTTCTGGCGACTCATAAAGACCTTGCCCGTAAGTTGGAGGAGCTGGAAAAGAAATATGATTCGCAATTTAAGGTCGTTTTTGACGCCATTCGCCAGCTCATGGAACCTCCCAAATTGCCGCCTCCCCCGAAAGTAAGAGGCTTCACCGCTAAAGCTCGGTAGGTGGTCACAATTTGTGACCACCTCGTTTGAGGTCATAAATTGTGACCTCAAGATTTGGGTGGTGTAAACGCTTCTTCATGTTTCTTTCGTTGCAGGCTGTTCTCTGCCCGGATCTGGGACGGTTTGTGTTCTTTGCGACAAACGGCGGCGTAGTCGCACCACTCGCAGTAGCCGCGGTTGTCGGAGGGGCGGATGTAGAACGCCCCCGTCTCGATGTCCTTCACTAAAAACGCCAGGTTCTTGTAGAACCGCTCGCCGTGCTCCTTCCAGAAGTCGGGGCCGATTCGCAAAGGCTCATCGGTCGCATCGTCTTCCTCCAGGCGATAGAAAAGCGCGGAGCCCGCCACTAAGGCAAGCGGCTTCGGCGGACAAGGCCCCGGGAGCCGGCTCGCCCGCCGTAGCTTTAGCGGAGGCGGGTCTTATATCAAGGCGATCAACCCGGCCTTGGAGCCTTATTCCGTTGATTTCGCCCGCCATCGGGGTCTCGAAATAAGCCGGTTTGAAGCCGGTGGCCTGTTGATCTGCCAGATCCAGCGGGATGAAACGCTTCAGCATGCTCAAAATACGGGTCTTTTCCGCCTGCCAGGCAAGGGGGTAGAGATCCGGATATTCGCCCGCGAACAGCTTGAATTCTTTGTCGGCGATGTTATCTAAATTGCTTAATTTTGAGTTATTTTGATAGAAGCTCTGAAGTACTTTATGAACCAACTTCCCGCGCCCTGTGTGAGTGATCTGGCCGTCCTCGACCTCTCCCTCCTCGGCATAGAGTTCCAGGACCTTCCGGGAGAAGACCTTGAAGGGGCATTGAGCCAGGTCCCGGAGGGTTCCGGGGGACAACCCGGCGTCCAGGAGCGCCTTGGCCTGGGGGTTGTCCGCCCCGATCAGGCCGTCGTGAGCCCCGAGCGTACCGAAGGACTCGATTTCCTTCTGGGAGCGCAGCAGGTGCGCCAGGAGATCAAGGTTCCAGCCAAGCTGGCGGTAGAGCGTGTCCGGCGCGCGGCCTTCGCGGTGAAACGCGACCGAGATCTCCTTCGGCGTCAGCGTGTCCGGCGGGACCTGCCGAAGTTTTTCGACCCACGTGCGCGGGACGGGGTGCGCTTTCAGATTGTGCTGCTTTAGGAAATCGTGGAGATATAGCGAGACGACCAGCGCTTTGCCTTCCTCATCGGAGCGCTGGCAGGAGAGGTGCAGCCGCGAGCGCGCGGAAGTTGTTGCGATCTCAAAGAGCAGCTGCTCTTCCTCAAAACCGTCCATCTTGCGGCCAAGCCGGGCGCCCAAGGCTTGCGCGAGCACAAAGCGGGCGTGATCGGAGAGAAAAGGGTCCTCGCGGATCAGGCGCGGAAACATTTTTTCGTTCAAGCCGACGAGAAAGACAGCCTCAAACGATAGCCCGCGCGCTTTCATCACATCCATGACTTGGACACCGGCGACGTTATCGGACGCCAACGGCAGGCGCAGGCTTTCAAGTTTCTCTTCGAGGACTTCGAGAAACCGCGCCGCAGACACCGGCTTACCCAGCGCGTCCAACTGCGCCAGCGAATCGATCGCATCAAAGAGGCCATCCCAGAGGCGTTGCTCGGTCGCGTTGGCGCTTTTGGGGAGTTGGAGCGTGCTCGATAAGAGATTTTTTGCGTGAGCGGTGTGCACGCTCCATGGGACCTCACCCGGCGCTTCGCGCCACCCTCTCCCTATGGGAGAGGGCAGGCCTGAATGTTTCCCTCTCCTATCAGGAGAGGGTCCCCGCCATTGCTTCAGTGGCGGGGGGGTGAGGTACGGCGATTTCTCCGCTTCTTCCCCCCTCAACACCTGTCTCACCGCTTTGATCAGCGGCCAGGCGCCGACGGGTTCTTCGGTGTGCAGCGCGTAGGGAATGTGGTGAGCCTCGAAGACTTCGCGGAGCGTATTCAAATAGGGATCGAGCGTCCGCGCCTGCAGCGACATTTGGAAGTACGGCACACCGGTGTCCGCAAGCTCTACGATCTTCTTCGCCGCGAGCCAGATCTCGTCGTGGGTACCAGAGCAAGAAAAGGCTTCAACAGATACCCCACCCCTCACCCCACCCTCTCCCACAAGGGGAGAGGGAGTTGTGACTGACACCTTACTTGTTAGAGCGGGGTCTATCAGCAGTTTCTCCGCGAACGCATACGCCGGGTTATCTTTTTCGTAGGGAAAATAAATTGTGGCATTGGGGTGGTTCGCTAACGCGAGGACGAGATCGAGCTGGACGCCGGTGAGGTCGTAGAAACCGTAAAGATAGATCGCCTTCTGTTGCTTGATCCAAGTGCTTTGCGGCAGGCGTTCCGCGGCGCGGCGGATGAAGTCGGCGCCGGTGCGCAGGCCGCGCTTTCGCAGGACGTCGTACATCAGCACGTTCAGTTCGAGGATGGGAACGGCATGTTCCTCGCGCTCTCCCAGATGGCCTTCGCGCGCGACGTTTGCGCAATCCACCACTTTGGCGCCGGAGTCCTGAAGATCTTTGAGCGTGGACGCCAGTGCGCCGGGCAAGCCCCGTGGCACAGGAATCCCCGGACGGCGGAGCGCATCGCGCGAGGTAAAGGGAACATCTCCCTGACCTTCCAGGAAATCGTTGATGATCTCGCGGAACAACGCCGGCTCGCTCACCACGCGCTCATCAGAAACCGGTCCTTCGGACAGCACCCGTTCCGCCAGCGCATAAAAGGTCAGGAAATTGATATTGAGAAACTCCGGCACGGTCGCGGCGAGTTTAGTCTGTAAATGGCTGAGCTGTCCTCCAGAAGGAGACAGCACAAGGAGGTTCGCGAGAGGAGCAGTGGCGGGGGGCTTACTCGGTAGAATTAGGGGTCTCCGAGTGGTGCTAGATTTCGGCGAAATACAGCGGCGCGTCGAGCGTCACGCGGGCGTCATGAAGCGGGATCTGGCGGCCTTCGACGCTCGCTTTCTGCAGAAGATCCGACGTGATCGCGCTGATTTCCCAGCTGATCATCCCATCGAACTTGCCCGTGACGGTCATCGAAACACGATAGATTCCGTCCGCATCCGTGCGGGTTTGTCTCGTAAAGATGCCATTTTCCGAGCTCGCTCGGACATTCACCTGGGCATTGGCCGACGGCATGCCGTTGAAACTCGCCTTCCCGGCGAACACATAGGTATAGGTTCGGGCGCCGATGTTGAGGTGGGCGGTTTTATGGGTCTTATGGGTTATTTGAATGGCCTGCTTTACGGGGCGAACAGCCTGGGCGACTAAGGCCTGAGCCGGTATCATCTTAGGAAGGGTTTCTTTGTGGAATTGGACCGGGCTGAAAGCGCCCATGAAGGAGAGGACCATGCTGAGCCAGTTTCGAAGAAGAAGTGTTTTCATTTGAGACCCCTATTCTCCCCCACCCGCAATAGGTTTACCCGGAGTGGACAAAAGAGACCATAGGGCGAGAGGCTAAAAAACGGAGTCTAATGGACCCCGTGTTTTTCTGGGCCCCCATCTCTCTGAGAAAGGGCCTTATTCCTCTTCTACGGGGTGTTCGCGGGACAACATAGCCCAGAAAGGCCGCCATTCTTCCATGCGAAGGAGGCGGGCCAGGCCGAGGTAGATCGCGGTACCGCCAGCGATCGCTATGGCTAACTCGACACCCCGGGCTAGGCGCTCATGATAGGCTAAGGCGCCCCAGGATTGGATGTGCAGGTGCATAATAGCCCAGCAGAAAAGGCCCATGGCGACAGAAGCAAAGCCTGATTTCAGCAGGGTTCTCAAGATACGACGCCCTCCCAAGATCCCCAAGCGGCGTCTCAGAAGGATGAAGAGCGTTCCGGCGTTGACCCACGAGGCGATGGAGGTTGCCAGCGCCAGACCGGCGATGCCGATCCGGCCGTTGAGCAGCTCCGCCCATTCCGGGTGCAACAGACTGAGTTTTCGGCGGGCGAATAGCGTCGTGAAATTCAGAAGAACGTTCGGTACGCATAAAACGTGGCGTGCAGGATCTTGACCGACGAGTAAGCGAAGAGGCCTACGGAAAAAGCGATGAGCGCCCAGGTCGTCAGCCAGCTCGCCTCCGTAGAAAACCGGCCGTATTGGAAAAGGGTCTGGACGATCGGATGACCCAGCACGATGAGCCCGGCCGTTGCGGGTACGATCATAAACAGCGTGAGGCGCAGAGAAAAATTCAGCGTGTCTTTGACTTCCTGCATCGATCCTCGTGCGACGCTCGCCGACATCGTGGGCAACGCGACCTGCGAAAGCGCGATACCGAACAGAGCCAACGGCAGCTGCATCACGCGATTGGAATAGTACATCGCGGTTACCGAGCCGACCGTCAAGAACGTCGCCATCATGGTGTCCACGAAGGCGTTGACCTGATCGGCCGCGACGCCAATCGTGGCCGGAAGGATCAGCCGGCCCACACGACGAACCGCTTCGTGTTCAGGGTTCCATTCCCAGCCGAGGGCGTAGCCGTTTTCCAGCAGAGCGGGGATATGAATGAAGAACGGGCTAAACCCTCCCACCGTCACGCTGATGGCCAGGCCGATGATCGCATTCTGCCCGTTCACATGGGCGACCCAGAGGAACCCGATGTAAAGTATCTCGGCGATGCTCAAGCAGGCCGGCGCCATGGCTGGCAGGAAAAAAGAATAGAACGCATTCAGCACGCCGGTGATCAGCGCGGCCAGGCAGATGAACAGCATGAAAGGAAACATGTAGCGGGTTAGGGTGACCGTGAGGGCAAAGCGCTGCGAGTTCGGGTCAAAACCGCGGGCGATCAGGCGCGTGAGTTGCGGCGCGAAGAGGATGCCGGCGAGGGTAATCGCGGAAAGGATCACCAGCAAGGTGGTGAACATCGTGTTGAGGAAGCGCTGCGTCTCTTCGTGGGATTGCTTCTGGGTGTACTCCGAAAAAACGGGGACAAAAGACGCGGACAACGCGCCTTCTCCCAACAAGCGCCGGAACAGGTTCGAAATGCGAAACGCGGTGTAGAAGGCGTCCGCGGCCGGGCCCGCCCCGAAGTACGCGGCGACCATCGTATCCCGAAAATAGCCCAGGATCCGGGACAGCATCGTAGCCCCCGTGAAGATCCCGGCCCGTCGGGCGAGCTTGTGGTGGGGATCAGAAGTCATAGTTCGACTACGCTCACTACAGGTTCGGCTCGCGGTGAGTGAGTCATAAGCGAATCGAACCGTTGAATTGTCGACTCATAATCGGATACAATACCACTTCCCAAAATTAGACGCAATTTGTGACGGTAGAAAGAGGACACTTTTATGGCAAAGTTAAAGACCGGACGGCATACATCAGCGCTCAAGGCGGCTCGGCAAGCTGAAAAGCATGCGGAAGCCAACGTGGAGATCCGCAGCAAGATCCACACCATCGCCCGCAAGGTGGAAGCGGCTGTTGCGCAGAGGCGGGCCCGCCGAAGCCGTAATGGTGGGCAGACCGCAAAGGCGTAGGGTCAGCAGCGTCAAAGCTATCGGAGGCGTTTCCTTCCCGGACTTGATGCTCTGATGGGCTTCCACACAGTACGACATTCCTTCCAGCAGTTCTTCCATCGGTCTTCTCTCTAAATCCTGACTGAGCCGCTCGTCGCGCCGTCCAAACGACCGCCGCGCCGCCTCGGGGTTTTCTTTCGCTTCAATCCAATCACGTAACGAGCCGGTGGCCATGGCCAGGAGCTTTAGAGGTTCTTCATCCTCTTCGAGCAGTTGCCGCAGAGCGCGCATGGACAAAGCGCTTTTTTTCTGGCGGACGGCGGCCAGCCATTCGTAAGGCGACAACGCTTTCTGGTACCCAAAACATGCTTCGAGATCTTCGCGTGTGATGTCCGGGCGGCCGCCGACATACGCGGATGCTTTCTCGAGCTCCTGATCCAAGCGGCGCAAGCCTTCTCCCACTTCTTGCACCAACCAAGATGCCGCGTCCGGCGTGAGCGTCTTTTGATACCGCTTGGCGCGCTGGAGCAACCACCGTGCGGCTTGGTCCGGAAACATCGGCCAGAAAATGACGGCCGTTCCTGCCTGCATCACCGCTTTGACGAGCGGCCGTTCGGCGTCATCGCGGCGCCATTCTTTTCCCCAAATCAGGATGAGTTGCGTGGTCGCGAGGAACTGGGGCAGCGCTTCGGCCAGGATTTTCTGTTCATCGGAGGTCAGCCGGTGAGTATTGCGGACTTCAACGACCCGGTAGGGAGCGGCGAAGGGAACGGTCTGGGACGCTTGGATGATCTCGCCTGCCGACACGTCATCGGCATCCAACCGGTCGCGGTTTATATCCAGGCTTTCCGCGGATAGACGATGCGCGTTGGCGCGCTGGACGGCTTCTACGATCAAGAAATCTTCCTGGCCGGTGAAGAGATAGACCGGCTTGAACTGACCTTTCGCCCAAGCGGCGAAAAGCTCGTCCGATTTAACGGGAACGGAGGGCATCAGTAAGGGATGCTGGGAGGCGAAGGGGTGTTGGGTTCGCCAGGGGGTTGCGGCGCGGCTTGGCTTCCCTGCGGTGCGCCGGTACGCGTGTCATACGGCGTGGGCGAGGACTTCGGAACGACCTTTTCGGAGGCTCCGGTGACCGTGCCGAAGCCTTCCAGCGTGCGCGTGCGGATGTCGCGGGACAACTGGTCCCAAATGGTCTGGCGCGCTTCCTCTTCGCTCTGCGACCCGGGCAGTCCGGAGGATGCGACGTAGTAGGTCAATTGCCCGGTCATGTTTGCTTCTTTCCAGAGCGTCTGGTTCTTCACTTTGTCGTAGAACGTGACATCGACCAGGATCCACAGTTTATATTGGGTGGGTACATGATTCGCATCGTAGCTAAGTGGTTCCAAAATATAACGTGTGATATCGCCGATCACGACACCGTCTGCCTGGTCTTCGGAGGTGATGGAATAGCGTCCGTCCCGGTTAAATTCATTTTGCACCGCAAGCGTCAGCTTGTCTTCCAATCCGTACTGCTGCGTATGATTGGCGAAAGGACGGACCGCGATCTTTTGGATATAGTTCGGGAGCACTTGCGGCGCCGGGTTGTAGTAGTACTTTGAACAGGCGGTCAGTGCTGTCATCCCCGCGAAGGCGGGGATCCAGAACTTTTTGAAACTAGATTCCCGCTTTCGCGGGAATGACGACGAGAAAGGATTCATGTAGCGACGATGTTCACCAGTTTGTCGGGTATGACGATGACTTTTCCGACGGATTTGCCGGTTAGCGCGCTCTGGATCTTGGGATCGGCGAGAGCTTTCTTCTCGAGAGTGTCCTTGGAAGTGCCGGGAGCGACCTGCAAACGTGCACGTAGTTTACCATTTATTTGAATGACGATCTCCACGTGCTCCGCCGTCAACCACTGCTTGTCCGCCGTCGGCCAGCGCGACTCCGAAGCCATTCCCGGCTGGCCCATTGCTTCCCAAAGTTCATCCATTAAATGAGGTGCGACCGGGGACAGCAGTTGGATCACCGTGATGATCGCTTTCTCGGATACCGCATCGCCCAGCGTGGGATAGAGATACAGCACATTCACCAGTTCCATGACCGCGGCGATCGCGGTGTTGATCTGGATCTCGGGTTCAAAATCGTGCGTGACTTTGTCGATCGCCCAATGCTGCTTGCGGAGGAGCTCCTTTTGTGAGGCTTCAGGGGCAGCGGGTGGTGAGCCGGCCTTTTTAAAATTTTCGACCAGGCGCCACACCCGATTCAGAAATTTCCAAGCGCCGTTCACCCCATCGTCAGACCAATCCAGCTGTTTGGTCGGCGGCGCCGCGAACATAATGAACATCCGGGCGGTGTCCGCGCCGTATTTCTCGATGATCGCGTTGGGGTCCACGACGTTACCGCGCGACTTCGACATCGCGGAGCCGCCGAGGGTGACCATCCCCTGGGCCAGCAGGCGCTCGAAGGGCTCCGGCGACTTCACTACGCCCAGGTCGCGCATCGCTTTGTGCCAGAAACGCGAGTAGATCAGGTGCATCGTGGCGTGCTCAATGCCACCGATATACTGATTGACCGGTAGCCACGCGTTGGCCTTGGCGCTGTCGAAGGGAGCTTTCGCGTTGCGCGGATCGATGTAGCGCGCGTAATACCACGAGGAGTCGACAAACGTATCCATCGTGTCGGTCTCGCGTTTCGCGGGGCCGCCGCATGTCGGGCACGCGACGTTGAGGAAGGACGCCGATTGTTTGAGCGGCGACTCGCCGGTACCGGTAAATTCAACGTCGGTAGGAAGCCGGACAGGCAGATCCTTCTCAGGAACGGGGACTAATCCGCATTTCGGGCAGTTGATCATCGGGATCGGCGTGCCCCAATAGCGCTGACGGGACAACAGCCAATCGCGCAGCTTATAAGTAACGGTGAGCTTGCCGGCATTCTTGCCCTGCAGCCAGGTTGCGATCTTTCGCTTCCCTTCTGCATTCGACAGGCCGTTGAACTCCCTGGAGTTGATCATCGTGCCCTCGGCTTCGAAGGCAGCCTCTAACATAACTTCCTCCCCCCTTGTGGGGGAGGATTGAGG
>WNFI01400887.1_pt1 | contig 10259 bp, 7 predicted proteins | sample 5400471 | NCBI WGS metagenome assembly WNFI01 (sample SAMN13153348, study PRJNA577476) | soil metagenome | isolation source: 100 cm saprolite on Douglas fir-dominated hillslope | place: USA:California | collected 2013-09-17 | reverse complement strand
CTGGAAGATGACAACGAGCGCGCCATAACTTGCCAGGATGGAAAGCGTATTCATCAAGATAGCCTTCAGGGGCAGGACGAGTGACCGGAACAGGAGCAAAAGGACAAGATAGGTAGTGAGGGCCACAATCAGTACGGCCTTTGGAAAGTCCGTGTAGAGCGAGTTGACGTAGTCGATATCCCCGGCCGTCCCGCCATCGACAAGGATAGTGATTCCACTACCAGGGGGTGTATTCCGAATCGCCTCCACCAACGCTTGTGAACGCTGATCGAGCATCCCATACTTACTGATAACCAGCATCTCCATAGTATTTCCTGCAACCGATGCGTTGACCAGTGCGGACAGATAGGGATCCGCAATCAGTTGAGGATGTGTATAGAGTAGCTCATATTGGTCGAGCGTGAACCGTGGGTCTGCACTGACAATACTGTCTATCCGCGCAACACGCGGGTCAGCCTGGATGCGTAGCACATAGGCATAGAGCTTGCGGATGTTATCAGCAGACAGGACATCGCCCTGAGTCTGTACAGCTATGAGAACAGGCGTTGTCTCGCGATCATTGAAACGCCTGGCTAACAGGTCAAAGGCTGCACGCGACGGCACATCAGCAGGAAGAATGGAGGCATCGGGTGCCGAAAAGCGTACGCCTAAGAAAGGCAATCCCAACGTGACCAACAAGAAGAGGACAGGAACAAATACCTGTAGCGGGTAGCGCATGACGATATGAGAGAGCTGGTACCAGAAGCCGTGATGTTCAGCCGCTCCTGGTGTTGCATGTGCTGTACCTGCGCCGCTAACTTCTACACGTTCACGCTTCCGAAAATTCGGGATGCGTACCGGAAATGCGTTTATTCTCGTGCCAATGATGGCAAGAGCGGCAGGTAACAGCGTAATCGCGGCGAGTACTGCTAAAACGGCAACGAGGATGCCACCGTAGCCTACCGAATGAAGCATATTGATACGGAAGAAGGTTAACCCCAGCAAGCCAATCGAGACGGTCAGGCCTGAGAATGTTACAGCACGCCCTGCCGTGGCAACGGTAATGGTTACAGCATCGTCAATAGTGTGCCCGCGGGCTAGCTCCTCGCGGAAGCGACTCACCATGAACAGTGAGTAATCTACACCAAGTCCAAGACCAAACAAGGTGGTGATGTTCAGTACGAAAATGGAAAGTGTTGTGAGGTGTCCGAGACCAAAGATGATTGCCAGCGTCACGATGACCGCACTTCCTCCCACCAAAGCGGGAAGGATGGCAGCGATGACCGAGCGAAATACGAGTAGTAGTGCAATGACGGCAAAGGGAAAAGCCAGGATTTCTGCACGACGGAGATCACGCTCACTGACCAGTTGTATGTCTGCAAAAAAGACAGGTCCACCACCAATATGTGTTTGCAAATCCGGAACGGCCTGCAAACGGCGCTCCAGCTCAGGCAGCAACTTCGGGGCAGTATCGGGATCGGGCTTAAGCAGTACATTCATATAAGCGGCATGGCGATCTAATGAGATTTGGCGTGGATTATCGGTGAAGCTTATCACACCTGAGACTTCCGACCAACCGCGCACCTGTGTAAGAGCTTGCTGTGCCTCTTGCGCAAATGCTGGACTATCAGCACTGTAGCGTTGACTCGTGAAGATCACCTGAACGATGGTCGGATTGAAATGCAATTGCTGCACCAGCAGAGTAATCGCCCGTTCCGACTCGAAATCGGGGCTGACGAATCCGCCGGCATGCAGTACCTGGGTTGCCTGCGGGGCAAATGGCAAAGCGATCGCAATTGCGACCATCCACAAGCCCACGATCAACCAGCGATAGCGGGTGACTACCCTACCTAAATGGAAGAACATGACAGGACCTTTCTTTAGGAGGAGCCATCTCGCGCAGTAGAGACTATTTGAACATCAGGCTTGGAATGCGTAAGGGCTACCTCGTGCTTGCTTGAAAGTACAGGTAACGCGATCAATGCTGCCAGCACTACGAGCGCACTACCAAGGATGAAAGGTGCGCCCGGGCCTCCAATCGCGAAGATGCTTCCTGCGGCCAGTGGACCTATTACTCGTCCCAGCCCCGCGACACCTTGTGCAAGACCCAGTGTTTCGCCTTGCCTCGTGGGTGGGCTGGCGAATGAGAGGAGTGCCGATACCACCGGCGTCACGGCTCCATCGCCTATACTTACGATGCCCAGGGCGACCAACAACAGCGCCAGGTTCGTACTATATGAGAGTAATGCTAGCCCGGCAGCAAGCATTGCTAGGCCGGTGATCAACAGGCTACGTTCACCCCAGCGCTTGACGAGTTGCCCAACCAAACCACCCTGCATGAGCACAATAACAATACCTGCATAGGTGAAAATGTACCCATTTTGTAGAGCCGTCCAGCCAAAGGAATGTTGCGTGAACAGAGGGAAGACTGCCTCCATCGCGGTAAAGGCAACGGTGAAGAGCAAGTTAATGACCACCAATCGTGCCACCCCTGGATTCCGCAGTACCCGCCTCGATGCGGACAGTACAACCCCCATACCACGATGAGTAAAAGAAACCGCAGGGGCGGGAGCGGCGTTGGGTGGAGTGGAGGCCCTTGTGGTTGTCCGCATATGGTGTGTTTCCGGTAGGAAGCGCAGCACGAGCAGAGCGTTGGCGAGCGCTACGATCATGGCAACCCAGAAAGGTACACCTGCTCCAAGAGGCGCGAGTACGCCGCCCAGGGCTGGCCCCACGACGAATCCCAGGCCGATTGCTGCGCCGATCAGGCCCATACCTTGTGCTCGCCTTTCAACAGGCGTCAAATCAGCAACAACCGCCTGTGCTGAGCTGATATTCGAGGCGCCGAGGCCACCAATGAAGCGTGCAACCAATAAGATTGCAAGCGAACCAGCCAGTGCCGAGAGCGCCAATGAGAGCGCCTCGATCAATAGCGAAACGATGATGATTGGTCGGCGACCGTAACGATCAGAAAGGGCCCCTAGCACTGGCGTAAAGATGAACTGCGCCAGCGCATAGATGGTGAGAAGCAGGCCAACACCTACAGGACCAGCCCCCAGTCGCTCTGCCCAGAATGGGAGCAAAGGGAGGACGACGCCAAAGCCTGCAAAGTCGATAAAAATGGTCAATGCCATTAAGAATAACGGCGAACGTTTCGTTCGATTCATTTAGCTGGCTCAGCCGCTTTCTCCTGAGCGTTCAGTGCAGGATGCTTGCCCCTGAAGACATGGAAAAGGAACCAGAGCGATGGCAAGAGCAACGCCATACCAATACTCGTGCCAATCAGCAGCGCCAGGAGTGTGGAAGATGGACTGGCAGCATTGCTTATTGTCACAGCAACCGGGACCAGGTAAGGAAATTGCGACAAGCCCCAGGAAGCAAAAATGAAGGCCGTGACGGTAAAGGACAGCATACGAGCCAGGCGATAGCGCCTCAGTAACAATGAGGCGGCGGCTCCCAGTCCGATCAGCGCCGTAGCAATGATGAGGGGCAGAGCATGGTCGAGCGCGCCGTGCCACAAAAGTGGAGCCTGGAACGGTGACAGGATGAAGGCAACGACATCCAGTGCCAGCGTTATGGCGCCCGCAATCATGGCACGGCGGCGAAACGCCTCCACGAGTTCAGCATCATTGCTGTTCTGAGCCTCTACTATGAGATTAACCGCCGCGAGAACGGCGCAGAGCGAGAGCGCTAAAGCGCCGATAGTCAGTGCGAAGGGTGTTGTCCAGCCGGCCAAGAGATCGGTCTGAACAACACCTCCCTGGACGCGAACCTGGCCGCTGGCCACTGCTGCAGCGGCGGTACCGAACAAGAAAGGCGTGATGGTGCTGGCGGTACTGAACACGCGGCCCCAGATCCTACGGGAGGTCGTGGCATCATCAGCCTGACCTCGAAACATAAAGGCTGCTCCACGCATCACGATGCCGATCACTGCCAGGGTGAAAGGTACAAAGAGCGCTGTTGAAAGCACTGAGAAGGCTAAGGGGAAGGCCGTGAAGAGTCCCACGATCAAGAAAATCAGCCAGACGTGATTCGCCTCCCACACCGGCCCTAACGCCTGCCCGATCAAACGACGCTCTCGTTCTGCCTCTTGACCAAAGGCGAAGAAGTCCCAGATGCCGCCTCCAAAGTCCGCCCCACCAAGGACAGCATAGACGATCAGCGAAAGCCAGAGGATGATCAGCATCGTGTAGGTTAAAACCGTTTGCATCATTGTGTATCGACCCTTTCATCACTCCTCCTCACGAGTACAGGCCACTCCTGCTTGGGCAGTGGTACACGTGCCAGGCGCAGCAGCAACACGGTCAAGGTTATCGCCAGCACCACGTAGATGCCGGAGAAAATCGCAAAGCTGATATTTAACCCTGGAGCGGTGGTTACCGCATTCTGGGTGCGCAAGATGTTATAGATGATCCAGGGTTGGCGTCCCAGTTCGGTTACCATCCAGCCAAGTTCTATGGCTACGAAGGAGAGTGGACCAGACAGGACGATCCCCCACAGCAACAGGCGATTCTCAGGAACAACCCGTTTGCGACTGAAGTAGAGCAGCCAGAATAGGCCCCCTATGAACAGCGCGAAGAAGCCGCTGCCGACCATGCCATCAAACGATGGATGCACAAAGAAAGGATCAGGTCGATCTTGAGGCGCGAATGTATCGAGACCCGTAATGGTGGCATGCGGATCACCTTTGCCCAGGATGCTCAACCCGTCAGGGATTACAATGGCATACAGGATCTGTCCTGTCTTGTCATCAACAATGCCACCAATCTTGATCGGTGCCCCTTTCTCTGTGTGGAAGACTCCCTCCATCGCTGCTAACTTTGCGGGTTGGAGATCCACGAGGGAGCGAGCACTCAAGTCTCCGACGAAAATCTGGAGTGGGATAGCAATTGCGCCTACCACCATGCCCAGCAACAGTCCCTTCCGGTAGTACAGTTCGCGCTTGCCGCGCAGTAATTGGATGGCATAAACAGCAGCAACGCCGAAGCCAGTTGCCACGTAAGCAGCCAGGAGCATGTGCGTGGTTTCATACGGAGTGCTCGGATTGAGGATAGCCTGTAGGGGATTGATACCTATCACCTGCCCATGTGAAATCTGGAACCCAGCCGGCGTATTCATCCAGGAGTTCGCGCTGACGATAAACCACGCCGAAAAAGCTCCACTTATCCAGAGTGGAAAGGAGCAGAGCCAATGCGCACGCGGCGAGAGGCGCTCCCACCCATACAGGTAGAGACCAAGAAAAATGGCCTCTATAAAGAAGGCAAAGCCTTCTAAGGCAAACGGTAAGCCGATGATCGAGCCGGAGAACTTGGTAAAGGTCGGCCAGAGCAGGCCGATTTCGAACGAGAGAATCGTGCCGGAGACCGCGCCGATGGCAAAGAGCAAGGCAAAGGCTTTCGTCCAGCGGCGGGTGAGCGTCATCCAGGTGGTATCTTTGCGCCACAGGGCAAGCCCTTCAGCGATACACAGGAGCAGAGGTAGTCCCACTCCCAAGGAAGCGAAGATGATATGGAAAGCGAGCGACGTGCCCATCTGAGCCCGCGCAGCTAACAGGTCAGACATGTAGAAATCTCCTTTATGTATCTAGGATGATGGATATCTATACTGCCGACGCAGCTTCGTCAGAGCTGCCACTTCGAGCTGGCGAACACGTTCGCGTGATATCCCCAATTCTTTCCCGACTTCGAGCAAGGTGCGGCTGCGACCATCACCGATACCGAAGCGTAGGGTGATGACCACACGTTCGCGCGGCGTCAGCACAGTGAGCGCTTGATGCAGTTCTTCGCCAAGCAAATGTTGTGAGGCAGTTTCAGCGAGAGCAGGAGCCGCACCATCTTCAAGTGTGTCGGCTAACGAGCCATGGGTTTCATCGTCCACAGGCGTGTCAAGAGAAATCGGCTGCTCGATGAGAGCGAGCAAACGTTTGACCTCGTCCAGAGTAAGATTGCAAGCTTCAGCTATGTGCTCAGGCAGGGGCTCAAGTCCCTGCTCTTGTGAGAGCTGCGTCGCGACACGTTTTACCTTGTGTAAGCGTGACGCGACATGCTCCGGCAGGTGAATCAAGCGTGATTGATCTCCAGCGGCACGACTCACTGCCTGGCGAATCCACCAGGTGGCATAGGTGCCAAAATGACAGCCATACCGGTAGTCAAATTTCTCGGCGGCACGCATCAGCCCCAAATTGCCCTCCTGGATGAGGTCTATAAGAGGTACGCCGGTACTGGTGTAGCGACGCGCAATAGCAATGACCAGGCGCAAATTTGATTCGACCAGCTTGCGACGGGCGAGTTCATTCCCGGCAGCAGCTCGTTGCGCTAGATCGATTTCCTCATCGGGTGTGAGCAGAAGGAGACCATGTTCACGAATGTCAAGCAGGTAGCTCTGAAATGCATCTTCGGTACCTGTAGCACGGCGTGTGGTGGTTACGCGAGCATGTCGTGAGCGACCTTGCCGTACCTCCAATGTATCGGCTTCGCCACTGTCTTCCACATCATCCGTTTCGCCAGGTAATGAATCAGGTACTCTGTCTAAAAGCGGATCCATCTCAACCCACTGTTCGGTGGAGCGCTTCGAAGTGGTTTTGGCCGGTAGCGTATCCAGGACCTCTGCGAAATGTGGTTCGGTGGTGGAAAACACTGCCGCTGTAGTAGTACGTGTGACCAACAATGCCTCATAGGCATCACTGAGAGGATTGACTATTGCCATAATTCCACGCTCCCTTCGAAAATGTGCCGCTTGCAGCGACTTTCAAGCTATTCCTGATCGGTTACACCGCTCTGTACTGGTTCTTTCTTGTCTTCCGGTATCGATGGCCATCGGATCGTCTGAATGAGGGCATCTTCTACTACTGTCAATCGATGAGGTAAATCAGCGGACCAGATCACGTAGTCCCCCTCATGACTCTCAGCCAGTTGATGCTTTGCTTGTAGGTAAGTTCTTCCCCTCGTCGCCAGAAAAAGCAGTCCCAGCGCGAGGAGGCCAAATCCAGGGAGCCAGAGGGAAAGCGCGAAAGGAACCAGGGTAGAAGGAGTGAGGTGTGCTGCCTGTAGATATTCGGTGACTCCCACCCCCACCACAAATATCCCCGGCGTCAGCACTCCTGCGGCTACATAACCGCGACGGGTCATCCATGCAATGCCTAGCAGCCCCAGACCAATAACAAGAAGATGAGCGGTGAGGACCTGGCTGTCCGGAATGTAGTGTCGAGACATAAGGAAGGGTGCCACTCCCAGTGACGTCGTCAACCAACCTATGGAGAGGAGGCGCCTGGGATTGAAGAGCGCAGCTCCCAGCATTCCAAGACCAAAGAGCAACACACCCAAAGAAGAGCTATTGAGCATGCCCAACCAGGCAATGCCGAGGAAGACGACTCCGGACAGGAGCAACACATAGACCTGCCGGAGGTTATTGGCGTGACAGTTAGCGGGCATAGAAAATAGGTGTTGCATACGTATCTCTCGTCTTTCTTTCCACCATTGATCCAGCGTATTTTTCTTCCTAATGAGATTTCATTCATAATGGAGCCAGAGCATATATCTATGCTTCGCGTTCCAATAAGAGATATACCTTACTGGGGGGCAGGAACACATCGTCAGAATCGTGTAATTCCTGCACTTCGGTGCCCTGGAATCCTCTAGACAGAATTACCTAGCTGTTGCGGGTGTGTGACTCCTCACAGTGGGTTATGGTGAGGCAGTATCCAGCCGTCAGCGGTGAAGCCGACAAAACGGGGAAGTAATCTGAAGACTCGGACTACTCCCCAACTGTTTGCTTACGTAGTTTGCAGTTTTCCTACCCTTGTGGATGAGAGGGTAGAGAGGTTACAGGTCCATCATATCGTTCAGTTGCGGCCGCACCATCGTTACGATGCATCAAATCCATCAATGGTGCGATCAGATCAATTGGTAGAGGGAAGATGATCGTTGAGTTTTTCTCAACAGCGATTTCCGTGAGCGTTTGCAGGTAGCGCAATTGTAGGGTAGCGGGCTGCGAACCGATCATCTTTGCTGCTTGTGCCAGTTGCGCGGAGGCCTGCAATTCGCCTTCGGCATGAATGATCTTCGCACGCTTCTCACGTTCGGCTTCCGCCTGCTTTGCCATAGCACGCTGCATTGTCACAGGCAACTCAATGTCTTTGATCTCCACTGCCGTTACCTTCACGCCCCAACGTGCCGTATGTTCATCGATAATCGCTTGCAGTTCTCGGTTGATCTTGTTGCGCTGGGAAAGCAATTCATCCAGTTCCGACTGACCAAGCACATTACGTAATGTCGTTTGACCAATCTGCGTCGTTGCCTGCAAGAAACTTACCACGTTCACAATAGCCGCAGCCGGGTCCATGACATAGAAGTAGACCACCGCCGTGACTTTAATCGTCACGTTATCTCGTGTGATCACCTCTTGCGATGGCACGGTGAGCGTCACAATACGCAGATCGACTTTTGCCATGCGTGTGATAAAGGGTGGGACCAGGAATATGCCTGGTCCTTTTGCACCTATCAAACGACCCAGGACGAAGATGACGCCACGCTCATACTGCTGCACGACGCGGATTGCAGAGGAGAGCACTATCAGAAGAATAACAACGATAACACCGATTACAAGCAACGTAATAATGCTGCTGTCCATAAAAAGCCTCTTTCTCTTGTTGGTATCACATTCCAGAGCTTTCATAGCATCTATTTCTCGAAGGTTCTGTTACCTACTTGAACCTGTGCTATATGCTCTAACAAGAGATATACCTCACTGGCAGGAGGAGTACATCGACAGAATGGTGTAATTCCTGCACTTCGCTGCTCTGGGAATAAGCTAGACGGAATTGCCTGGTGCATAATCAGGAGACCATTGCAGGAATGAGAGGCGTTCCCCGCAAAGCTCCTCTTTTGATGCACGAGCTAGCACAGCGATACAACGGACACAACTGATACAACTGATACAATTGTGTATGGTTTACTCACATCGTAACCCTTTCTAGTTACTCACATCGTAGCTCTAGGGAGAGTCAGAGGAAGCCAGCCGGCGACGGCGTTGCTGCCAGGAGAGCAAGCGCTGTTGGGCACGGGCTTCGGCCGTCATGTGTTGGGCAGAGTCGTCAAAGGAGTAGAGCCGATGATGCAAGCCCTTGAGCGGCAGCACTTTGAGCGGCTGCTCGTGCTGGAGCACGACCAGGGCCTGCTCCGCCGCATCCAGGCGCAGGGCAACCGCTTGGCCTGCCAGCGCACGGGAGATGTAAGAGGGATGCAAATCGACACTGACCAGCCCGCGTGCGTTGACGGTGCGCACCACCTGCCAGCCATCGAGGGCCTGCAGCCAGCGATCAGGATCGACCAGAGCTGGCACGGCGGGCAGGGTGGGCAGCGTGGGGAAGGCCGTGCGTGGCGGGCGGTTGCCACAGGAGAGGGCCTGGTTGGGTCGCTCCGTGTTGTAATGCTGCTGGAAGGCAGCGGTGACCTGCACGACCTCGGCCAGCGTGTGCGGGCGCTCGACCTGCAAGCATTCTTCTTGGTAGGTGCGATGGTAGCGCTCCACAAAGGCATGGCGGTCCGGCCGATGCGGTGGGCAGACGTGCACCAGGATGCCCAAGCACAGGCAGAAGCGCAGCAGCGCCGAGGGAAAATCGCTGCCCTGCGCAGCGCCGACCCAGCGCGTATCGCGATCCAGGGTGAGCGAGAGCGGCAGCCCCAGGCGCCTGAAGGCAGCCGCCAGGCTCTCCAGCGCGGTCTCGGCTGTGAAGTCGGCGCGTGGCAGGGCTTCCAACAGCAGCGAGGTGCCCATATCGACCACATCGAGCACTTCGACGACGTGTTGGCGTTTGCCCTGCGGGTCCGCCGGCACACTGGAGGCATCCTTGAAATCGAGCTGCCAGGCCAACAGCGGTGCCGGGCGCTCCAGCGGCTCGGGGTGGCGCGGGCAGCGCGGCAAGATGCGGCCATGCTGGCGCAGCAGGTGCTAGATCGTGCGCGTCGACTGAGGCAGGCGCAGGTCGGCGGCGGCCAGCTCGGCATCGCGGGGCAAATAATACAAGATGGCTTTCGGTCCCGGCGTGCGCCGCAAGCCCTCGGGGGGCTGATCGCGAATGGTCAGCACGCCCTCGACCACCCGCTCGTCCAGTGGCTCGGGCGGGTGCAGACGAGCACGCGAGCGGCTGTGCAGCACGCGCTCATCCTGGGGGTCGGCTGCCTGCAAGCGCTGCTTCCATTTCTTGACCCAGCCCACCGACATGCCACAGGCTGCGGCCAACTCGGCCTGCGTCCAGTCGGGGTGCACGCTCAACACGCATC
>WNFI01569086.1_pt1 | contig 10260 bp, 7 predicted proteins | sample 5400471 | NCBI WGS metagenome assembly WNFI01 (sample SAMN13153348, study PRJNA577476) | soil metagenome | isolation source: 100 cm saprolite on Douglas fir-dominated hillslope | place: USA:California | collected 2013-09-17 | reverse complement strand
CGCCGCCGAACACCAACTCGAAACAGAGTTCCAGTCGATTCCGTCTCCCGAAAAAGCGCGCGAATGGCACCGCACCTTCACCGCCGAACCGCATCCCGCGGCTTCCGATCGCAATAACCAGCTTGCTGACTTCGTCGCTGGCGAATGGCGCAAGCAGGGATGGGAAGACGTCACGCTGCGCCGCTACGATGTTTTGCACTCGCGCCCGCGCAGTGTTTCGCTGGAAATGATTGCCCCGGTCCCATTCACTGCGTCCCTGCGTGAAGATGCTTACGACGTCGATCCCGATACGAAAAATCCAGCGGTTTCCGGCGCCTATTTTGGGTACTCGGCTTCCGGCGATGTCACTGCCGAACTTGTTTACGCACACAGCGGCAATCCCGAAGATTACGACTTGCTGCGAAAAAACGGCATCAGCGTAAAAGGCAAGATCGTTCTCGTCCGCTATTCCAATCCTTACAGCTATCGCGGATTCAAAGCGCTCACCGCCGAACGCGAAGGCGCTGCTGCCCTGCTCATCTATTCCGATCCCGCGGAAGACGGTTCCACGCGCGGCAAGGTTTTTCCCGATGGCCCCTGGGGCCCGGAAAGCCACATCCAGCGAGGCGCCATTACTTACGATTACATCGTTCCCGGCGATCCCACGACACCGGGTTGGGCTTCCGTTCCTGGCGCAAAACACATCGCGCCGGAAGAAGCGCGCTCGCTTCCGAAAATTCCCGCACTGCCTCTTTCATGGCGCGATGCCAAACCACTTCTCGAAAATATGAACGGGCACGCAGCTCCGAAGGACTGGCAAGGCGCTTTGCCCATCACTTATCGCTTCACCGGCAGGGTGAAAGTTCACGTGAAAATCGACATGGACACCAGCATGCAGCCTTACACCGTGGTCGAAGCGCGCATTCGCGGCGGCGAGCTACCCGATGAATGGGTAAGCAGCGAGGCATTCGTCCGCGGCGCACGATCGTCGTTTGCAGTTGGGACGGCGAGGAATATGCGCTGACGGGCTCGACGGAATGGGGCGAGCAATTCGCCGATGATTTGAAGAAAAAACTTGTCGCCTATCTCAACGTGGATGAATCCGTCGCGGGAGCCGCGACCACCGCAGGTTCCGAGGGCCTGAGTTTTTCGCCGTCCGCGGTGGGTTCACTGGCGCCGATGTTGGTGCAAGCGTCGAAAGAAGTTCGCGCGCCATCGGGGAAATCCTTGTATGAAGCCTGGCGCGCCACGGCGATGCGCGATCTAAAAACGAGCTCTCCGCCGCTGGACAGTGCTCTTGTGGAAACACGCATTGGCAGCGGCTCGGATCACACTGTGTTTCTGAATCATCTCGGCCGCCCGGTCGTCAACCTGGGATTCACAGGCGACTACGGCGTGTATCACTCGATGTACGATGACCATTACTGGATGGCGCACATCGGCGATCCGTCGTTTGAATACCATATCGCGCTAACGCGGATCTGGGGCGTCGTCGCGCTACGCCTGGCGAACGCGGATCTCCTGCCGTTTGATTTCGGTTTCAATGCTGCGGCGCTGGAACAATTCTTGAGCGAGCTGGAAAGGAAGAACAAAATCGAACCACGGCGTCTCTCCTTGAAACGGCTTCACGGCCGAATCGCGGAGTTCGAAAAAGCGGGCGGTGCTTTGCGCGAGACACTTGCTCGCGATCTTCCGTCAGCGACGGCTTCAGCGGGGAAGGTCCAGCATCTCAACGAACAGTTGCTGCAGGTCGAGTCCAACTGGCTCGATCCCGCGGGCATTCCCGGCCGGCCTTGGTTCCAGCATCTTCTCTATTCCTCGCGCTACACCTATGCGCACCTGGAATTTCCTGGGTTGACCGAAGCCGTGGAAAAGGAGGATTGGAAATTGGCAGGCGAACAAGCGGTGCTGCTCGAAAAAGCTGTTGAGAAAAACACCCGATTACTGAAATCCGCAAAATCCTCCTGGGAGAAAAATAGATAATGGTTTATGGAAACTGTTTTCGCGCACTGGTCATTTTTCTTTGCTCGCTCACAGTCATCTCATTGGCCGCGGGCCAAGCGGCGCCGCCTGCCAAGCCACGCGCGCGCGATCTCGGCGTTCCTTTTGACGGCACGCCCGGCCCACTGAACGCGATCACCGATGTTTCCGGCGTGACCGTCGGGCATACCACGCTCATTTTCGGCGAAGGAAAGTTGCAAGTCGGCAAGGGGCCGGTTCGAACCGGCGTCACCGCGGTTCTTCCGCGCGGCAAGGACTCGATGAGCAACCCAGTGTTTGCCGGCTGGTGGTCGCTGAACGGCAACGGCGAAATGACCGGAACGACTTGGGTGGAGGAGTCGGGATTTCTGGAAGGCCCGGTGATGATCACCAACACGCACAGCGTCGGAGTGGTGCGCGACGCAGTGATTCAATGGCGCGTGAATCACGGGCAGCCCGATCCGACCGGTTACTGGTGGTCGCTGCCGGTAGTCGCAGAAACTTGGGATGGCTGGCTCAACGACATCAATGGATTTCATGTGAAGCCGGAGCACGCCTTGAAAGCAATCGATACCGCAGCGTCCGGCGTCGTCCAGGAAGGCAGCGTTGGCGGCGGAACAGGGATGGTGTGCAACGGTTTCAAAGGCGGAATCGGAACCGCATCCCGCAAACTCGATGCGAAAAATGGCGGCTATATGGTTGGAATTCTTGTGCAATGCAATTACGGAACAAAAGACAATTTGCGGATTGCCGGGATCCCGGTGGGGAGGGAAATTGCTGGTGATGATCCGTACGCGAGCACATCGTTCGTCAACGAAGACCACGGTTCGATCATCGTGGTTGTTGCGACGGACGCGCCGCTCGTCGCGCATCAATTGAAGAGACTGGCCCGCCGCGTCTCGCTCGGGCTTGGCCGCAACGGCAGCATCTCCGGCAATGGTTCTGGGGACATTTTCATCGCGTTCTCGACCGCAAATTCCGGCGCGGCTGCCGCAGATCAAGTGGTCGATCTAAAAATGCTGCCCAACGACAAGCTGGGACCGGTCTTCGCCGCGACCGTACAGGCCACCGAAGAGGCCATCATTAACGCGATGATTGCCGCCGAAACCATGACCGGCATTGAAAATCACAAAGTCATCGCGCTGCCGCACGAAAAACTGCGCGAAGTGCTCAAGAAATACAACCGGCTCGCGCAATGACGAACTGAGTTGATTATTCGCGAGAAATCATTTGCTAGAGAATAGGAACCGCGATCTTGCGTGATGGATTGAAGAATGGCAGAGCTACGACCTTGGCGGAAACAGTATGGCGCGCGGCTTCGACCGTCATTTCCATGTTGAGCGTGGTGCCGACGGCGGAATGCTCGCGGCTGACGCAAGCGAGAGCGATCATTTTTTTCAGCGTCGGGGACCACGTCGTTGAGGTGGCTTTGCCGATTTGTTTTCCGGCGCGATACACGGGGACCGCGGTGCGCGAGGCCATGCTGGGGACTTGCGGCGCCATTTTCAATTTGTCGTAAAGCGCTTCGACTTCGTTCCAGTTGATCTCCAGGCCTACGAGAGCGCGGCCCGCGCCGTTCTTCGCTTCCTGCGCCAGCGCTTCGCGTCCTACGAAGTTTTCCTTCTTTAAGTCCACAAGTCTTCCCAACCCGATCTCCGCCGGAGAATATTTCTGCGATTCGATGAGCGATTTCTTGCTCGAGATGTAATCCACTTCGATCAGAATCAGGCCGGCTTCGATTCGCGCGATGTCCAGGGCGATCATTCCCGCGGGATGGATATCGAAGGCTTTACCTTTGGCGATCAGCGCGTCCCACACTTTGACGGCGTCTTTCCACGGCATCCATACCTCGAAACCTAAATCGCCGGTGTAGCCGGTGCGCGAAATGTCCACGGGCACACCGGCAATTTTTCCATGGGTCACGCGAAAATATTTCAGATTGGTGATGTCGGCGTCCGCGGCGGCACGCAGTAATTTTCCGGATGTGGGACCTTGCAGCGCAAGCGCCGCGGTCTGCTCGGAAATATCTTCAATTTTTACATCCAGACCGAGTGAATTCTGCTGAAACCAGCGCAGGCTCGGGTCCGCTGCCGTCCAGCGATATTCGTTCTCGCCCAAGCGGGTGATCGTGCCGTCGTCGATCACTTTTCCTTCCGGATCGCACCAGCAGCAGTAGATAACCTGGTCCACGGCTACTTTATTGATGTCGCGCGAAATCACACGATTGACAAACTTCGTGGCATCGTGGCCCGTAACACGGTATTTGAACAGCGGAGAAATATCGATCAGCGCCACGGAATTGCGGATGGCGTTGTACTCGTGCTCGTGGTGCATTTCGTACACGCTGACGGTGTAATAGCCCGACCATTCGCGATAGTTCAGGCTTTCGCACAATGCGAGCGTTCTCTCGTGAAACGCGGTTCCGACCGGCAAGGATCCTCCTGCTGCACGTGCAAATGAGAGCGATGCGAATACATTGAATTATAAGTGTGAACTCTGCGCCCTCGCAAGGCTAGCTGGACGGAAAAAAATCAAAAAAGAGAAGGTTGATCGTAAAAATGGGAATGCCGATGAGCACCGTCACTGTTTTCAATCGCAATCGTGGAGTAAAAACACAAGGAGTCCGGCTGGTGCCGCTTTACAGCTGGTCTCAGCAAGCCCTATAGTCATCTGGCGAACTCCTTCGGACACTGCATGCGAAAAACCCGCTTCTTCCGAATCGCGCTGATCCACAGCTTACTTTTTTACGGAACGAGCTTCTGCGCAGCGGAAGACATCAAGAAAATTCACCCGACCGGTTACGTGAGTGACCTGGCCGGCGTGATTGCGCCAGACGCCAGGGCGCGGCTCGAAGCGCTATGCGCGGAAGTGGAGCAAAAAACGGGCGCGCAGATGGCGATTGTGACCGTCACATCGCTTGAGAGCGAGACCGTCGACAATTATGCAGTGGATCTGTTTAAGCAACTTGGGGTCGGAGGCAAGAAGGATAATCGCGGTGTCTTATTGCTGGTCGCTCCCAACGAGCGCAAGTATCGCATCGAAGTAGGGTACGGGCTTGAGCCGGTGATTAATGATGCGCGTGCCGGAGACGCGGGGCGCGCGATGGTGCCTTACCTCCGTCAGGGCAACTACGGGAAAGCAGCCGAAGCCGGTGCCTGGCAAGTTGCCGGCTATATTGCCGCCGATTCGGGCGTAACGCTAAGCGGGCAACCTCCGATGCGCCTGACTCGAGTTAGCCGAGATGACGGTGGAATTGGCGGACTCCGGCTTGTCTTCGCCCTGATTGTGTTCGTTGTGGTGATCGGGAGCCTGATTTCGCGTGGAGGGGGACGAGGAGGCGGAAGCGGCTGTCTCTGGTTTCTGCTGGGAATGTTGATGAATAGTGGCGGGGGCAGATCGAGCGGAAGCTGGGGCGGAGGAGGGTTTGGGGGCGGGGGAGGCGGCGGAGGGTTAAAGGGATGGTTGAGAAATGCTCTCCACGGAAATGAAACTGACGGAGTTGGTGAGAAGGCTGAAGGAATTTGCGGCCACAAACCTCGAATGCGTGATTTTGTTCGGGTCGGCGGCACGGGGGGATTTTCACGAAGGACATTCGGATCTGAACGTGGCTTGCGTCCTTCATTCGTTGAGTGTCGAGGAATTGGGACGAATCGCGCCGGTGGTGAAATGGTGGTGCGCCGATTTGGAAGAGCCGGCGCCGCTTTTTTTCACGGAAGAAGAACTGAAGCATGCCGCGGATGTCTTCGCGATCGAGATTCTGGACATGAAGCACGGGCGGCGAGTGCTCTATGGAACGGATGTGGTCGCTAAAATTGAAGTGCCGATGAACTTGCATCGCGTACAGATCGAGCATGACTTGCGAACGACGTTGTTGAAACTGCGGCAACATTATCTGCGCGCGCCGGGGGATTCGAAGGACCTGGCGCCGGTCCTTAGAAAATCGTTTTCAGGAGTGCTGACGCTGCTGCGCCACGTGGTAATCGCTTTCGGAGAAGAGCCGCCGGTACCGGCGCATGATATCGTTGCGCGAGCAGCAGCGCTGACGGGCTCCAACATGAGTGCATTCGGTCCACTGCTGAAGCTCCGTGAGACGGACGACTTTCACGGAGAAATTGTTCCGGTATTCAGTGCGTATCTCAAGGCACTAGAGAAAACTGTGGATGCGCTGGAGCATCATCTTCCTAAAAAGGAATGGCGGCGCGTGAAGAATGCGCATTCATAAATCTGACTGAGGTGAGGCGGATATGAAAATAGCACTGATCGTTCTAGCGGTTTTGCTGATCATCGCACTGCTGCTGGGGAGTTCGTTTGTCAGCCGCAGGAACCAGATGGCCATAAAGCGCGAAGCGGTGAACGCCGCGTGGGCGCAGGTGGATGTCGTGCTGCAACGGCGAGCGGACCTGATCCCGAATTTGGTGGAGACGGTGAAGGGATTTGCGGCGCAGGAGCAAACGGTCTTCGGCGATATCGCAAAGGCGCGCTCAGCCCTGCTTGGCGCGCATTCGCCGGCTGACAAGATCGCAGCGAATGGACAATTGGACTCCGCTTTGGGGCGCTTGCTCGTGGTTGTTGAAAATTATCCCCAGTTAAAATCCAACGAGAACTTTCTGCGCCTACAGGACGAGCTAGCGGGCACTGAGAATCGCATCGCCGTGGAGCGCCGCCGTTACAACGAGACGGTGCAAGACTACAACACGTTTATTGCGCTTTTTCCGAACAGCCTGGTGGCAAGCATGGGCGGGTTCACGCGTAACGACGCATATTTCAAGACGGAAGAAGGCGCTCGGCAGGTGCCCAAAGTAAGTTTCGGAGCTCCCTCTGCGACGCCACAGCCGGCGCCTGCGAAACCCTGACGCGTTTGCTCCGGTAGACCGCGAACTTCAAGATAGTACAAGCCGCCTGCGGATTTCGGCGACGATTTCGTCCGGGGCCCTGGCTGCGTCGATCATGATGGCGTCTTCAGGTTCTTCGAGATCCGCGAATTGACCCGCCAGGATGCCCTCGCCGGCAAAATGGCCGTGACGCTGGTGGATTCTTTCGGCGAAAAGCGCGTAAGTTCCTTTCAGGTAAATAATTTTTACTTCGGGGCTGGGGCGAAGCACGTCGCGATAAGCGCGTTTGAGGGCGGAGCAGGCAAGGACGACGTTCTTGCCGGCAGCGATCCATTCGAGGATGGCTTTGCGCATCGCTGCGAGCCAAGGAGCACGGTCGGCGTCATTGAGCGGCGTACCGTGGGACATTTTGTCGATGTTGGCGGGTGGATGGAAAGCATCAGCGTCGGCGAATTGCCAGTTGAGCTGAGTGGCGAGCATGGTGCCGATGGTGGTTTTGCCGGCACCGGTTGTGCCCATGATGATGGCGATCACGGTTCCCTTTCGCCGAGCTTGCCGTCAAACCTGGCCAAGAAATTCGCCAAGCAGCATGTGGAAATGGTGAACGCCATTTTCGCGCTTGACGGAGTAGCGGCCGCGATCGTAGGTCGAAGAGCGCAAACCACGCTGGACGCTTTCGCAGAGGCCGATGTCTTCCTGCTGAACTTCATCGCTGAAGGCCACCGAGCGTTTGATGCGCCGCTGATTTTCTTCGGTGGCGATATCATGGAAAAACCATTCGAAGATCGTCAACGTTTTTTCCTGGGAAAGAGGCACGATCAGATTAGTTGAAATATTGTCGGGATAAATGTTGAGCATCAGGTTCGGAAAAACCCAGAAGTAGAGGGCTTGCTGCAAGCCGGCGCCGGGAGTGTAGAGACGCTCGGTGGTGTCGTCTGCTTTCATGGCGCGGATCGGTGCGAATTGCTGGGAGTAGTAGCGAAAAGTATCGGTGCGATATTGCGCGTAGTCGATTTCTTTCATCAAACCGGGATGGGCGATGGGAATGTGGTACCCCTCGAGGTAGTTGTCGACGTAGACCTTCCAATTGCAGTCGATGACGTAGTCGCGGCGCTCGGCGAATTGCAGGCCATTGAATTGGAACCCGCGAGCCTGCTGAGGAATCTCGCCAAGATAGGTTGAGAGTGGCTCGGCTTTCAAGTCAAAATTCACAAATATAAATTGTTCCCAGGTTTCGCAGCGGAGGGGCACCATGCCCATGGCGCTGCGGTCGAAGAATTCGACGCCTTCGACGTCGGGAGTGCCGATCAGGCGGCCATCAAGCGTGTAGGTCCAGCCGTGATACTGGCAACGCAGGACATTTTTGCAGCCGCTGCCGAGAGCGATGGGCCCAGCGCGATGACGGCAAACGTTGCTGAAGGCGCGCAATGCACCTTCCTTATCGCGAACGACGATGATTGGTTCACCAGCAACATCGGCGGTGAAAAAGCTTTCCGTGTCAGCGATAGTGCGCTTCGCCCCGTTTACTTCGCCGCAGGACTGGCTAAGCGTGCCGACCATCTGCCAGGTGCGCCGGAAGATGCGCGTTTTCTCAATTTGAAGGATGTCGGGATCGGTGTAAAAACGCGAAGCGAGTGTTTGGGCGCACTCGATTTGTTGGTGGACGTCGAGGTGAAGAGGTTTGGTTTGCATTTGTCGAAAGTTAAGATTCAAACTTTAAAGTCAAAAACCGCTCCTGCGAATTCGACGGCGTCGCGTCCCTGACCGTGAAGGACGCCGAAGAAACTTTCTTTCCAGCCGCTGAAGGGAAAATAGGCCATCGGAGCAGCGACGCCGATGTTGATGCCGATATTTCCGGCGGGCGCTTCGTAACGGAATTTGCGGGCGGCGGAGCCACTGGTGGTGAAGAGCGACGCCTGGTTGCCATAAGGACTGCGGCGCAGAAACTCCATGGCTTCGTCAATGGAATTGGCGTGAACCAGGCTGAGCACAGGGCCGAAGATTTCGGTATTGGCAAGCTGGCTAGTAGACGGCAAGCCGTCGAGGATAGTGGGCGTGACAAAATTCCCCGATTCGTATTTGGGGATTTTGGTGTTGCGGCCATCGACGATGGGTTTTGCGCCCTCGCCAACGCCAGCGGAAATCAGCGATTCGATACGTTGCTTGCTTTCCTTACTGATGACCGGGCCCATTTGCACGCCGGCGTCAAGGCCATTGCCAACGCGAATGGAAGAAGCGGCGTGGGCGATGGAATCGCTGAACGTTTTTTGTGCTTCGCCGATGGTAACGGCGACGGAAACGGCGAGACAACGCTGGCCAGCGCAACCAAACGCGCTGTCGCTAATGATCTGCGTGGCCAGTTCCATGTCGGCGTCGGGCAATACGATGACGTGATTTTTTGCGCCGCCCTGGCACTGCATGCGCTTGCCGCTGGCTGCGGAGCGCGTGTAGACATGCCTAGCGACCGGAGTGGAACCGACAAAACTTATCGCGCGAACTTGGGGATGGTCGCAAAGCGCATTCACAACATCTTTGCCGCCGTTGACGAGGTTCACGACTCCCTTGGGCAAGCCGGTTTTTTCGAGAAGCTCGAAAGCGCGGTGCATCGAGAGGGGCACGCGCTCGGACGGTTTCAAGATGAAAGTATTTCCACAGGCGATGGCGTAGGGCAAAAACCAGTAGGAAACCATCGCTGGAAAATTGAATGGCACGATGGCGGCGACGACTCCGAGCGGTTGGCGGATTTGCATTTCGTCCACGCCGGGGGTTACGTCCTCGAGATTGTACCCCTGCATCATCATGGGGATGCCGCAGGCGACTTCGACGTTTTCGATGGCGCGGCGAAGTTCGGCGCGGGCTTCGGGGAAAGTCTTGCCATTTTCGATAGTGATGATTCTGGCGAGTTCGTCGAGATTTTCCTCGAGGAGATTTTTCAGTTTGAAGAGATATTGTACGCGTTCACCGGGAGGAGTGCGGCGCCATGCTGGAAAGGCGTCGGCGGCGGCTTGAACGGCAGCATCAACATCCGCGGAGGTCGAAAGAGGCGTCCGCGCCAGCACTTCGGTAGTCGCAGGATTTGTGACGTCGGTGTATTCGGTCGCGGTGGACCGGCGCCAGGCGCCATTCACGTAGTTCTGAAGATCGGTGACTTGAGTGGTTACGGCACTGCTCATACTCAGCTCCTTGGCCCCCTCGTGGAAGTGGGGATGATTTCCATGGGGCCAGCGCTACGAAGAATCGAAGCGATACAGTTTACCAAGAAACAGGTAGGAAGAGACGCGAATCGCGGCACCGGCGATTACGATCCCCTCACATTGGCACGGAGCCAGGCGGCAAGGGCGGATTCATCGAGGGTTCCGGCGGCTAGGCTGAGAATAGCTTGGGCGGCAGATTCTTCGGTGGCGGTGAAGTGAAAACGGTTCAATTCGAGGAAGAGGACGCCCATGAGGAAGCCGGTGCGCTTGTTGCC
>WNFI01316905.1_pt1 | contig 10261 bp, 8 predicted proteins | sample 5400471 | NCBI WGS metagenome assembly WNFI01 (sample SAMN13153348, study PRJNA577476) | soil metagenome | isolation source: 100 cm saprolite on Douglas fir-dominated hillslope | place: USA:California | collected 2013-09-17 | reverse complement strand
CTGAATGTTCGTGGCGGCCGTCGCCCAGTCGGTGTACGGCGCGGTCGGGTTGGGGCTGTTCAAATCCACGTAGCGCAACGCCGCGGGGACAGGGGTGACAGCCGTGATCGAGATGATGGCGGCGAGGAGAAGGCGGGCAGGGGCCGTCTGCATGGCATGGGTCCGTTTCCTGGTTTTTGCTTTCATCCGTTGAACGATGACTTGAGGGAATTGGTTCATTCACCTCTTCCAAAAGGAAAAATCGGAAAAGGTCACAGGAAAATTGCAACTATTATCCTGAATCCGGTCGTTCAAACCGCGAAATACGCCGAATAGGCGAAAGAAGAAGGAGGTTAAGATGAAGCGATGTTCACGAGGTTGGTGAACTGCGCGCTTCCGTCAAGCGATTCGGTTTCCGCGTAGTTCGCGTATTTCGCGGTCGCAACCGCTCTTTTTAGAGTGACCTGATTTCGCCGAATTCGGCCGATCGACGCATGTCGCCGCGAAGCCGGTCGTATTCGCGGTCCTCCACTTTCCGGAAGCCGGTGAGGTTGGATTCCAACTTTTGCAGGATGTTGGTATCGTGAAGCCCAAGCAGCGCCCGCCGAAGCACCGTCGCCATTCGAGAGTTGATACCGCTTTTGGCGACCCAGGGCATTCGAAGGTCAGTCTCGAGTTTCGCGAGAATCTTAAAATCCGGGCCGACCACCAGTTTGTTCCCTGCGCCGGCTGCGTAAGCGCCCTTCTTCACCGCCTCGGTCACCTCTTCGTGTCCGCGCAAGTGACGAGAGTCGGTGCTGAGGTCATTCGCGTGCAGCCCATTGGTAAGCAATTTAAGCTTTACGAGGTAGTTCCCAAGGGTGGACTCCCGATCTCCAAACGCAAATGGCTTGTCCCGCAGGTCAGCGAGCAAATGAATGTCACTGTGCTTGAGCGCAAAGATGGCGCCGGTGATCAGTTCGTTCTGCGACGCGAGAAGGGTGATGCCGGAACTCCTTTCCTTGGTCAGCACGTACGAGGACGGCCCCATTCGCATAAAATCAATTTCGCCCGTCTCGAATGCAGCCAGCCCGTTGGTGTAAGAGCGGTAAATGCGAAAGTCGATCCGAAGCGCTTGCGTGTGCCACGTCGCGCTGATTTTCGTTTCCAGGTAGGTCAAGAGCGGCGAGAATTTCTTCAACATCGTTGGGGGATCGTAATAGGTGTAAACCCCAAACGTGATGCGTTGCTCGGCCGCGGATTTCTCCACCAGCCGGCCTTCGATAGTCGCACGTTTTTCAGATGACACCTCGACGTAAGGCTCGGCTTCTGCGCGGATCCACAGATCGCCTAGATCCTTGACGATCCCCTCATTCGCGACTCTCAACGCATCGCTTAGTTTGCGGTTGTCTGTTTCTGCATGGATGGCAGCTTCTTTGTGCTGTTCACTCAACCTGGCGAAGAGCAGGGCGGTAATCATTGAGATGATCGAGAGAAGGATCAGCAGAACCGCAACCGCTGCGAGCGCGGGCTTTCGCCGGCACCAGCGGACGAGTTTTTCCGGTGAGCTGGTCCGGCGGGCATGGATGGGCTCGTGCCGCAACCACCGCTCCAGGTCTTCCGCCATCGCCTCCGCCGAGGAGTAACGGCGCAGCGGGTCTTTCTCCAAACACTTCAAACAAATCGTGGCCAGTTCCGTGTCGGCCTGACGGTTCAAGCTCGTGGGATGGGTTGGCTCCTCCTCCTTTACCCGCCGAAGCGTTTCCAGCGGCGTGTCGGCGCGGAAGGGCGGACGCCCGGTGAGCAACTCGTAGAGAATGACACCCAGGCTGTAAATGTCGGCGGCGCGCGTGGCGGGTTTGCCCGCCGCCTGTTCGGGGGACATGTAGCTCGGAGTTCCCAGCAGATCGTCAGTGCCCGTCAGGCCGGTTTCGCCGGCGAGGATTTTGGCGATGCCGAAGTCGGTGAGATGCGGCTGGCCTTGCTGATCGATGAGAATGTTGGTGGGCTTGAGATCTCGATGCACGACGCCGTGTTGGTGCGCGTAATGGATGGCGCGCGCGATTGCGGCCACGAGGCTGGCGATCCGTTCCTGGGCTTTGCGCAGGCGGGCTTTGCACGCGGTGCTCTTGTCCTTGGAGTGGGCCAGCGATGCGAGAGACAGGCGAGGCATTTCCTTCGCCAGATTGCTCCCCTCAATCAGCCGCATGCTGAAGAACGGCTGGCCATCGACTTCCCCGAATTCGTGGGTGGAAACGATGTTGGGATGTTCCAGCTTGGCGGCGGCTTCGGCTTCCACATGGAATCGGGCCATGACCACCGGCGAGGCGCTCTCCACGTTGAGGATCATTTTGAGCGCCACGAGGCGATTCAGGCTTTTTTGGCGCGCCTTAAAGACAATGCCCATTCCGCCCCGGCCGATTTGTTCGAGCACCTCGTAATCGCCGAACGAACGGGCCTTGCCCAACGAGGCTGGAGTTCTGGATCTCCGGAATCGGGCCAAAGCCCAATTCCAGCAGGCATTTCGGGCAGTGGCCGAAGGGGGCGTTCGCCGGCACTTCCGCCCCGCAGGCACGACATTTGCGCATCGCAGGCATTTTTGATCCCGACAGTCTTCTTAGGGCTTACTACAAGACCCGCTCCGGAAGGTAACCAGCAGCCGACACGTCGGGACCGGTATGGGCGCCGAGGCGCACGCGCCGGGTTTCAGCGGCTCAAAGCGCCGAGCAAGTCGCGGAGTTCATCTTCCACACTGGCCGACCCGGCCACCGTGTGGGCGATCTCGCTTCGGAGCATTGCGCCATATCGGTGGCGCAGGCGCGATACGGCCATCTTGACGGCCGACTCGCCCATTTGGAGGCCCTCGCCGATCTCTTTATACGTGGCCTCGGACTTCTCGCCGGAGAGAAAAACCTGCAGCGCGTCGAAAACCCTGTCTTTGCCCGCGTGGACATATTCCTTTTGGAGATCTTTCATCACTTTCTCCAGCAGCGTCAGCGCCCAGGTCTGCTCGAACAGCTTGTCCGGGCTGGTTTCGCAAGCCGGCTCGTTCCGATAGTGCGCTTCGGCATTGGCCTCGTCCCAGGACACAAACGTGCATTGGCCGCCGTGCTTGGCCGCGCGGCTGCGGTGGTATTCGTTGGTTAAAAAGTGCTTGAAGCTTGCCAGTAGAAAACAACGGAACCGGCCTCGGTCGGGATTCGCCCTGCCGAAGTACCCCTTTTCGAGGAACACGGCGAAGAATTGCTGGGTCAAATCCTGTCCGTCCGGCGGGCTGTGGCCCTGACGTCGGGCGTAAGCGTAGAGCGGATACCAGTACGTGCGGCAAAGGTTTTCCAAGGCTGAGGCCGCTTCGGGAGAATCGTCCTGCCCGGCGAGGAGCACCACGCTCCAGTGCGTGGTTTGAAAACACGGAGCCATGCCTGATCTTGACCCATCAGTCTGAGGATTCCCCATACGCTTGAGGGCAACAATGCTATACGAACAACCAGCTATAGCAAGCAGAATCGAGCCACCCCAGGCTGCAAGGCTCCAACGTGGCACAAGAGTTCTTGTGTAAAAGCAGTGGGGCCGAAATCCGCTTGCGAGATTGACTTTCAATTGTGGACGCGGGCATCGTCGCGGGTGGACAACATCTGGTTCATCGCCGCGTTTTGGATGGGACTGGCGCTGCTGGCCAGCCTCATCTCCATCCGCCTCGGCATCTCGGTCGCCCTCATTGAAATCTTCGTCGGCGTCATCGTCGGCAACCTTCACTTCGGCCAGTATCACGACCTTTTGCGCACCACGGAGTGGACGAACTTCCTCGCCATGCTGGGCAGCGGCGTGTTGACGTTTCTGGCCGGAGCGGAAATCGATCCGGTGTCGTTGCGCGCCAATCTGCGGGCCAGCCTGAGCATTGGCGTCTTGTCTTTTCTCTTGCCGTTCCTGGGCGTCTGGTTGTTCGCGCAATTCGGCCTGGACTGGCCTTTGCACCAGGCGTGGCTTGCCGGCATCGCTCTCTCCACAACCTCCGTGGCGGTGGTCTATGCGGTGATGATCGAGGGCGGTTTTGGCGGCACCGCCATGGGCAAGACCTTGCTGGCCGCTTGTTTCATCACGGACCTCGGCACGGTGCTGGCGTTGGGGATTTTGTTCGCCGATTTCAACATCTGGCTCCTGATTTTCGTCGCCGTCACGGCCGTCACGCTTTGGTTCATGCCGAAATGGACGCAATTCCTCATCGTCCGCCTGGGCGCGACGCGCGTGAGCGAACCGGAAGTGAAATTCATTTTCCTCGTGCTGTTCTTTCTGGGCGGCCTGGCCTCCACGGCCAAGAGCGAGGCCGTTTTGCCGGCCTATTTGCTGGGACTGGTCGTAGCGGGTGTATTCTTGCGGAACAAAACACTCGTGCATCGAATGAGGAGCATCGCCTTCGCCATCTTCACCCCTTTCTACTTCATCAAGGCCGGTTTGTTTGTCTCGCTGCCGGCCTTGTCCGCCGCGGTGGGCGTCATCGCCGTTTTGCTGCTGCTGAAGATGGTCACGAAGTTCATCGGCGTCTGGCCATTGTCGCGGCTGTTTTACATGCGTTCGGGCGAGGCGACCTACACGGCGCTCCTCATGTCCACCGGGTTGACGTTCGGCACGATCTCGGCGCTGTTCGGTCTCCAACACAACATCATTGACCAGCGGCAATACTCGGTGCTGGTGACGGTGGTGATCCTGAGTGCAATCGTGCCGACGATCATCGCGCAGAAGATTTTCCAGCCGACCGTCCGCACGATGGCGGCCTGGGGGCGGCTTTACCAACGCAAGGTCGGCGGTAGATCCATGCCAGCGGCCGTTTCAACGAAAGGTTGAGCTATGTTCAAAAAAATACGCCATCGCTGCCGCCTGAAGGCGGCGATCCTTGGGTTTCAATGAAAGACTGAGCTATGTTCACAAAAATACTCGTCGGTTACGACGGCTCGAAAGGCGGACGCGCCGCGCTCGAACGCGCCGCCGCGCTCGCCCGCGAATCCAAGGGGGAACTGACCGCGTTATGGGTGCGCCAGCCTTTGCCGCGCCACGCCGACATGCCCGGCGAATCGGAAGGCGAGGCGGAAGCCGCGCGCGATTATTTTGAGGAGCGCAAACGCGAAGTCGAGGAGTTGGCAAAACGATTTGGCATCGCCATCGGCTGCGAAACCCGCGCCGGCCATGCGGCCAAGGTCATCGTGACCTTCGCCACCGACGGCGGCTACGACCTCATCGTGGTGGGCCACAGCGATCACTCGGAGCTTTGGGGCCGCTTGCTCGGCGACACGGCCGACCGCATCTGCGACCACGCCCAATGCAGCGTGCTCATTGTGAAACCGTGACCGCCGGCCAGGGCAAGGCCGATTGGTTTACTGATGAATCCTCAAGATAGACGACAAAATGAAAATGAGGTCCGCGAGGCATTCTCCCTCTTCTCGTTTGGGTCGGCTGCGTCTCGTTCCCCCTCACCCTGGCCCTCTCCCGCAGGGAGAGGGAATACCGGATCCCGCGCTGCAACGAGCCGAGGCGCTCAGGATTGGCGAAAGCCCGGCGGACGATTCTCCCTCTCCCCCGCCGAGGGGGAGAGGGCCGGGGTGAGGGGGAAAACCCTCGCCCCCCCGTTGACCAGATCCATGCGCAGCCCTTCGACGCCCCCCTCACCCTGTCCCCCCCCTTTCCAAGGGGAGAGGGAATGCACCACCGAAGTGTGGTGTATCCTGCGAACTCGTTAGTATGAGCAAACTCCAAAGCGTGTTGCCATGACCGAGCAGAAAGTTCCTCACATCGTCGTCCTCGGCGCGGGTTTTGGCGGGCTGACGTTTTGCCAGCATTTTCGTCACCCCAACGCGCGCGTGACCGTGGTGGACCGCGCCAATCATCACCTTTTCCAGCCGCTGCTCTACCAGGTGGCCACGGCCGGTTTGTCGGCGCCGGAAATCGCGCAGCCGATCCGCTCCATCCTTTCCGACCATCCAAACGTGACCGTGCTGATGGAGCGGGTGGTCGATTTCAATCTCGCGGGCAAGGAAGTCGTCCTCGAGGCAAACCGCCTGAGCTACGATTACCTGGTGATTGCGCTGGGCGGGGTGACGAGTTACTTCGGCCACCCGGAATGGGAGCCGTTCGCGACCGGCCTCAAATCGCTCGAGGACGCGATCCGCATTCGTCGCAACGTGCTGCTGGCCTTTGAAAAGGCGGAAACATCGTCGAGCGAGGCCGAGCGAGGCCGGCTCATGACGATCGTCATTGTGGGTGGCGGGCCGACGGGGGTGGAATTGGCCGGGGCGTGCGCGGAACTCGCTCGCCGGGTCTTGCGGAAGGATTTCCGCCGCATCGATCCCGCCCAGGCCCGCATCATTCTGATCGAAGCCGCGCCGGTGATTCTGTCGCACCTTCCGCCACGCCCCTGACGCAGCGACTGGGCGTCGAGTTGGACCGCGCCGGCCGGGTGAAGGTGAATCCGGATTGCAGCTTGCCGGGCCACCCGGAAGTGTTCGCCATCGGCGATATGGCCTTGCTGTTCGACAAGAAGGGGAATCCGGTGCCAGGCGTCTCCCCCGCCGCCATGCAGATGGCCAAACACGTGGCGCGGATCATCGAGGACGAACTGGCGGCGCCGGCGCCGAGCCACGTGGCGCGGCCGGCGTTCAACTACTGGGACAAGGGAACGATGGCCACGATTGGCCGCTCCGCCGCCGTGGCCTATGCCGGTCCGATCAAGTTGACCGGCTTCATCGCCTGGCTGGGGTGGCTGTTTGTGCACCTGATTTTCCTGATTGGTTTCCGCAACAAGCTGGCCGTGCTCCTGCAATGGACTTACGCGTACTTCGCCTATAAACGAGGCGCGCGCATTATCACCAACGTCGTGCCCGAGCCGCCGAAGTGATTGGCGCGCCGACGGTCCTCGCTTCACGCGAGCTTTCGCCTGAACCGAAGCGCACAGAGGACGAACAGGCCCAGCCCCATCGCCACCAGCACGACCAGGTTAAGCCAGAAGTCGGACAAGCTGGCCCCGCGCAAGACAATGCCGCGCATCAATTCGATGAAGTAGGTCGTCGGCAGGCACGCGCCGAGGGCGTAGAAAATCCACGGCATCGTCTCCCGCGGGAAAATGAATCCCGAAAAGAACACCGACGGCATGATGAAGATCATCGACATCTGCAGCGCCTGCATCTGGTTCTGCGCCCGCGTGGAGACCAGCAGCCCGAGACTCAACAGGGCGAACACGTAAGCCAGCGTCGAGACCATCAGCGCCGTCAAGCTCCCGGCGATGGGCACGTCGAACATCCAGCGCATGATGACAAACAGGCCGCTGGCCATGAACATCCCGATGCACAAATAGGGAGTGAGTTTGCCCAGCATCAGGCCCCAGCGGGAGAGCGGACTAACCAGCAGTTGCTCCAGGGTGCCGCGTTCGCGCTCGCGCACAATCGACATGGCGGTGGCAAACGTCGTCGCGATCTGCAACACCACCCCGATCACCCCCGGCACGAAAAAATTCGGGCTGCGCATGGCCGGGTTGTAAAGGACCTGCGGGCGGATCTCGATGGGGATTTCCTTCCGGCCTGTCTGTTCGAGGAGCGTGAGCACCGATTGCCTCAGCGTTACCCCCATGGCCGTGTTCAACGCCTGCAGGGCCGTGGTCGAGCTGGAGCCGTCGATGAGCACTTGCACCTGGGCACCGCGACCCGCGTGCCACTCCCGGGTGAAGCCGGGCGGAATTTGCACCCCGATGCGCGCCTCGCCGCGACGGATGGCCGCGGCCAGGGCGGCCGCGTTTGGCGCCTCGGCGACGACCCGGAAGGTCTGCGTATTGACCAGCCGCTCGACGAGTTGGCGGCTTTCCACGGTGCGATCTTCGTCGAGGACAATCGTGGCCATGTGTTTGACGTCGTTGTCGAGCGCATAGCCGAAGGCGATCATCTCGATGAGCGGCGGAAAAAACATGAAGAACAGCGTGAGCGGATCACGCAGCACGACAATGAATTCCTTGTAAAGAATAGCCTGAAAGCCGCGAAAGATTTTCATAGACCTTCTCCATTGTTCCGCGCCGTCAGCGAGACGAACACATCCTCCAGCGACGGTCCGATCGGGCGGATGTCCGCCTGCGGAATGCCCACCTGGCGGAGCTGCTCGCGGATGCGTTCTTCCGGCAGCGCGTCTTCCACCAGCAGGTGCATCGACTGGCCGAACACCGTCGCCGTTTTCACGCCCGGCAAGCGGCGCATTGCTTGCAGCCCAACGGTCACGTGATCGCAGGTCACGTCCAGCCGCTTCGTGCCGGGCGGATTGACCGACGGCATCAGCTTCAGTTCATCGGGGACGCCGCAGACGATGAGCCTGGCGAGGTGGATATAGCCGACGTGCGAGCAACGCTCGGCTTCGTCCATGTAGTGGGTGGTGACAAAGAGCGTCATGCCGCGGCTGGAGAACTCAAAAAGCAAATCCCACAACTCGCGCCGCGCCACCGGATCGATGCCGGCGGTCGGCTCATCCAAAAACAGAACGCTCGGCTTGTGGACCAGCGCGCAGGCCATCGCCAGGCGCTGCCGCCAGCCGCCGGAGAGCAGCCCGGCGCGCCGCCCCAGGAAAGGCACCAGGTGAGCGAGCGCGATCAACTCGTCCATACGCTGCTTCAGGGCCTCGCCGCGCAAGCCATAGAGGCGCGAATAAAAGGTGAGGTTCTCCGTCACCGTCAACTCATCATAGAGGGAAAACTTCTGCGACATGTAACCCAGAGTGCCCTTGAGCTGCTCGGTTTGCTCCACGGCGTCGATGCCGGCGACGCGGGCGTGGCCCTCGCTCGGCTCCAGCAGGCCACAGAGCATGCGAATGACGGTGGATTTGCCGGAGCCGTTGGGGCCGAGGAAACCGAAGATCGAGCCTTTCGCCACCGAGAAGCTGACGTGATCGACGGCCGTGAAGTGCCCGAATCGTTTGGTCAACTCCTGGCACTCGATCATCGCATTATTGGCCATACCGAATGACTGACAAGCTACGCCCTGCCCGTTCGATTTCTTTCGACTGAGTTCACCTGGCTGGCACGCCCGGAAATACAACATCGGCGGACATGCCGGCGCGCAACTGGCCTTCCTGGTTCGGCAGCCAAACCTTGACGCCGAAGACCTGCTTGATCCGTTCGTCCATTGTTTGCACGTTGCGCGGGGTGAACTCGGCGACGCGGCTGATTTGCTCCACGCGGCCCTCAAACGCCTTGCCCGGAAACGAATCGACCCGCACCTTGACCGTCTGCTCGGGCCGAATCAGGCCAAGCCACGGCTCGGGCACATAGACGCGGGCCCACAAACGTTGCGGCAAGACCAGCGTGGCGACTTCCCGGTTGGCAGGGAGCACGTCGCCGGCTTTGACGCCTAACACTTCGAGCACGCAGTTGGTGGGAGCGGTGATGCGCATTTCGCGGAGCTGCGCGTCGGTTTCCGCCAGCCGCGCCTGGGTCTCGGCGATGCGCTCGGGCCGGGTGCCCGCCACCAGCAGGTCGTAGCGGCTTTTGGCGGCGGCGGCGCTTTTCTCTAAAGCCGCGGCGCGACTGACGGCCTGATCACGCTCGGTTTCCGAAATGGTGTTCTGCGCGAACAGTTCGCGGGCGCGCTTCGCTTCGGCCTGGGCCAGGTCGAGTTCGGCCACCAGCGCCTGCCAGTCGTTGCTGGCCGCGGCGATTTCCAGCGGGCGCGGGCCGGCCACCAGTTCGCTCAACTGCGCGGCGACCTGATCGCGCCTGGCCCGCAATTCGGCGGCGTCCAGTTCGACGATGGTCTGGCCGTTGGTGAGCGTATCGCCCTCGCGGGCGAATATTTTTTCCACCCGGCCGCCGTAGCGCGAGGCCACGTGGACTTCGTCGGTTTCGATCGTGCCGGAGACGCTGGAGGTCTTTGAACTCTGCACGCACGAAGTCATCACCACCCCGATGGCCAGGATGCCGGTCCGGAAAAACAATTCGTTAGCCACTGCGGCGCCGACCTTAGCAATCGAAGCGGCCTGATTCAACCGGACAACCGAGGTCCAAGGCGCGTCGGCAAAATCAAAGAGGAGGCCATTGCTTCGCTGCGGCAACGGATTGGGCGGTGGGGACGACGAGCTAGGGCACGGGCACGGGCCCGATTCTTCCAGAACTGACAACTAATTTTCGTTGTACAACGTAATATCGTTTAATAATAACTGTTTTTAGTTGATTCTCCGAAGGCTATTCCCTTAAATCCATTCCCGCATGGCAATCCTGTCAAGGCATTCACGGGAACCGGCTGCGGCGGCCGGCCTTTTCGTCGGCTTGGAACTGCTGATCGAT
>WNFI01148779.1_pt1 | contig 10261 bp, 8 predicted proteins | sample 5400471 | NCBI WGS metagenome assembly WNFI01 (sample SAMN13153348, study PRJNA577476) | soil metagenome | isolation source: 100 cm saprolite on Douglas fir-dominated hillslope | place: USA:California | collected 2013-09-17 | reverse complement strand
ACCGGTACAGGTGAAGTACTCCCACACAACGTTCTTATCTTCATCGATCTCGACGATGCGGTTGTGATTCGAGTCCGTGATGAGCGTGTGGCCGTTCTCCAGCCGGCTGGCAAAGGCGACACCACTCACCGGATCGCCGTTGTTTGGGTCACCGCTGCCGTATTGCCAGACAATCTGGCCAGCGCGGGTGACCTCGATGGCGCGGTTGTTGTTTTCGTCGCAGATAAGAATGTGACCGTTCTCCAAAAGCTCTGCGCAGTTCGGATTGTTGAGCTGATTGGGACCGTTGCCGGAGACGCCGGTGGTGCCGTATTGCCAGACGATTCCCTTAGTTGCGACATCGACTTCAATAGTTCGCTCGTTCGCTTGATCCGTGATAAGCACGTGGCGATTGGGAAGCCAGGTGTTTTGTACGGGAACGTTGAGCTGATCGGGGCCACCGCCAGCGACGCCAAACTGCCCGTATTGCCAAACGATGTTTCCGGAGCGGTCGACCAACAATACGCGGTTGTCGGGGCAGCCGCTGGGATTGGTGCAGTTGGGCGCTTCGGGCTGGCCGCCGGGGGTGCCGGTGCCGGCCATCAGCGTCAGATCGCCGACACGCTGCGCATCGTTGACGCCGATGACGGACGCCGGCGAGAAGTCCGCCGGACCCAGGCCGAATTGCCAGACAATTTTGCCCCGACGGTCGACTTCGATGACACGGTTGTTGAACTGGTCGGAAATTAGAATGTTGCCGCGGGTGTTGAAGTCATTTCCCTGGGCAAAAGCAGCGACGGAGCATACGACAAAAAGAGCGCATGCACCGATCTTGAGTTGAAGTGACAATTTCATGACAATCCTCCTGGGTCATTCATGAGACTCATGACGAGCGCAATCGGGGGGTCAGCAGCGCGCGACATTGTCTGATTGGCCAGCCACCGCGAAATACAGACCATTCCGTGGTGTTACCGAGGCCCTATGGTGATGTGTCGCTGACAAAGGTTTGTCAGGGAATTGTCAAAAGGATGTCACTTCGCAGCCCTTGAGAACTGACTCGGTTCCTCAATTTCGAATTTTTACTGCGAGAGACGACTCTGGAGAAGTGTTCTCAGCGGATCGCTTGTCTAAGTTCGCGGCGCAGAATCTTACCAGAGGCTGTGTCCCGCAGGGCGATGAAAGCCACGGGGATCTCGCCCGCGCAAGCATCAGGCCGTCCGACGACTCCGCATTCGCGTACCGCCGGATGCTCGAGTAGGACCGCCTCAACTTCTGCAGGCGCTACCGGGAAACCTTTGTACTTGATCATCTCTTTTTGCCGGTCGACCACGCGAAAGAAGCCTTCCGAGTCCCGAGTGACGATGTCACCAGACCAATACCATCCGTCGCGCAGGACTGCGGCCGTGGCCTGTGGCTCTTTCCAGTAGCCGAGCATGAACTGCGGCCCGCGCATGACCAGTTCGCCGGGTTCGCTCGCCGCGGCTTCTACGGCACTTACGGAGTCGGTGTCGGCTTCAGAATTCGACTGGGCGATCACGCGGCAATCGGTTTGGGTCAGGGGATGGCCGATCGAGTCGGGGCGGTAAAGTTCGGGCGCGAGAAATCCAATATGAGTGACGGGAGAAGCTTCAGTCATACCGTACCCCTGACAAACCAGGATGTTGGTAAGAGACGTAAAGCGGCGCGGAAGGTCGGGGGGGAGAGGTGCGGCTCCCGACTTAACCCAGCGCACATGGTGGTCACGAGGGAATTGCTCGGCTTCGGCAGCCTGGCAGAGCGCGTTCATCGCGGGCGGGACTAGCGGCATCATGGTGATGGCTTCGTCGATCAGGAGTGCGGTAAGGTGCTGGACATTGAAGCGCGGCATCAAAACCAGCGCGGCTCCCAGGATGAGGGCGGGATTGAGAATCACATTCAGGCCATAAATGTGGTAGAGCGGAAGGAAACAGAGGATCCGGTCCTCGCTCGACAGTTGTACAGCCTGAGGGCCCAAGAGCTGATAGACGTTCGCGACAAGGTTGTAGTGCGAGAGCATGACGCCCTTGGGCAAGCCGGTTGTGCCACTGGAATAAGGCAGTGCCGCCAGAGCCTGGTTGGAAGGGTGGCCCGGCAAGGGCAGAGTGGCGGTGCTCGGTTTGAGCAGACTGGCGAAGGGTTCGGCGCCGGATGCGGGTTGGCGGGTCGTGTAGACGCGGCGAAGATTGGGGAGTCCGCCCAGGTTGACGCCTTCGATATTGGCGCCGTCGGTGATAAGGACTACAGCGCCGGAGTTCTCGAGCTGATAGCGGACTTCTCGCTCGCGGTACGTGGGATTGAGCAGTGTGGGTATCGCTCCAGCGAGTGTGGAAGCGTGATAGGCGGCGCAGAACTCCCAGGAGTTGGCGAGGAAGATGGCAACAACTTCACCGGGTGTGACACCCGAAGCGATCAGCCCACGAGCCGTGGATTCGACTGCGTCCACATATTCGGCATACGTGAGGCGGCGGTTGCAGGATGTGTCTATCAGTGCAGTTTTGTGCGGATGGCGACGACAGGAGTCGAGGATCACGTCGTGTAGGAAGAGGGTGTGCGGATCGGCGTAAAGTTGGGTGCGGAGCATGCGGCGTCATTCTAGCGGAAAGCGGGGAAACTTGAATGAATGGGGTTCGAAAATCGCGGCGCTGATTGAGACTCGACATCCGATCGCACCGTGTCCTCGAGCCAAACTCTTGAAGGCTCGCTAGCTGGCGAGCTTACGGAGGAACTCCTGCTCGTCCATGCGGTACTTGAAGGCCTTGCGGCCGTCGATAAAGACGACAGGGACTTCGTCGTTGAACTGGCGGCGGAGCTCGGTGTCGGCGTCGACATCGACCTCGCGCCAAGTGAAGCCGCCGCGGCGGGAAAGCTTAGTCAGGCTTTCCTTGACCAGCTCGCAGAGATGGCACCCTTTACGGGAATAGACAACGACCTGGCGAAGTAGCGACATCGGAGGATTCTAGCGTCCCTTGCGGCTGGATTCTACCGGGAAAGTATCAAGAAATGAAAAAAAACGTCAAGCGAAAACCAGGGCAATATGGCCGGAGTCATGTACGTGTCAGCCAGAATGGGGGCAATATCCTTTTGCTGTGCCAGAACACTTGCTGGGGACACTCACACTGCACACCCCGCTGGAGAAGGTATGTTGTCGCGAGTTTCGATTTGGAGACTACCGTACGAAAACGCGTAAAGTAGAATCTCCGAATGAACGCTACTGAGAAGCAACCGCTTGTCGGAAGAACCGCGCTTGTGACCGGTGCGGCCCGGAGGTTAGGCCGGGCGTCGGCGCTCGCGCTGGCGCGAGCAGGCGCCGATGTGGCTATCACGTTTCTCAGTTCCGCCAAGGAAGCACGCGAGACAGTCGTGGATTTGTCTGGCCTTGGCGTCCGGGCATTTGCTTTGCGCTGCGACGTAACCGATGAGGCCAGCGTGAAGGCCATGATGAAAGAAGCCGGGCGCGAACTGGGCAGAATTGACATCCTGGTGAACAATGCCGCGAACTACGAGACGGCGGAGTTTGAGCGTCTAACAGTCCGTCAGTGGGATGCGATGTTTGCCTCAAACACCCGGGGGCCTTTTCTGGTTTCACGCGAAGCTCTGAAATGGATGCGGGGCGGCCGGGGCAACGGCAAAAAGGCAAGTCGAGGCAACGCAAAGATTATCAACATGGGGTCGCTGGGAGGCCTTCGGCCCTGGGCGACGCATGCGCACTATTGCTCGTCAAAGGCTGCGCTGCACATGCTGACCCAGGTAATGGCCAAGGCGCTGGCGCCAGAGATCGCGGTAAATGCGGTGGCTCCGGGGATGATTGAACTGGGAGAGAAATCCGCGACTGCTTTCATGCGGCGTATGGCTAAACAGACGCCAATGCGCAGGAATGGTCGGGGAGAAGATATTGCCGCCGCCGTGTTGTTCTTCGCGACCGCACCGCAGTTTATTACGGGACAGATTCTGGCGGTAGATGGTGGGCTCGGGCTGTGATCTGCGATGCTCAAGCTTCAGCCGAGGTCGGATCGATCACAAGCTTGACCTCAGACACGCGGTTTGCCGGGAAGCCGCCTTGCTTCGCGTGTTCGCGGACCATCTCCTCGTTGGGAGCGATATAGACGCAGTAGATTTTGTCCCCAGTTACATAACTGTGGAGCCACTGAATTTGTGGTCCCAGATTGCGCGTCCCCATCGCCATGCGCCGATTCTACAAACCAAGCCTGTGGATACCTCAACTCTTTCTGTTCACGAATCCAAACTTGCACCACGGGCTGTTAGGGAGCCGGTAGCGCGAATCCCATTCAGTGTCCGGGGCTGGCGCTTGTAGAGGCCGAATCTTGGAAAGGCGGGACCCTCCACTTCTGTACTTGTTCCTGCTCAAGGTATATTGAGGCGGATGAAGAAACCGAAGAAAGCTTCGAGCAGTTCGAGAATTTCTGGCGCCGCGCGGACTCATTCCGAGAACACCGGCCCCTTAGGAACGGGCCCGCGTTTCGCTGTAGCTATCATGGCGGCGGGCAAGGGAACCCGGCTCAAGTCCCAGCTACCTAAAGTGTTACATGAAGTTGGGGGCAAGCCGCTCCTGGCCCACGTAATCGCCGCTGCCACGCGCGTGGTGCCGGCAAGAGATGTGTACGCCATCATTGGCCACGAGGCAGAGCGAGTTCGGGCGGCGCTGGAACCCACTGGTGTTCAATTTGTGCTCCAGGCAGAGCAACGGGGTACGGGGCACGCGCTCATGGTCGCGCAACAGGCGCTGGCTGGTTACGACCATGTGATTGTTCTGTCGGGCGATGCTCCGCTGATCACACCGGAAACAATCGGGCGGCTGCGCAATTTCCATTTGGAAGAGCAGGCTGCGATGACGCTATTGAGCGCCGACCTGGAGAATCCGGCCGGCTATGGCCGAGTAGTGCGGAGGAATGTACGCAGCTCGGAGGTGGAAGTGATCGTCGAAGAAAAGTCTGCGAGCGTGGAACAGCGGAAGATCCAGGAGATTAATTCCGGATTTTATGTTTTTGCGGTGAAGTCCCTTTACGCGAACATCGGGAAGCTTTCGACCGCGAACACACACGGCGAGTTCTACCTGACAGACATGGCCGAAGTGCTGCGCCGGGCGAAGCAACGCGTGGTGGCATGGACGACGGCCAATGCCGGCGAAGTGCTTGGCGCGAATACGCGAGCCGAACTCGCTCACGTCGATCAGCAAATGCGCCTGGCGAAATGCCACCAGTTGATGGAAGAGGGCGTGACCATCTTCTACCCGTCCACATGCGTGATTGACGCGGACGTGCAAGTCGCGCCCGATACGGTGATCGAGCCCTTCGTACAGTTGCTTGGCAAGACGCGGATTGGCGCAGCCTGCCGCGTGCGCTCGTACAGCGTGATTCGCGATTCAGAGATTGGGGACGGCGTGACGATCCGTCCGGGCTGTGTGATGGAAGAAGCCCGGGTTGCTGCGAGGGCGATTATCGGTCCTTACTCGCACTTGCGCACGGGAAGCGAGATCGGCGAGGGCGCACACGTAGGGAATTTTGTGGAGACAAAGAAGATCAAGCTAGGTAAAGGCTCGAAAGCAAATCACCTCACCTACTTGGGAGACGCGGAGATTGGCGCTGGCGTGAACATCGGGGCGGGCACCATCACGTGCAACTACGATGGCGTGCACAAACACAAAACCGTGATCGAGGACGAAGTCTTCATCGGCAGCGATAGCACGCTGGTAGCGCCGGTGCGGGTGGGCAAAGGCGCGTACGTAGGGGCGGCGTCATGCATTACCGAGGATGTTCCCCAGGATGCGCTAGCGATCGGACGCTCGCGGCAAATTGTGAAAGAGGGGTGGGCGCGGGAGCAGGCGACGGCGCGAAAGAAGTAGCATCACGCACGGAAGGCGACCGAGCCGGGCAAGTTCCGTTGAAAGGGACTCGTCTTTGAAAGCAAAGGCACTGAGACCAAGAATTCCTCCGTGTCTCACTGCCTCCGTGGTGATGGCTCTCTCCTAGTGCGTGACCGCGGCGAACAGTTCCGAATGCATCAGCGACTGGAACTGCTGGTCGTTGGCCTTAAAGTGCATCAGCAGGTTCGAGCTGTCGGAATCGACTGTAGTATTGTCCATGGCCAGCTTCTCGGCGGGGCTGGCACTCATTTTCTTGTAAAGCAGACCGGCCTTGACCAGCGACGAGAGGGTGGCGGCGGTCATTGAATCGGAGGTGACGACCGTCAAGTCGAAGTTCACGCCGCTGCTGAAATTCATGGTGTAGCGGGAGCCGACGAGGCGCTTCTTGACCGTGTCGTAATCGGCGACCCTGGCCGCGTCCCCGAGCGCAGAGCGCATCATGTTTTGTGTGCCCTCCTGGTCGAGAATGCTCCACACCGGGGCGCCGTCGACGCTCGACATCATGTCGGCCATGTTCGAATTGGTGTCGACATTCAGGATCTGGCCGTCGCGCGCATCAAGCGCCAGGCGCACAGCGGAAGGTTCGCCGAAGAGCAAAGTGCTGTCATCGAGGAAACTCATCAACATGCCGCCATCCATCGGATACAGATCCGAGTTGCGATACTTCTTGGGCGTGAATTTCTGCAGTTTCATTTTCTTGAGCACGGCCTTCATATTGAAGGGTCCGCTGGCGACGCCAATGCCTTTTACCCCCTGTTTGCCGGCATGGAACGAGGCGAAAGCGAGGGTGTCGACATCTTTTTCCGGATCGATGCCAATGCCCTTGAGCGCGGCCTCGAACTGCTTGAGGTTGTCGGGCAAGACCTGCTGCTTGAGGGCCATCGCCGTCGGCGAATCCTTCAGGGCCCTGTAGTCGACGGAGATCAGTTGCAGCAGATCACCCGGAACAACCGCGCGCGCCGACGAGTTCAGCGGCATGGCATAAGCCACGGTGACCAGCAAAAAAGTAGCCAGGCAAGTCTTCACTATTTTCATAACAGCCTCAGAGTGGACAAGCACAAGAATAGAGCGAATGACCTCTACTTGGATGCAGATTCTTGTCCTGTCGTTTTATAGATCGTTCCATTCTATTTTACTTGCAGCGGTTCGAGAGAGAACCAGAAGTACACTGCCCCAGTGATTAGTTGGGGTCGGAGGAGTGGGACGAAACGTGGCAAGAAGCGCCAACATTTGTGATTTTTGCTCCACTCAAGCTCTGGGGCGCTCACTCTATATCCTTAATGGCCTCGGCCTTCGTTCGCACGCTGGTCGTGAAGGCTTCGTCCTTCAACGACGCCAGGTTGATTTCAACGTTCGCCAGCGCACCGGTGATTGCCGCACGCGCTAGAGCCAGTGTCGTTGTCAGGTCCGACTTCATGTTGGGGTTGGTGATGGGTTCGAGGCTCTGCGTGATCTGGATGATTTCGTGCGCTTTCTCGGCAACGCTGAGCGGAACGGCCGTGGCCTGCTTTAGCGCAGCTTCAATGAGGGTTTGAGCGCTCTTTTCATCGGATGCAGTCTTAGAGTCTTTGTACGCCTTCATCACCGAGTTGTAAGACTCCGCATCAGCATCGATGGCAGCCTTCAGCTCTTCGCGTAGAGGGGTCAGCCGGGCGATGGCAGCGCTGAGTTGCGACTCGTATTGCAGGTAGGCCTTCTTGCCCCGAGACATGGACGCGACCATAGTGGCCAGACCTGCAGCCATCGCGGCTGCAGCGGCTGCAGCGCTTCCTCCTCCGGGAGTGGCGGTGGGCGCCGCAAGTTGCTCTACGAACGGCTCGATCCCAGCGCGCAGGCCGCCTACAGCCATCTTGCCGCCCATGACCGCGGCAAGGCGGTTCTCAAGGATCAGGGAAGAATCGAAGTTCTCGACTTGCAGGAACCACTCGGCCGCTTGCTCTAACGCCTTCTTGGGAATCAGGCCGACAATTTCGCTGGAAATTGGTGCGACGCCATAGCGCGCGGCCTCGCGCTTCACCATCTCAAACACGCGGTGCACGGGTGTCTGCTCAAAGTCGGTAAGGTTCATCGACACTTGAGCCAATCCGCGTACCAGAAATCCCGCGCCCTTCACGAAGCGCATGCCGCCGGTTGAAAAACGAACGGCCTTGGCAATTTTCCTGGCGACGTCCACGTCAGGCGTGTTGAGGAATAAGTTGTACGCGATGAGGAATTTGCGAGCGCCAACCACCGTTGCGCCAGCGGTGGGATGGACCCGCGCCTCGCCAAAGTCGGGGCGGCGCGCGGGGTTGGTTGCAATATCGGCGCGGATGCCTTCGAATTGGCCGCGGCGGATGTTTTCCAGATTCTGGCGCTCCGGCGTGGCGGCCGCGGACTCGTAAAGATAAACCGGAATCTGATAGCGCTTCCAGATTTGTTCTCCGACGTGACGCGCCATGACCACGCAGTCTTCAAGAGTGACGCCGTCGATGGGGATGAAGGGAACAACGTCGGCCGCGCCCATGCGGGGATGCGCCCCGGTATGGACATTCAGATCGATCAGCTCAGCGGCCTTGCCCACGCCGCGAATGGCGGCTTCCTGAATGGCTTCGCGCTCGCCCGCCAGCGTAATGACCGAGCGGTTGTGGTCGGTGTCCATTTCGCGATCGAGCAGGTGTACGCCCGGAATTTTCATGGCGTCGACGATTGCATCGACTTTGGCTTTATCGCGGCCTTCGGAAAAATTAGGAACACATTCGACGAGCGTGGACATAAGGGAGAAGAATAGCTGGCGCTTCCACGACCCTGCAAGTTTGGCCTGGAACCATCTGCGATTTTTAGAACGGTGGAAGAAGCGAAAGGTGATCTACCACCTACACAGTGAGGCCACACCGGGACACGACCCTCAATATCTGTGGCCGCCAAAGAATTTTCCGATGCCGAGTCTGACTTCCACGGTGTTGAGGCCGGGATTGTAATTCCCGAGCCCGGCATTCGAGATGTGCAGATAGCGGGCTTCCAGACTCCAGTTATATTTCGCCGCGAGAATGTGCGTACCGAGCGCGGCCGCGGAGGTGAAGTTCACGCTGTTCGTTCCCGTGGGTACGTTGTGGTTGGTGACGAGCAGTCCACCGTTGAGTTCGAAGTAAGGCGAGAGGTGCCCGTGGCGTTCGAAATTCCACTTCAGCCCGAGCGGGCTGAACCCCACTCCGTAGGCGGAATTCGCGGGCTGGAACACGAGAAAGATGGGGGTGGCGTCGACGGCGTACTCAAAGCGTCCGCGGAGGAAGCCGGGGAGATGCGGCCCGCTAAGGATCCATCCATAGCGTAGCCCGGCGTTGAATACGCCAGTGTCCTTTGTGCCGCCAGCCACAGAGTGACCGCCGGCCACCCACAGCTGGACCTCGTGGCCGCCTTGTTCGGGACCAATCTGGGCGATGCAGGTAGATGCTCCAAGTAGTACTGCGGCAAGCACGAGCTTGTTCGGGACCAATCTGGGCGATGCAGGTAGATGCTCCAAGTAGTACTGCGGCAAGCACGAGAGATCGCATGAAGATATTGAGCTTTCGCTACTCCGGAATTCGGACCGAAAACTCACAATACAGGAAAGGCGCGCCGGACGACAACGAAGCCTCGGAGCTGCGATCCGTGGAATGTGCGCACGGCAACACAGAACGAAGGGGGTCCCGATAATGCTGTAGAAACTACGGCGCTCCCGCAGCAGCATCCTTAGCCATCGCGGCAGTTGCGATCCTCTGCGGTACACGCGGCATTGCTGCGATCAGTCGCCGCGTGTATTCGTGCTGCGGATTCGCAAAAATCTGATCTCTGGTTCCACACTCCACAATCTGGCCGTCGTGAAGAATCGCAATCCGGTCGCAGATCCCAGCTACTGATGCGAGATCATGGGAGATATAGAGAATCGCTGTCCCGGTCTCCCGGTTGAGTTGCGCAAAAAGAGCGAGAATCTCAGACTGCGTGATCACATCGAGCGCGCTGGTGGCCTCATCGGCAATGAGCAGAGCCGGACGGTGCATCACGGCCATGGCAATCAGTACGCGCTGCGCCTGGCCAACGCTCATTTGCGATGGATACTTCCGCAGGAACTCATCGCTCGAAGGCAGGCTCACGCTCTCAAGCGCCGCCCGGACCGCGGCGTCGCCCTCCGTTTTGCTCCCAGATGCATGGGCCCGCCATGCTTCGTTGAGCTGGGTACGTATTTTCAACGCGGGATTGAGCGACGACAGCGGACTTTGCAGCACCAGTGCCAGCTTACGGCCACGCATTGCGCGCAACTGGCGCTCGCGAAGTTGAAGCAGCTCGCAGTCCTGAAACTTGATCGTTCCTTCCACCTGTGCCCGTTTGCGGTCCAGGAGGCCGAGAACAGCCATTGCAAGGGTGCTC
>WNFI01043444.1_pt1 | contig 10261 bp, 8 predicted proteins | sample 5400471 | NCBI WGS metagenome assembly WNFI01 (sample SAMN13153348, study PRJNA577476) | soil metagenome | isolation source: 100 cm saprolite on Douglas fir-dominated hillslope | place: USA:California | collected 2013-09-17 | reverse complement strand
TACCACTGGAACGGCAGCGGCTGGGTCCACTACGCGGGCTCGGCCACCGATATCAGCGCGGGCGCCAACGGAGCGCTGTGGGCCCTGGGATCCGCCCCGATAACGGGTGGATACCACATCTTCCGCTGGACCAGCACCGGCTGGACCCACGTGGGCGGCGCGGCGGCCGATATCGCCGTCGATCCACACGGCAAGCCCTGGATTATCGATGGTTACAGCCACATTTATCACTTCAGTGCGTAACGGCCGCGAGTGTGAAGTCAGGGATCCGCTGGCAGGAGGCGGCGAGGGTCTCGAGGCTCTCGTCGGCGGTCTTGTGCCAGACGAAGGGTTTGGGATTGTTGTTCCAGCCCGCAGCCTGACAGCGCTCACTTCGCTGCGGGCGCTCCACCTGGACTGCGGTTCCGGGCCGACAAGGATCGCAGCTACGAGCGAAGGAGAGCGGCGGACAAATAGCGTGGCCGTTGATCATGACTTGGTGTACAGATAAAGGTGCCGTCAACAACACCGTCGTCAGCTGGGCGAGGCCGGGGAGCCAGCGAAGAAGTAGGCCATCTTGACCAGTGCGGCCGCTCCGCCTTTCAGCCGACATGGCACTGGAGTCGACGAAGCTGACGAAGCCGGTTGGGTGTGGTTGCATGATCGCCATCCCAGCCTTCAGTGCCCGGGAGTCGATGCTTCCCTCAGTGAGCACACTCAACGGGGAGTCGGCCGACACCCTCTCGAGTTAAACGAGCACCTCTGGCCGGGGATCCGTTGAGGCGCCAATGATCTCGGTCACAAGTGCCGACGGGAGACCTACCTCATTGGCGAGCTGGTCAACTGTAGTTCCCGACTGGTTGAGCAGCTGGACGGCGCGGGAGAGCATCACCGGTGTCTCTGCTTGCGGTAGCCGGACGGGTTCTCTGCGATTCCATCCCCGTGTTGACATAGTTTTCAGCGCTTGCACGTACGCGCCTTCGGGCAATACACCGAGCGTTCTTGCCCGCCGAAGTAGGGCTGCCATGGAAACACCCCAGGTGATCTTCAGCTCGGCCAGGGCGTCCCAGTCGGCTGTTGTGGGCAGCTGGTCAGCTACCTCCTCGGCTGGCAGGAGGAACTCAGCTGCGAACCAGTTGGCCTGATCTTCGAGGTAACGCGACCGCTGCAGATCGGGCTGATGCATGACGAGGTGGCCGAGTTCATGGCTGCAGTCCCACCGCGAGCGATCTGCCCGATCCTTGTCCCGGCCTAGGACGATGACGGGGCGGTCGACGAAAGGGATGGAGAATGCATCCACGGTGCCTGACTGGAGCAGCATCCGGCAGACGACTATCCCGTGGCGTTCGACGCTCCGTATGACGCGTGCGACTGGGCCTGCAGGCAGCTTCCACTCGGCGCGGACCTGGGACGCGGCTGCCTCAACTTCGGTTCGTGACGACTCGGGTCGGAGTGGGATACGGGGTACGTCATGCTCGGGGAGCTTTACGTGGTGTTCAAGTGCCATCGCCACGAGCCGGACGAGTTCGGCCTGGGCTCGGTGCTGTCGGCGCTGGCGGGCACCAGTGGAGCGAAGGCTGCGGAAGAAACCCTCGACGCTGACGACATCACCGACTGCGGGGTCCCGGGCGAAGAATCTCACCGCGAGGCCGGTGGCCGCCGCCAATTCGGCGAGGGTTCCAGGGCTCGGCTTGGCGTCGCCCTTCTCGAACTGGCTCAAGCAGCGACAGCAGGCATGCGCGAGTCCAAGGCACTCCTCATAGGTTTCTTCCGCCTGCGGGATGGTGGCGATCGCGAGGCACTCGCCGGCGCCAACTTCGCCGACCCGTAGCTCCCTGAACCCTATCCCCCCAGGCCAGAGGGGTGCGATCGTGCGACTGCGCTACCTCCGATGAGTCGTTGGGTCGCCTCTTTCGACACTTCATCAGGATCCGCTTGCGCACAACGACAGTGTAGAGGAAGATGAGCGTTTAGAAATCAAGTAGAAGGCGACCGCGTGGTGCTCGAACTCCCCCTGAGGCACGACCGGCAAGACCCGGAAGCACCTGGTGGCGCGACCCGGCTGGGCGCGTCAACCTCGACCGGCCCGTCGAGTGGCAGCGCGGGGCACTCTCAATGATCGCCAGCGACGACCTTAGGAATCTGGCCACGCGCTACGGGATCCGCTCCATCGACGACCTGCCCTATGGCGCGCAGCCGCTGGAACGTGATGATCTCGAGGACGAGACGGCCGAGCGTCTTGCCAACCTGGGGTGGGAACAGCCCGCCGAGTCATGGCACCCGGTGGCCTCAGGGGGGACCGCCACCCGCCCGCCGTGCCGGTTCATCGACGGGAGCGTCAATGGGCGGACGGTGGCTGTCCTTGATGTGGCCGGGGGGCTTCGGCCGGCGCTGCTCGCGGTCGTCGGGGCCATGGCCATGGAACTGCGCGGGAAAGACCTCCGCCGGTGCGGCGATGCGGCCCGTACCGAGTCGGTGTTCTGCGTGTTCGCCAACCAGGTCTCTGCCACTGATCTGGATGACCTCCAGGCAGGCCTGGCGCGGCTGGGGATTGGCCTCGTGGCCCCGGTCACGAAAGATCTCGCGGCCGACTTCGAGGTGCTCCGGCGGCGGACGTGGGACCTGGCGAAACGCTGCATGGAGGATGCCGAGCGCGAGGTGCTGGTCAAGGATCCAGCAACACCATGCCTGGTCGATGGGCTCCTGGAACGCAGAGTCACCACGATCGCCTCGCAGGAGATCCCCGCCTACGGCATGGTAAAGCGGCAGCTCTACCCGCTTCTGCCTCAGCGCCTCGCCCGCTTGATCCACCAGCTGGCACCCGGCCAGCGCACCCCCGCATTCGTGGTCGACACCGAGCATGCCAGCATCGTGACCTGGTACTTCCGGCTCTCCGATCCCGGCAGGGCGGTACCGACCGCCGGCATCGTCCGCGTCAGCGCTACGCGCGCCTACATGGAAAAATCCTTCCCCGACCCGGCGGCGCGAACGGCCGAGATCTCTGCCGTATCGGCCTGGCTCCGGTCCCTTCGTTGCCGCCAGGCCAGCTACCGGCGCGCCGACGTCTCCGTTGAGCCGATCGTGCGGCTCGAGGACCAGCTCCACGCCCTGCTGCCGCCCCTGCCTCAGTTGACCGCGCGCCTGCACCGGGCGTTCGGCGACTAATCGTGACCTTCCAGGAGATCACCTTGCGCCAAGAAATCTCGGGCAAAGACCTACGGCCAGAAGTCATCCTCGATGACGAGCCTTTGCCGGAACAGGAAGAACCCGCAGGCACGCAGAGTCGGCCCGCCTCTCGGGTTGAGACTGCATCAGGCGAGGGGGGCGTACTGCCGGTCCGGCCTCTTGGGCGGGTTGGGGCGCCGCGGGGGGCGGAGGCAACCAGCGACGAGTTCAGCATGTGGGTACCCGACGATCAGATCGTCGAGAAGACGCAGCTAGTGCGGGCTGAAACCGAGATGGCCTCGACCCCTGTCCGGATCTACGGGCTGGTTTCAGAGGTGTCGCGTCGCTCCCGCCGCGTCGACATCCTCGAGGAATCCGACCGTTACGACAACGACCCAGGTGACACCGTCCCCATCAGCCCTGGCGGTGTGACCTATGCCCGGGTTCGGGTGCTAGCTTCCGATCCTCCCCTGCTAGCGCCGCCTCGTGAGGAATCACCGGTCTACGCCGGGGACCCAGCAGACGCCGCGGCAGCCTACGGCATGTCTGACATGGCCATGCCAGTCGCAGTAGGGCTGGTACGCAACGGCGGCGGCGCCACGGCAGGCCCCGCCAAGGTGGATCTCGACTACCTGCTGGGAGCGATGGGCGGCCACTGCAACATCACCGGCATCGCCGGAGTCGGCACCAAGTCGAGCCTGCTCACCATCCTGCTGGCCCAGACCTTGTCCGCGCTCGCCCAGCACACCGGCTCCGGCGCATCAGCGATGCAGGCCAGGGCCGTCATCTTGAACGTCAAAGGCTTTGACCTGTTCTGGCTGGACCACTGGAGCAGTTCCTTCACCCAGGCCGACGCCGCCATGTGGAAAGTGATGGGCCAGCCCAGCCCCCGGCCCATGAACGTCACTTTCCACGGACCGCAGTCACCTGGCAGCGAACACAACGCGATCCCCACCGGGCGAGACGCGGTCCACCCCTACAGCTGGTCCCTGGCCGACATCGTCGCCCGCGACCTGCTGCCTTATCTGTTCGGCGACGCCGAGCGCAGCGACGACAACTTCGCCCTCCTTCTGGGCGATCTCGAACGCGTGCTCGTCGACGAGCGCACTGCGGGCGACGGCACCATCACACGCCAGCTCCGCGCCAACGCGCCCGCCAAAACCTTCCGTGAACTCCTTACCTGGTTCGAGGGCGGGGTCAACGGCGACGATCCCCCGGGCTGGGGCTCGTTCGTCCGGGGATCCCACCACACCGGCACGCTGCGGCGATTCCACCGGCGGCTGCGGCGCATCGTCTACGAAGGCGCGGGCATCTTCCGGCTAGAGAGTGACGGCAGCCATCCACTGGACATCACCCGGCTCGAACCGGGCAAGCCGGCCGTGATCGACATCCAGTCCCTGCCCGATGCCCATCACCAGCGCTTCGTGGTCGCCGCCCTCCTCAACCAAGCCGTGGAGGAACAGACTGGACCCCAGGCCATCGCGGGCATGCACTACCTATTCGTCATCGACGAACTCAACCGCTTCGCCCCTCGCGGCCACACTGACCCGATCACACGGCTCGTCGAGACGGTGGCCGCCGAACTCCGCAGCCGCGGCGTGATCCTGCTCGGCGCCCAGCAGCAAGCCTCCCTGGTATCAACCCGGGTCGTTGAGAACGCGTCGATACGGATCCTGGGCCGCACCGGCGGCCACGAACTTCGCGCCGAGACGGCGAGCTTCCTGCCCGCCAGCCTCCGCAGCTTCGTCGAATCGATGGGCGGGGGTGACAAGGTCATCGACGCTCCCACCTTCCGCCAGCCGCTGGTCGCCCGATTGCCTCGCCCCCCATGGGCGATGCGGAGAGCCGAAGCCACCCCGCGGCCGCCGGCGTTCCTTGGGCCCGATGCCACGCCCACCGCGTCCTCGGGCCCACGCCGAATCCAGCCACGACACTTGGACGAGCTGAGGTAGCCGTGAAGATCCTGCACACAAGCGATTGGCATCTCGGTGCCCATATTGGCCGGGTGGACCGGGCAGATGACGCCTTCGCTCGCATCACCGAGCTCATCGAGGTGATCGACGCCGAGCAGGTGGACCTCCTGCTTGTTGCCGGCGACATCTTCGATGAGACACGCACCCTTCTACTCGGCGGGCTGATCCGGCGCCTGGCTTTGCTCCTGGCACCACGCATCGCCCAGGGCCTGCGCGTGGTGTTCCTCGCGGGCAACCACGACAGGGAACCTGTGTTCGCGCTGCTACAAGCAGCCAGCGATCTGTTCGACCCCGGGATGGGAGATCGGGTGACGCTTGTGCAGCGGCCGAGAATGCTCGATGTGCCGAGCCGGGATGGCACCGAGGCAGTGGCCCTGGCATGCCTCCCCTATCCGACTCACTTCCGGTACGACCTGGAAGCCCGGGGCTGGCCAAGCCGGGACGCGCGGAACCGGGAACTCGCCGACGCGGTCCGCACCCGCATCACCGAGCTCGCCGAGGAAGCGGCGGCACGTTGTGCAGGGCTGCCAACCGTCATGGCAGCTCATCTGCTGGTCCGCGGCGCCAAGATCGGCCAGGGCGCCTACTGCCTGACAGAGGCGGAGGACGTCCCTATCGAGCGCGGCGACCTTCCGGCGTGGGATTACATCGCGCTTGGCCATATCCACAAGCCGCAGGACATGGGCCATCCCAACATCCGCTACAGCGGCAGCATCGAACGCATGGACCTCGGCGAAGCCAACGACACCAAGAGCGCTGTGATCGTCGAGGTAAACGGGCGAGGTTCAGCACGGCACCGGACCCTTACGCTCAATGCCACGCCGTTCGCGTCAATCCAGGCAAGCTCCGAGACAGATCTGATCGCCCGGCGGGAGGAGCTGGACGACCCGGACCGCACCCTCGTGTCGCTCACCCTGGTCATCGACGGAACGGAAAGCGTCACCGGCCTGATGGCCAGAGCACACGAGTTGTTCCCCCGGCTCTACCGAGAACCCGGGATCCGCCGAACCTTGAACCTGGGCGGCGGGACCAGCATCTCGGGGTTCGACCGCTCCGACGTGACAGGCACCGTGCGCAGCTACCTACAGCAACAGCTAACCGATGACCCTGACGCCGAACAGGTCCTGGCCCTCGCGGACAAACTCCTCGCCAGCGACGACTTCGCCGCACAGCTCACCAATGACAGCGAAGGGGTGGCGCCATGATCCCCGCCAAAGTCAGCCTGAAGAACTTCCTTACCTTCGCGGCCGACGAGGGCGGCGGCCCAGTCATGCTCGACTTCGAGGGCGCCTCACTGTGGAGCATCGCCGGTGTCAACGGCGCCGGGAAGTCCGCCATCTTCGACGCCATCACCTACACCCTCTACGGCGAACACCGCGGAGGCAACCAGCACGACAATCGCCTCATCCGCAAGGGGGCCACCACGGCCGAGGTGGCGTTCGAGTTCATCCAGGGAGGCCAGCGATACCGGGTGGAACGAAGCATCACCCGCAAGACAGGGCGACATGGTGAGCCTCGTCCCGATGCCAAGCACGTACAGGCATCGATCTGGGCTGACAGCGACCAGGCGTGGGTGCCGATCCCCGATACCGACAAATCCACCGAGCTCGAGAAATGGGTCAAGGCGATACTCGGGATGGGTCCTGAGTCGTTCCGGTCGGCAGTGCTTCTGCGGCAAGGCGAGGCCGACAAGCTCCTGAACGCCAAGGCAAGCCAGCGCTTCCAGATCCTCGCTGGCCTCATCGACCTGCGCGCCTACCAGCAGCTTGAACAGCTCGCCCTCGGCAAGCGTAAGGCTATGGACGCAGAAGCTAGTCTCCTTGACCAGCAACTCGCCAGCATCGACCCCGCCACCGCTGACCAGGTCGCCGAGGCTGCGCGCCAGCTCACGGCCGCCGAAGGTGCAGTCTCTGACGCCGATAAGCAGCGGCTGAAGGCGTTTCACCGCTGCCAGGGCGCCCATCACCACGCAGAACTGCAGGAACGACACAACGAACAACTCCGGCGCAAGACCGAACTCGACGCCCTCGTCGATGACGCGGTGAACATTCGTTCCCGCGCCGCCGAGCAGTCCCGAATCGAGAAGATGATCGAGCCCGCCGCGGCAGCGCTCGCCGACCTCCACGAAGCAGCAGCGGCCGCAGCCGAAGCTGAGGATGCTCTTATGCGACTGGGCGCTATCGACTTGGCGGCACTAGAATCGGCCGCGGCCCAGGCCGAGACAGCCTGGCAAAAGCTCGACGAGGACGTTGACCGCCTCAGCGATCGCGCCGCGCAACTCGCATCCGCGCTCGCCTGCGCCAAGGAAGTCCACTGGTGCCGGGCCGAGCAGGCTACCCGAGAACAAACGTTCGCCAAGACCGGCGACCCGGCACAACTTCGAGAACAGGCTGAGCACCTAGCCCGAGATTTGGAGACGGCGAACGCGAAAGTCGCCCAACTCGAAGCCGACTACGGCGAGGCACTGGCACGCACCGGTGCCGCACAGGGCAGGCTGCAACAAGCCGAGCAGCGGCTCAAGACGCTAGACGATCTTGCTGGGGAGCCAACGAGCAGCCGCTGTGGCCAGCCGATTACAGCCGAGCACCTGGAACGCGAACGAAGCGAAGCAGCGTCCGAACTCGAAGAAGCTACTGCCCAGATCGACATGGAACAGGCCGCGGTCGAAGAACTAGTCGGCAGTCTCGCCGCGGCGAAGGGCGAGATCGATGAACTCAACGCCCAGCACCGCAAAGCCGACAAGGCGGCAGACGCTGCCAAGACCGCCCGCCGCGAACTCGACCGTGCCGCCGCCCAAGTCAAGGCCGCAGCTCAAGTTGCCACCGAGACCAGCCGTGGGACAGCAGAGGAATCCATAGTCGCCGTCGTTATCGGCGACCCACTCGATGAGGCCGAGCGCGCCTTCCAGTCGCTCGGCTCCCTAGACGATGAGGCCAGGAAACTAGCAGGTACGGCTCCTCGGCCTCCCGTCCGACGTCGCAGGTGCCATCCAGGCCCGCAATGACGAGATCCTTCAGCAGCTACAAGTCCGCCAAGCGGAACTCGCCGGTGCCCCAGCGGCACTGGTCCAGCTCGACAACGCCGAAGCCGAGCTCATCGCCGTGTCCGCCACCATCAAGAACGTCCTTAACGATCTCGCACAGATCCCGCCCGATCAGCGAATACCCCTCTCGGAAGCACAAGCAGCCCTTCACCAGGCAGAACTGGACTTCAAGCAGGCTCAAGAGCTTCGCGACATCACCCGTGACGAACACAACCGGCTGTCCAAGGCCCAGCAGGTACGCGCTCGGCTGGGCACGCAGCTTGCAACCCGTCGTCAGCGCTCCCGGATCGCCCGGCGCCTAGCAACACTGCTCGGCAGAACCCAGCTCCAAGCCCGGCTCCTCGCCGACGCCACCACGGGAGTGGAGGCGTATGCCAACGACACGCTCGCGCGCATCTCGGGCTGCACCCTCGAGATCGCCCTGCGCCAAGAAGAGACGCGAGGCGAATCGTCACTGGACATCTTCGTCAATGACCGGTCATCCGCCCAAGAGCCCTTGGAGGTTGCCTTCATATCGGGTAGCCAGAAGTTCCGCGTCGCCGTCGCGCTGGCCGCCGGACTCGGCCAATACCTCGGCGGCGGCACCTCCATCCGCTCGCTCATCATCGACGAAGGATTCGGAAGCCTCGACGCCGATGGCCGCCAGCGCATGATCCACGAACTCCGGTCCCTGGCCGAGCACCTCGACCGGATCATCGTCGTCAGCCACCAAGAAGACTTCGCGGACCGCACCCTATTCCCGGCCGAGTATGTACTGCGGAAGGACGGCACGCGTACCACGGTCGAGAAAGTGAGCTGAGACCGTCACCGACATCCGGAGCGGAGGTAGAGATCGGATTCAACGAATCTTCAAGCCTCGCAGTGTCTTCTCTCTGTGGTACCAGGAGCCGGCACTCGACCTGTGGATTGTTTCCCGCTGACCACCTGGGCATTCCCGGCGTTGCCGCCAAGATTCTCACGAGGCCGCCGGGCCAGTCCTCCTCAGCGCCTTCCGCACCGGCTTCTTAGCTCGGCCGGGTTGCGCGGTTCCCGCACCTTAGCCATGCACCGTTGGAGCTCGCACAGGGGGTCCTGCCGGCGTATAGGCTGCACATTGGGCGGGGGCGGCACTGCATATGTCGCGCCTACTAGCCGACAGCTATGAAGACCCGGTACTCGCTGGTCTGTTCCTCAGAAGCCTGGTGCCGTACGCACTCAGGGTGTAGCTTCTGGGGACTCCGCTTTTCGTCAGGCTGACGGAGTGAATATCGAAATTATTGGGCAATAGGTCGACAGTGGATTGTGTTTGGGCCGTGCGTTTGATCCAGTTCTCGGTGTAGCCCATGGACAGCTTCTGGTAAGGTGTCCATCCGGCCTGGTCCGCCCGCTGGGCGTAGAAGCGGTACACGTCATGGACTGATAGCGCCGAGGTAAATGTCATGATGACGCCTGGCCCGTCCCATCCGCCGCCGCCGAACCAGGAGCTGCGCCATTTCGCGGGTTTCTCCTGCCAGCTGGTGCGGATGGCGCCTGGGGGAAGCCTGGCGAAGATCGGGTCTGCCGCCAGCGCGTGCAGGATCCGGTTGCCCGGATCGGTACTCGGGCCCGGTCCCCCGCAGGATGCCACCACAGCGCCGACGGCGAGCAGCAGGAGTCCGGCCCGCCGGGTGCGATACTTGGTCATCGATTTCCTCGCTGGCGCCCAGGGCCGCTACTGGCCAGGCATCACTATATGTCCCGTGCAGTGAGTGTCCCGTTGCTGCGGCCCGGCCCGTGCCTGGCTGGGTGCCAGGCACGGGCCGGGCAACCGATCAGTGTTCGGCGGTGAGGTTGGGGACGAGAGTGGGTTCGAGTGCGACGTTAGTGGTGCCGTTGCCTAGTTCGCCCGCGGAGTTGTCACCCCAGCCGTAGACGCTGCCGGTGATGGCTTCGGCGAGGCTGTGGACGTAGCCGCCGGCGATCGACCCGGTGTTGCTTAGCCCGATCGCCTGGACCGGTGTGACGCAGGTCTTGCCGCAGGCGGCGTTGTCGCCGAGCTGGCCGGTGTTGTTATCACCCCAGGCCCACACGGTGCCGTCGGTCTTGATCGCAAGCGCGGCCGTGCCGTCCGCGGCGATCGAGC
>WNFI01586299.1_pt1 | contig 10262 bp, 10 predicted proteins | sample 5400471 | NCBI WGS metagenome assembly WNFI01 (sample SAMN13153348, study PRJNA577476) | soil metagenome | isolation source: 100 cm saprolite on Douglas fir-dominated hillslope | place: USA:California | collected 2013-09-17 | reverse complement strand
TATCCTCATTTGAAATCTGAATGGCCGGTCGGTCGGGCTCGTTGGCTTTGCCTTCGGGAACGACAAAAGCCGAATCGCCCGCACGGAAGTGTATCTTTCCTGTGACAAGATCCGCGTCGCTCGGAAGCACTAATTTGTCTCCTTTGATTCGAACAAGCTCTCCTTTACCTAAAAGGTAGCGTATTTCGAATTCGAGGGAACGTCGTTCGGATTTATTGAAATTCAATTGCTTCGCAATTTCGATGGAGGAGGCCGGGATGTATTTCGGCCGATGCAGGAACTCCAACAAGCGTTCGCGAATAGTCATGGATAGAAAGAGTAAGACAGGACCAGAAGGTTTTGCCTAGAGAATATAAAAGCTGCAATTCGCATGGCGTGCTACAGTCATTATGGTGCGCATTGTTTTTGGGCTGGCCTGAAGACGCCACGCGCTTAGACCCTTGAACATGAAAATCGTTCACGCAGCCAGCGAGCTGTATCCCTATATCAAGACCGGAGGACTCGCGGATGCCGTGGGTTCGCTCACTCGTCAACTGGCACTGAGGGGGCATGAGGTGAGCGTTTTTCTTCCCGCGTACCGATCTGTGATGGAACATCCCGAGGTCGCGGAAGCGAAGCATCGGTTGCGATTGCGGATAGAAATGGGTGACCGTTTCTACACAGGTGATGTTTATTCGTTTTCGCCTGCAACCAATCTCACCGTATACTTGGTAGCTCGCGAGGAATTCTTCGACCGAAAAAATCCCTACGGCACCAAGGAAAGAGATTACGAAGACAATGACGAACGGTTCATTTTTTTCTGCAAGGGTGTCGTGGAAACACTGCGGATTCTACAAATCGGCGCGGATATCGTGCACGGACACGATTGGCAGGCGGCTCTTCTTCCAGTGCTGGTGAGGTATGAAGAGCGTGTGCACGGCGTCACGCTCGCGCTACGTACCATCTTCACGATTCATAATATCGCGTTCCCGGGAATTTTCCCGATGAAGTCTTTTGCGCTGACGAATCTTCCGGATGAATTGATGGGAATCGATGCGTTGGAGTACTACGGTCAGATTAATCTGCTCAAGGGCGGCATTCTCTTCGCTGATCGCGTTACGACCGTCAGCCCGACCTACTCCAAGGAAATTCAAACACCCGAATTTGGATGCGGTCTCGATGGTGTTGTGGCAACGCGAGCAGCTGATTTATGCGGGCTGATCAATGGCATCGACACGCGCGTGTGGAATCCTGCCGTCGATAAATTCATACCGGCCAACTACTCGGTGAATGATCTGTCCGGCAAAGCAGTGTGCCGTGCTCATTTGCTAAAACACTTTGGGTTCACTGAGAAATTCAAAGGACCAGTGTACGGCATGGTATGTCGGCTCACGGAGCAGAAGGGCTTGGATCTGGTCCTCGCCAACAAAAGTTTCTTCGTCGAAGAGAATTGTCGGCTCATCGTTCTCGGCACCGGATCAAAGCACTACGAAGATGCGCTACGCGCACTCGCAGCGGAACATCCGAACAAGATCGCCCTGAGCGCGCGACTGGACGAAGCGATGAGTCATCTCATTGAGGGGGGCTCCGACTTCTTTTTGATGCCCTCGCTTTTCGAGCCGAGCGGTTTGAATCAAATGTACAGCCAGATTTACGGAACGATCCCGATCGCGAGTCAGGTCGGCGGTTTGGTTGACACCGTGATCGACGCAGATGCTCATCCGGAGCGAGGCACAGGTCTGACGTTCCCGCCCAATCGCGAAGCGTTTCGCGATGCGCTGCAGCGGTCCTTGAAATTATTTTCAGATAAAGCGCGCCTCGCCGTTGTGCAAAAGCACGGAATGACAAGAGAGTTTGGTTGGGAAAAAGCTGTTCTCGATTACGAGCGGCTCTACCAAACGTCTCTCTAACTCATGGTGACCTCGCCTGGGCCCGCAATCGTTTGGTTTAGAAGCGATTTAAGACTGCAGGACAACCACGCGCTCGCTGCCGCGGTATCGCTGAGCGTCCCTGTTCTTCCGGTTTTCATTCTTGATGATGAAGGGGAAGGTAAATGGCGGGCAGGCGGTGCCTCACGCTGGTGGCTGCATCATTCGTTGACGCAGTTCGACTTGGCCCTGCGGAAAATAGGATCTCGCTTGGTGATTAGACGGGGCGATTCGCTGGAGAATTTAATGGATCTGCTGAAGATGACCCGGGCTACCGCGGTCTTTTGGAATCGGTGTTACGAACCCAGGGCGATTGCGCGCGATGCGCGAATTAAAACCGAATTGAGCAAAATCGGGCGTCGAAGCGAAGAGCTTTAACAGTGCTTTGCTGCATGAGCCGCATACAGTCCCGAACAAATCGGGGAAGCCGTTTCTAGTGTTTACGCCTTTCTGGAAACACTGCTTCACACTCAAAATGGAGTCACCGATAAAATTTTCGAACGATACATTCATCACTGCCAAAACGTGGCCGAGAAGCCTCGCAGTGAAAGAGCTCGGACTTCTGCCGTCGGTCCGGTGGGACAAGGAATTTTACCAACGTTGGCAGCCCGGTGAAGCGGGTGCGCAGTTTCGGCTAAAAAAGTTTTTGAAGAGGGCGGCCGATGATTATGCGGATCAACGCAATTTCCCCGGGAGAGAAGGAACGTCCAGACTCTCGCCGCATCTGCGTTTCGGTGAGATCAGCCCGCGCCAGATTTGGGCCGCGTTTCAAGCCAAGTCAAAAAAGAGCGGTGCATTTCCTAACAGCCGCGGTGCGCAGGTTTTTCTCAGCGAAATCGGATGGCGAGAATTTGCCTACCATCTCCTTTTCCATTTCCCGCATACCGCGGCCAAACTTTTGCGAACGGAATTCGATAGATTTCCCTGGAAGAACGATCCGGGTGCGCTCAAGGCGTGGCAGCGGGGCAAGACCGGCTATCCCATCGTCGACGCGGGCATGCGAGAATTGCGGGCCACGGGGTGGATGCATAATCGTGTTCGTATGATTGTGGGTTCTTTCCTCGTGAAAAATTTGCTGATTCCCTGGCAGGAAGGCGCGGCGTGGTTCTGGGATACACCGGTCGACGCGGATTTGGCCGCAAACACGTTAGGCTGGCAGTGGACGGCGGGTTGCGGCGCCGATGCCGCGCCTTATTTCCGAATTTTTAATCCTTTTCTTCGGGGAGCGAAGTTTGACTCGGAGGGAATTTACATACGCCGGTGGGTGCCGGAACTCGGCCGACTTCCCGCAGAATATCTTCACCAGCCCTGGACCGCTCCGGTGGACGTGCTAAACCGGGCCGGAGTGGAATTGGGGGAAAAATTATCCGAAGCCGATCGTCGATCATGCCGAAGTGCGCCATGCGGCGCTCGCCGCATGGCAGTCGGTCAAGAAGGTGTAGAGGAGCTCATAAGGTCTCTAGAGCGCACAAAATTACGTCTGCGCGACAGACCACCTTTGAAATTCAATCGGGGCGTCGGTTGCCAGAGCGCGGACAACTGTCGTGCGACGCGCAACTGGCGTTATTAAAATCGTAAAGCAGCGAGGTGTTTGAAATTATGTCCGGGATGTACAAGAAATCGGTGTGTAGGCGAAGATATGTCCGGTATGCCAGCGGCCGTTCGTTTGGCGAAAGCACCGAGACGAGGTTGCTGCCTGCCCCGATAGCGGTTGCATGCGGAAGAAACGGGTGGGCGAGTGACTGAAATTGTATCGAGCGGATATGTACGGCGAAAGTTGGAGCGCATGTTCATGTACTGGCATGAAATTACGCGACGCGATCATGAAACGTTTCGGCGTTATGTTCCTGTGAAGCAATGCATGTGTTGATTACAGGCAGTTCAGGCCTTGTTGGATCGGAGCTCATTCTCTTCCTTCGAACCCAGGGGCATGAAATTACCCGCTTGGTCCGTCGAGAGCCAAAGGGCGATCATGAGATCCGATGGAATCCGGCCCACGGTGAAATTGATTTCATGAGTGTGGAAGAATTTGACGCGGTCGTAAACTTGTCGGGCGAAAATCTGGCCGAAGGGCGATGGACTGATGTGCGCAAGGAGCAGTTGTTGCGCAGCCGAGTCGACGCGACGAAAACATTGGTTGCAGGCTTGGGCCGGTTGAAGTCCAAGCCGCGCGTATTGGTGAACGCGTCGGCAATAGGATTTTATGGAAGCCGGGGCGAAGAGGAAGTCTCAGAAAGCAGTCCGATCGGAAATGGATTCCTTCCGGAAATTTGTTTGGCATGGGAGACTCACGCGGCGGCTGCAGAAAAGATCGGAATTCGAACGGTCTTTTTGCGAACAGGTGTGGTGTTGACTCCAAAAGGAGGTGCGCTGGCAAAATTGTTGCCGCCTTTTCAGATGGGCGTTGGAGGTCCCGTAGGCGGAGGAAAAATGTGGGTAAGTTGGATCACACTGGATGATCTGCTCGACGTGATCTATTACGCGATTGTCGACGAGCACGTCCGTGGTCCGCTCAATGCAGTGACTCCGAATCCGGTCCGTCAGGAAGAGTTCGCCGCCGTTCTGGGACGAGTCTTGGGTCGCCCTGCAGCGGTGCCGACTCCGGCTTTGGTGGTGAAATTGTTATTTGGGCAGATGGCCGAGGAGACCATCCTTACGAGTGCGAAAGTGAAACCGGCAAAATTGTTGCAGAGTAAGAATTTCTCCTTTCGTTATCCGTACTTGGAAGCCGCATTCCGTCATGTCTTGGGCCGAGCTGATTGAGCAAAACGATCATTGTCGCTGAAACGTGGAATCGCATTGCTGGACGAACCACCCTCGTGAGCCATTTGCGATTTGAATTTGAACCACAGACACTTTGAGAAGACTTTCAGATTGCGTATTTAATATGCAAGGTGAGGCGAGCCGGGGCTTTGGATTGAATGAGGAAAAAGTTTTTCTGAACCTCCATGCCTCTGTGGTTCAAATTCAATAGTACATCCGCTTGGCAGCGGCGCTTTTTGGCGAAATTTCAATCGTCCATTTAAAAACCGCCGCGACTTCCGCGTCCTTTGAGTGAGGCCATTCGAGGCAGAGTTAGGCTCGTCGGGCCTTGACTAAATTTGGGCGTTTTTCGAACTTGGATAACCATGCCTACTGCGTTCCCCAATATCATTGCTACCGTCGGCAACACGCCATTGATCAAGCTCAACCGAATCTCCGCTGGCCTCCCCGCCGAGATCTACGTCAAAGCAGAATTCTTTAACCCACTAGCGAGCGTCAAGGACCGCATCGGTATGGCGATGATTGAAGCTGCCGAACGTGACGGTAAAATCCGCAAAGATACGGTTGTGATCGAACCGACCTCGGGCAACACCGGCATTGCTCTCGCTTTCGTCTGCGCTTCGCGTGGCTACAAACTCATTTTGACGATGCCCGAAACCATGTCGCTGGAGCGGCGTATTCTGCTGCGCATGCTCGGAGCGGAGATTGTATTGACGCCAGGCAGCGAGGGTATGCCCGGGGCGATTCGGCGCGCGAAAGAGCTTCTGGAGCAAAATGGCGATCACGGATTCATGCCGCAGCAATTCGAAAATCCAGCTAACCCGGAAATTCATCGTCGCACGACGGCGGAAGAAATTTGGGCTGCTACTGAGGGGAAGATCGATGCTTTCGTGGCGGGCGTGGGCACGGGCGGGACGATCACCGGTGTTTCGGAAGTGATCAAATCACGGAAGAAAATTAAAACGTATGCCGTCGAACCGAGCGCGAGTCCGGTGATTTCTGGCGGCAAGCCGGGGCCGCATAAGATTCAGGGCATTGGTGCAGGTTTTATCCCGAAGAATTGCAACACCGCGATCATCGACGAAGTGGTGACCGTGTCCAACGACGACGCATTCGAGACGGCTCGGCAGCTGGCGTTGCAGGATGGCATTCTCGGAGGAATTTCCACCGGTGCGAACGTCTGGGCCGCCATGGAGGTCGCCAAGCGTCCAGAGATGGCCGGCAAAATGATCGTCACCGTGGCATGCAGCTTCGGTGAACGTTACTTGAGCACGGCGCTGGCGGAGAAGGCACGGGCGGAAGTAACGGTCTGACCGCGGCGTGGGTGCGCGCCGCGGATTCAAGATTCAAGAGCGAAAAGGTGCGGCTTCTTGTGGATAGCTTTGCTGCGTTGTTTTGTACTGGGATCATTAGGTTCAGCGGACGCAACCTTGTTTCGATGGGCGTGTCAGTTTGCGGCCTGATCAGGGCATCTTGAGTCTTCCCTCTTGAATCTTGAATCCGAGTTTTGAGGGTGGCGGGCGTTCGCCCGCCACCCTCAAAACTCTAGGCTTTCCAAGTTCCCTAGGAAGCGTAAGGTAAAACTTTTATGCAGAAAACCCTCATCATCCTGAAACCCGACTGTATGGCGCAAGGCCACGTTGGTCATGTGATCGAACGCTTCGAAAAAGCGGGCTTTACCATCATCGGCTGCAAAATGATTCGGCTGACGCCGGACGTGCTTCGTGAGCATTATGCTCACGTGGCGAGCAAGCCGTTTTATCCCGAGATCGAGCAGTTTATGAGCTCGCGTCCCGTGATCGTTCTCGCCCTGCAAGGCGAAGGGATCGTAGCCAAGGTCCGCGATCTGCTCGGGCCAACCGATTCGCGCAAAGCAGCGAAGGGCACAATCCGCGGCGATTACGGCACCGAAATGATGAAGAACGTCGTTCATGCGTCGGATAGTGACGAGAACGCCAAGATCGAAATTGCCCGATTTTTCAAAGACGTCGAAATCTTCACGATCTGAGTGGAATATCCATCGCTCAAGGTCTTTTTCGAACCCTTCCTCGCTCCGGCTAGGGAGGGTTTGTTTTTGGTAAAAGGAAAGCGCTGACACCTACAAATGCTCAACGCTCACATTTTATAATTGGACATGTATAAGATATATTTTAGCTTAAATAGCAAATTATAACGATAAATAATTAGGCTATGCGAAATCGCGATATACGAACGAAGACCGCTGGCTTGTAGGTTTAAAGAAAATGCAGGTTGGCGGTTTATGTGCTCGGGACGGAAGCCCGACCGCCTCGTCGAGTCTTATCGCTGCGCTAGGTCTTACAGGCCGCTCAGGATTACGCCTGTTTGTAAATGCGCGGTGTGAGTTTTTCCATGTAGCGCTCAGGTTCGTCTAAAGGTTTGAATCCGAATTGCGTGTATAGGCCGTGGGCGTCACGAGTGACCAAATTGAATCGGCGGAGGGTGCCCAGCCGAGGGTGTGTACCGATTGCCCGCATCAGGGCTTTCGACAAACCTTTGCCGCGATGAGCTTCCAAAACGTAGACGTCGCACAGGTAAGCGAATGTGGTGCTGTCGGTGATAATTCGGGCCAGGCCAACTTGGGCGCCATCCGGCGAATAGACTCCGATGCAGAGGGAGTTCGTCACCGCTTGCTGAACGATATTCAGCGGTACGCCTTCAGCCCAATAACTGCGGCTGAGGTAAGCGTGGATGGCGTTGACGTCGAGGCGAGCAGGGTCGTCTGAGAGGAGGTAACCCTCGTGTACGATTTCGTGAGCCATGCGGGTCAGAGAGCAGCGAACACCTTGGCCACCGCAGCTTTGTCCTTGGCGCTGAAAAAGGAAGTGCCGGCGACAAAGGTGTCGGCCCCGGCTCTTCGGCATTCAACGGCTGTATCGGTGTCGACGCCACCATCGACTTCGAGTCGAAAATCGAGGCCTCGTTCACGGCGCCAGTTGGAAATCTGTTCGAGCTTCGGCAGCATATCCCGGCGGAAGGGCTGACCGCCGAAACCGGGTTGTACGGTCATCACCAAGACCAATTCCACTTGGGAAAGGAAAGGCTCAACGGCGGCGGCAGGAGTGCCAGGGTTGAGAACGATGCCGCGCTTACAGCCGAGAGATCTAACTTTCGCCAGCGTCCCGATGTGATCGTAGGCCGGTTCGACGTGAATACTGATCATGTTCGCTCCTGCCTTGGCGAAGGGCTCGACGTAGAGATGAGGTTGGTCGAGCATCAGATGTACATCGAAAAAGAGCTTCGACGTTTTCCGCAAGGCCGCGACGGTCTGAGGACCGAACGTCAGGTTGGGTACGAAATGTCCATCCATGATATCGAGATGAATCCAACTCAGGCCGAGCTGTTCAACGAGGGCTGCGCTTGATGCAAGATTGGCGTGATCGCCGGCGAGGATGGAAGGAGCTAGAATCGGGGAATGCATCTCGGATCAGTTTCTCAGCAAACCACACATCAGCGGAACGCCAAGTAATTTAGAAGGAATAGACTGGGTGAGAACTGGATTCGATGGTCCGACGTGCCGCTCATCTATCCGATCTCATCCCCATCGGATGTCAGAACCGTCCGATCACCACACGTCGAGTACGGTGTGGCGAATCTTTCCAGCTAGGTCTTCGGCAAGAAGAGGTAGCGTCTGATATTCGGACTGGAGCTGGCCGCTGTCGGTATAAGCGTATTTGGTCGATTCAATGGGGCGCTTATCAAAGAGCATTTGTCCCGTGCGGCGATCGGTGAGCGTGCATTCGGCGCGGAGGTGGATGGCGAATTGGCGAGCAAGTCCGGTGTCGCCTGAACGAACGCTGGAGACTTCGCGGTCGTAACCAACGAGGACGACTGAAAGGACTGCGTCGGCCGCTTCGGGGGAATTGACGAGCGAGACGCGGCCGTCCTTTTCAAAGTTATCGCGGATCTGAGTGCTCACCAGGGGTTGCGCTTGTGGAACCATGGCGCGGCTGACGACCGGTTCGATATAAAGCGAGGAAAAGGAGAGCTTGGCTGACGACGTTCCCAGCTGGTAGTGAGTGCAACCCGAGTCCGTCAGGGCGACAAGACCGATCAACAACAGAGCGCTAATCCGTAAGCGAAGCATGCAGAAGACATTCATGGTGGCCCCAAGGATGACAAAATAAAAATCATCCAGTGCCTTTAAAGGCAGTGACGAGTTCTTGGTGACGAGTTCGACTTCGGGTGGGCAGCGGCGTATTCAGCCTTCGATTCGACATTGGCCAGCCTTTTGCGAGCGAGCGAAGCCACTTCTGAATCTGGATAAGCGGTGATGGCTTCGTTGTAGAACACGCGAGCGGCCACGTAATTGTCGCGCTTGTAGAAGTAAAAGTCGCCCATCTTGATCTTGCTTTGGGCAAGAACCGTTTTCATTTGGCCGAGGCCTTTTTCCGCTTCGCCCACGCCCTTGTCGCCCGGGTATAGAATCGTGAAATCTTGATAGTAGGTGATGGCTTCACGAGTGGAGGCCTGATCATAGAAAGCACCTTCAACCAGCGAGGCGTGGGTTTGCGCAAGACGTAGGTACGCGTCGGGAGCGAGTACGCTTTGCGGGTAGGTATTGATCAAGCGATCCAAGGCATCGATGCCTTCTTCGGTATTGCCCAACCGTTGATGGCCTTGAGCGATCTTCATGAGGGCCAAGGGAGCAAATTCGCTATATGGCGCCGTAAGCAAAACGCGTTCGAAGTACTCGACCGCTTTTTCACGGTTCACGAAACTGGGAATGACGCCGAAGATGCGATTGCGGGCACCTGCGAGGAGTTTGTCCGCGATCTCATACTGCTGTTTAATGACGTAATCGAAACGATCAAAATTCGGGTAGCGCGTGACGACTTCCTGGTAAGCGTCGAACGACTTGAAATATTGGCGGCGCCTGAGACGAATCTCTCCGGTGTGGAAAAAGGCTTCCGGTGCGTAGATCGAACTCGGGTATTTCTTGGTGACGCGCTTGTAATTTCGAAGCGCGGAAAAGTAGCTGTGGTTTTCCTCTGCGGTGCGCGCCCGATTCATGTACGAGAGCGCGGTCTTACCGTCCTTGCCCACGAGGCCGCTGAGACCGCCCTGCGCGACCCAGCCCGTTTGGGGACTCCACGTGATCTCAGCTTGAGCGGGGCGAGTTAGAAGGCCGAAGGCCGCAATTACTGCGAGAAAGGAAACGAGGCGGCGGACGAAGGAAAGCATGTGAAAGATTTACCAGCGAATCAGGGTGGCACCGTAGGTCAAGCCCGCCCCAAACGCGACGAGCAGGGTGAGGTCGCCGGAATTGATCCGTCCGGCGCGGCGAGCTTCGTGTAAGGCGAGGGGAATAGAAGCGGCGGACGTGTTGCCGTAACGGTCGAGATTGATGAAGAAACGTTCGAGCGGAACGTTCAAATTCTTCGCAAGCATTTCGATGATACGGAGATTGGCTTGATGGGGAATCACGCAGGCGAGTTCGTGCGCACCCACGCCATTTTGTTCCAAAATCTCGTGCGAAGCCTGCTCCATCGCGCGAACCGCGAGTTTGAAAACTTCACGTCCCTTCATCTTGATGAAGTGTTGTCGCGCCGCAGTGGACTCTGTTGTGGACGG
>WNFI01399478.1_pt1 | contig 10262 bp, 12 predicted proteins | sample 5400471 | NCBI WGS metagenome assembly WNFI01 (sample SAMN13153348, study PRJNA577476) | soil metagenome | isolation source: 100 cm saprolite on Douglas fir-dominated hillslope | place: USA:California | collected 2013-09-17 | reverse complement strand
TTACCAACACTCGTGACGTCCTTAGAACGGCATGGACATGTGCACCTGAGCGAGCAGTGTCGTGCTGATCTGCTTTCGATGAGTCCAGCCACGGCTGATCGGATCTTGCAACCGTATCGCAAACAGGAGCGACATGGAATCTCGACGACCAGATCAGGAACCCTGCTCAAAAAGCAGATCCCGGTGCGCACCTTTAACGATTGGAATGAGACCAAACCTGGCTTCATGGAAGCTGACCTGGTCGCTCATTGTGGCACCCATGCCGGCGGATCATACCTCTACGAGAGCGTTTCCTAACTCAGAAACCCTCCCAGGTATGAGCTAAAACGCGTTTAGGAGAGCGGATGAGATCGGGACGACCGGCTTGTTGAGCAGCCAAAGCGACAATGATGGTAGCGGTGTAGGTCAGAGCGACCTGCCGAGCGATGGTGGACCAGCCAGAGAGAGGAGGGCGTTGCAGATGAAAGAACAGGAAGACGCGGCCAAAGAAGCGTTCGATGGCACTGCGTTTGCCCAATTCCTCTTTCGTCCAAGTGGGAGGCAAACAGGAGCGATTTTTCTGACGTTTGGGATTCCAAGGAATGACTGCCACTGCACCTAAAACGGAGTGAATCCAGGTAATGAGCTTCAAGCCCCAATAGGCAGCATCCAAACGGATGACGCGTGGGCGGATGCGATACAAACGCACTGCCCATGCCAACAGTGGTTGAGCAAAGGGAGCATCATGGGTGTTGGCAGGGGAGAGGAGAAAGAAGAGTGGCAAACCCGAACCGCGACAAATCAGCGTATGAACTCGGTAGCCTCGTAAGAGCGGACGGGGATGCTGAGCCGGAGCATGACCGAAAGCAGCATCAGGATCTGCGCGACGCCAGGCGAGGATGGGAACACTATCGATGATGAGATCACGGGCACCAATGAGCCGACGACGCAGAGCGGTCAGGACCGTGAGGACAAACAATGCCTCTGGGAGCGGCGCTCCAGCCTGACGCCCACGTTTGCACTGCTGAGAAGGAGAAGGGATGCGGGGACGGCCATCCTTGCCTACCGGCAAGGCGCACGCTAGAGCCAGAGCAGGCCAATCACGCAACCAGTCGCGCATATCCTGATACGAGAGCCGCCACAGCGTCCGCAAGAGTGCAATGAGCAGGAGGGACTCCTCCCGATAGGTTCTGGGTGCTCCTCCTGGGCCACTGGGTAAAGGTGGTGGGCACCGATGATGCGCCAAACGGACGGCCAAACGGCAGAGAGCGAGCAGATGCAACGTGGTGACCAAGGTGAGGGCATCAATGTGCAAGGCCGGGCCGAGCCGATCTTGCGCACGGTAGTATGCTGGTGGGGGCACGGGTGCCGCTTCGTTGACGATCGTAGGCATCATAAACTGATCTCCTGGATGAGGGAACGAGCCTCGTCTGAGAGATCAGTGTACCCTCTTTTTCACCGTTGGCAAATGCCCTCGCCCCGAGAGAAGACAGTTGGCATTGCACTACCGGAAAGCGGTTTTTCTTTGCAGAAAACCGCTTTCCGGCAAAAGCATGATCGAAAGAGACAAAGAGGAAAAAACAGCTTCATGGTATCAATGAACAGAGAGCGCTTGACTGAGCACCTTTGCCTCATCGCGCCCAGGAGGCTGGCATGGATCAGCGAAGAACTGCCACCCGTAGGCCCGCAAGACGTGCTAGTGCAGACCCGCACGGCAGCCATTAGCATTGGCAGTGAGTTGCCCCAGTATGGTGGCACTTCGCGCGCAGGTCATCCTCCCCAGTATCCGGGGAGCATGGGCTATGAGTGCGTGGGGAGAGTGGTAGCGTGTGGGTCCGCAGTGCGGAGGGTGCAGTGCGGAGATCGCGTTGTGGCCTTTTATGGACAGTGGACTCACGCGGTTGTACCAGAAACGCGGGTCATCGTGGTGCCCGATGGGATCTCTGATGCACTCGCGATTTTGAGCATCTTAACCTGCGATACCGCCAAAGGTGTGCGCAAAATCGCTCCCAAGCCGGAGGAAACAGCACTGATCACTGGCGCTGGCGCGATTGGGCTGCTGACCCTCTTTATTTTGCGTGCCTATGGCGTAGCTCAGGTCGATGTGGTAGAACCACTTGCAGAGAGGCACGCCCTGGCTCGCCTGTTAGGAGCGCGCAATGTTTGGCGTCCACAGGATATACCCAGCGAGGGCACAGCATACGCGGTGGCTTTCGAGTGTTCCAGCCGGAACAGGGCATTTGCTCTTCTACAGAAGCAAGTGGAGCCTCAAGGGCGCATCTGCATCACTGCCGATGGGAATATCGAGCCGCTTGTGCTCACCTCTGATTTTCATGAGAAGGAATTGCAGATCATTGGATCGAGTGACGGTTGGGATTACCACCAGCATGCCGCGTGGTATTTTCGCCAGGTGCAACAGCACTCGACATGTCTGGAGCAGCTCTTTGAGTTGCGGATGACTCGCGATGAGCTGATCTCGACGTTTGAACAGCTGGCCGAAGGTGACATTCACCCGATCAAGGTGTTTGTTTCCTACGAACATGTACCGGGCGTTTCCGACGAACGTGCCGTTTTGTGAGATGAGGAAGGACATTTCATAAACTGATCTCCATCACGAGGTTATCAGTCTCGGTTTGGATCAGCTTACTCTACTCTGTCAGGTTATGAAATGCCCTCCTCTACACCTTAACGCTGACCGATATTACCACCGGGTGGACCGAGTGCCTTCCACTTCTCAACCGAGGTCAGGAAGCCGTCGTCGCTGCTCTCAAGCGAGTACAGCAGTTGCTCCCTTTTGCGCTCCTGGGGATCGACACGGACAACGGCGCCGAGTTTATCAATGTGGAGCTGCTGGCTTTTTGTGAACAAGAACAGATTACCTTCACCAGAGGGCGTCCTCGACGCAGCAACGATCAGTGCTATGTCGAGCAGAAAAACGGGCAGATTGTCCGGCAGGTGGTTGGCTATGACCGCTTCGAGGGCCTGCTCGCCTATCGACAACTCACCGAACTCTATCGGGCGCTGCGGGTCTATGTGAATTGTTTTCAACCCTCCATGAAACTCCAAGCGAAAGAACGAGAGGAAAGTCGAAGTGCGGCGCACCTACGATCAGGCCCAAACGCCGATGCAACGACTCCTTGCGTCTTCGATCTTGTCGTCCCAAAAGCAGCAAGAACTGCTTCGGATCACTGAAGCGCTGGACCCGCTACGCTTGCTTACGCAGCTCGAACACTTACAGAAAGCGCTCTGGCGGCACGCTGCCACATCTGCCTCAGAACCGGCTGCATCTCCTGCTCCGCTTCAGTTTTCCGTGCAGCAGTGTACCGAAGAAAAGGTTCCTGTCGATGGGCTTCCTCATACACCTCCGTCCTTGCTCAAAAGAGAGCGAAAGAAAAAGTATCAAAAGACCGGGCGACCTCATGATTGGCGCACGCGCAAGGACCCTTTCGAGGGGGAATGGGAACAGATTACGTCCTGGCTGCTCGCTCATCCAGAACTCACAGGCGTAGATATCTTTCACAGGTTGGAACAGGTTTCCCCAGGACGTTATCGACCAACCCAGGTACGAACCTTGCAAAGGGGCCTAAACAGGCTGCGTACTCGTTTGCTGGTAACGTTTGAGGACCAATGGGGCGAAGAAGTCGTCAACGGGCAGGCTCCAGCTCCAGAACTGCGTGCCCAGGTCGTCGTGGGTGTCTGATTCTCGGAGAAAGGAAGGGAACCATGCATTGCGAGTACTTGCGGAAATGTTTTCTTGTGGGTAAGATATTCTATGAGGTAACGCCCCTATTCCATGAGTCAATGGGTCGAACGAACCTTGCTAAAGTAAGATTCTCCCATGAGGCAATGCGCGGCAAGAATAATTATCGCTCAACACTGCATACTTGTTGAACCGCAAAAAACGACTATCAATAGTTTTCCTAAACCGGATAAGGCAGTACATGGATGGTCGCTTCATTGTGCAAAATGGCGTGACGCGGGCGTGCGTCGTTTTTGGCCTTTCCGGTTTTCCTTCGCGCAAAGAGAATGGACTGCTATCTTCTCGCTTCCTGCGAGAGAAACAGAACGATTGAAAGGAGTTCTGAGGATGAACGAACCCATCACAACACTCGACACCCGACACGGCGTACCACGCGGAGGGGTCATGCCATGGGAGGAGACGCGCCGGGTGCTGGAAACGGCCGAGCTGTTCTGGCTCTCAACAGTGCGCAACGTGGTGGTTGAGGGCGACGCCGTGCGGATCACCGACCAGGACGCGCTCGAACGCTTAGCCTCGGTGTGGGCGACCAAGTGGGATGGAAGCTGGCCCTACCAGGTACGCAACGGGTATTTTTACCTCTACGATGAAGACGAACAACGAGTGCTCACCGAGTCGAACCTCGTGTTCTCCGTCACACCCACCAAGGTCTTCGCCTTCGCCATAGGCCTCAGCCAAACCCGCTACCAGTTCTAACTGCTCGCGTCGCGTCGCCACGCACGCGGGGGAGCTGGCGGGGGTGATAGTCGAGGCCTCGGCCTGGTCACTGATGGTTTTCATGTGCCCTGATTCCCCCTTTAGTCAGGGCAGCGGGCCGCCCCCGGAGCGGGAGCAGGCCGAATGAGGGGGACGCTCCTGCTGCTCGAATTGACAAAAACGCTCCACACATGTTGGCTTGTGGTGCGGCTTGATCCGCTATCAATGGCTGAACTGCTCAACCTTCGGTTCTGGCTCACATTTGGTGAGTGGTAAATGGCGTGAATGTTCGACGATTTTTGAGGGTCTTGCTCACTTTCGGTGGAACTGATGTGTTTAAAAACAATGATGGGAGATGAATCGGCTTCTTTTGAGCGTTTCCTCTTGGTTCCCTGAGATCTGTTGAGGTTTTCCACCGGAAATGAGCAAGACCCATTTTTGAGGTGAATGGTAGGAAATCGGCGCGAAACATGGGAAGCGACCTCGCAGGCCTCCATACAATGGCGAAAGTCAGCGGGTGACGGGACGCCATTTCTGGTCATTCAGGCCATCAGCACAAAGAGTATCTGAGGCTTGACCAGCATCTCACGGCTCGAAAAAGCGACGTGGAAAATCGGCACAGGCGCGCCTCCTCGAATTGCTGTTCACCAATCTGCCGATATTCCCCCGTTCGCGCGTGATGCGCGGTCGAAGCACGTGTCGGTCTGGGAATGCTCCTCGCGACCTCAGGGATGTCTGCTTCCTGACACCGTGTTGGTGGTAATCGCGCCGGCACGCTCGTAATTCACGAGAATGACGCCACTTGGGGAGACTTTACAATCCGTCACCTTGAACGCCGCCGGGATGGTGCCCTCGGCAAACAACCGTTTTCCCCTGCCCAACGTCAGCGGATAGATCTTGAGCCAGAACGCATCGACCACATCATGCTTCATGAGTGTCTGAACGAGATGTGCACTTCCGTACACGTGCAAATCCGGCCCTGGCGTTTGCTTGATGTTGTTGACTTTTTCCACAATGTCTCCGCCTAAAAACACGGAGGGCTGCCATTCGTGAGAAGTTATGGTATTCGAGGCGACGTACTTGGTTGCTGGATTGACGCCCGGCCATACGTCCGCGTGGTGCGGCCAGTACGGTGCCCAAATTTCAAAGGTTTTGCGCCCTAACAACAGATCAAACGGCATGTTCATCTGCCTCTTCATGACTGTTCCAAGAACATCGTCGGTATAGGGAGCTTGCCACCCGCCATACGCGATTCTCCCCTTCTTGCCTTCGGGATGACTGATGGAGAGCGTAGATTTTCTTGCAATTTGCACGTGTATCTATTCTACGAGCCGAGAAAGAAAACGGCTATGCGGATTTTGCTTTAATCCTTGGCCCGGTTCTCGCCTGGGCAAAATCAGCCACCGTGCCTAACCTGGCTTGACGAAAGCCTAGCTTGGGTGTTGCGGAAGTCTCTCTTCTACGAATTTACAACATGTACGTGCAACAGCCTGCTTCTCGCGCGGATTCTGGTTGAGAGCGGCCACCCGTTCCAAACATTCGCGCCGATTTCCTCCTTTTCACCTCAAAAATCGTCGAACATTCACGCCATTTACCACTCACCAAATGTGAGACAGAGCCACATGGTAGGGCATTTACCATTTGCGCTGCCACATTCATCTCTCGCGCCACCTCGGAACCCGCCCGGGGAACTTTTCATCACCCAGCCGGTGGCAGACCTCTTTCAGCCGCGCGTCTGCGCCTTGCCATTCCAGATCGGCGAGCGTTTCCTGTAGTGGCACATCCTCGCGCAGTGTCGCTAGTGTGCGGAACAGCAGCGCCTCAGCCCGGTGCTGCGCCAGGCTCTCGGCCAGCCGCGCTGCCCGGCTGGCCGAGAGCCCCCAGGTGTGCGGATCGGCGGGGATGGCCTCGAGATGCGCGTATTTGGCCAGCACGGCCGCCGCGGATTTTTCCCCCCAGCCCGCGATGCCGGGGAAGCCGTCGGCCGCATCGCTATCCGGCGAGCAGATCACGATCTGTTCGACCCCAGCTTCGTTCTTGAAACGGGCGGTCGCGCTGGACAGGGCATCGTCGGCCTCGAACTCCACCATCGGCCAGACCACCAGCCCAAGCGCGGAAACGGCCTCTTCGGAAAGCTCGAACTGGGCGAGCAGGTTGGGGTCAACGCCCGCGCCGGTCTTGTAGCCGGGGTAGAGGCCGTTCCGGAAGGACTCGATCACGTGATCGAACGCGCAGGCCACGTGGGTGATGCCCGGCGTGGTCAAAAGCATCAGCAGGCTGCGTAACAGGCCCAGCGTTGCGCCGACCTCGCGCCCATCCGGTGCCTTGCGCGGCGGCGCGCCGAAGTGGTTGCGAAACAGCTCGTAGGTCCCATCCACCAGGTAGATCTTCATAGAAGAACCGGTGCTCCTCTCATCATTTCAGAATTGTCCAGTCACTGCTAAAATGGTTCCTCTGGTGGGGAAGGGATGCTCTTCCTCCGCCATCTGCCGAGAAATTGGCTCGTCCTGGCCATAGGACGAAAAACACATTCATCAGGATACTGTGACACTCCTCAGGGCTAAAGCCTCGGGGCTTCTCGTCCCGATTTCACCTGGACGAGCTACGCGCAGACCTTGGAACGTCCCCACCATCCCGTGGGCGGTGCCATACCGCCAACTACTGGGGAGATCGAATTGTCCCCAGATACTTTTGTACGCTTGTTGGAAGGCCTACACGTTGCATTGCTCTCTCTAGCAAGTGGCCGTGGTCTTTGGCAACACGGTAACATTTTTACCGACAGCCCTTCGCTGTCGAACCCGTAGTTATTCAGTTCGCAAGGTACTATCAATCTCTTCTTTTCCAACGAACAAAAAGCGGTCATGCCAGGGCTAAAGCCGAGACACGCCTAACCTCGTGGGTTGAAACCGCAGGGGCTTGCGGCGGGCTAAAGCCCCCTCCTGTCAATCCCCTGCCGAATCGTAATAGAAGTTTTGCCTTGGTAAAAGCTAAAGCCTGTTTCACCCCGAGGGCGAATCTTTTCTTGAATTTGCAAGTATCGGTAATCTGTTAGGGTCTCTCAAGTATATAGGTGCGGAAAATATATATGTCCGAGAATGCCTGTTTTGCATCTTAAAGAATAACATGCTGCGAAAAGTTATTGTTCGAATATGGAAATTATTGGTTCTGGCTCACTTCTGATGATGCCCGCTTGCTTCGCGGAGGTTTTCCGTCCCCTCCCTTTACTTGTTTCGGTTAGGATCATGAGCAAAGCTTCGTCTTTTATCTTGTCTGCTTCACTCTGGAGAGCCAGGCGCGCATGTCGGGCTCATGCTCTTGGTGGAAGTGGCCGAAGATGAAGGCCCCGGTGAGCCGCTCGCCCTCTAGCCAGGGGAAGCGTTGGGGATCATTGAGCTGCTCATCGCTCAAGGCGGAGACTTCGGCGACCAGTTGCTGGAAGACCTCGCGCGAATCGTTGAGGACGTCGGCGAGAGGGCGATCCCGGTTGGCCTGGTAAATCCAGGCGTTGATCTCGTCAACCTCGTCGTCCTCATCCAATTCCGCTGGGTAGTCAGGTGTCATGTCCACCGTGGGATCGAGAGCTGCCCGGAAGCGCAGCACCGTTCGCCTGCGCCACCCGGTTATGTGGGCAACGATATCCTTGATCGACCAGCCTCCTGCGACCTCCGGCTGCGTCATGTTCTCCTCACCAATCTCGTCGAGCAATGCCAGCCACGCCGCCTGCTCGCTCTGCATCTCGGCGAGGAGCTGCTTTTTGCTGATGGGTCCGGTGCTGTTTCCGCTGTGATCCGTCATGAGCTTGCCTCCTGTTTTTCTGCTTTGTTTCTAGGCTACCACAAAAAGCGGAAAAAAAGCGCCCTCTTAAACGCTTGGTGTGAGTCATGAATAGGCGTCGCTTCAGCGTGACGCTTGGCGCATTCATGCACAATGCCCTCGTTGTAATTATTTCGCCAAACAGCACTGATTCAAGCTAGTATCTCCACTCACGCCACTCCCACCGTGTCCTGATTGACCCAGGCTTCTAAGCTCACTGCTGGAGACGGGGAGTGCTTTCAGAGTGCTTTGGCTATCGCGATGAGATCGGCCAACATCCCCTGGCCTGCCTGGAAGCGCCCTGCTCCTGGTCCAATCACCGTCACCTCCAGGGGCGTATCGGTTTGGATGTGGATAGCATTGAGTAGCCCCTCAATGCGGGCTAGTGGGTCGCTGAGTGGAAGAGCGATGGGCTCGACCCGCGCTTCTAAGTGCGTGTGGACGGTGCCGCTATCAGCTGTTGCTCGTGAGACTTCCCTGCCATCCGGTGACAGGAGACGCAAGGAGGCCACGTGTTTGATGCGGCTTCCCTGGTCAACCGCTCGTTGTATCTGCTCGCTGGTGATTGTGGTGATACCCTCTCGCACGACTTGCGAGGGCGCGAGGGCACTACCAAAGACGGCTGCCGCCAGGATGAGGGTTTTGGCGACCGCATCATCCCCTTCCACATCATCGCTTGGGTCGGCTTCGGCATAGCCTTGCGCCTGCGCCTGCGCGAGTGCTTCGGCGTACGTCTGACCCAGCGCCATGGCGCTGAGGATCGAGTTCGCCGTGCCGTTGAGGATGCCGCGCAGTGCGCGGATGCTGGTACCTGCCATCCCTTCGCGCATGGTACTGAGCACGGGCGTGCCCGACATCACCGTTGACTCCATGCGCAGCTGAACCCCCTGCTTTCGTGCGAGGGAGAGCAGTTCCAGTCCGGCCAGAGCCATGGGGCCTTTACTGGCGGTCACCACATGCATGCCTTGCGCAAGCGCCGCGCGAATATACGAGAGGCCAGGTTCTCCTCCACTGCGGAGCGTGGCCCCGGTGGCCTCGGCCAGGACATCGCCGGAAGTCGCCTGCAATCCTTCCAGGATATTCGTCCAGTGGGTGACCGCTGGATGAGCGGTGAGCGGTTGTCGTGTCGCGACCAGATCGAGTAAGGTGGGGATATCCAGCCCCTCGCGCCGGGAAATCAAGCCATAGCGGCGCGTCCCGACACTGGTGAGGGTCACGGCCACGCCATACTCTTGCTGCAACCAGGCTCGTCGGGTGTGCAGCGCCTCTGCCAGCCATTGGCCGACGGTGCCAAAGCCAAGCAGCGCAAGACGAAGCGCTTTCATCGGGTTCCTTTCGCCGGACTGGTTTCACGCCCCGGAGACGCCAGAGGACGCTCGGACACTTGTCTCCCCCTCGTGGGAGAGATACCGATATCGTGTCACATGCGAGTCACTTGGACAAGTGAGACGCCAGGTAGGCCTCAAGCATGCTGGCTCTTCATCAGAAAGCCTGCGGAAGAGGCAGCATCCTTTAGGTCGGTTTCATCACCGAGTATAAAGAAGAAACTATAAGGCTATACGCTTTTATTAATCCCTCCAGCATCATCCTCACTGCGCTTGATCAGCAGTTCATTTAGCCGACTCACCGCATCTTGCTGCATACTCGGCAACACGTGTGAGTAGATATCCATCGTCATGCTGATCTGCGTATGGCCGAGCATCTCCTGGACGACCTTGGCGTGGACGCCGAGGCTGAGCAAGAGTGTAGCAGCGCTATGGCGTAAATCGTGAAATCGAATATCCGGCAGACCCGCCTTCTTCAAAAGCTTTTTGAATTCATCGACCACGTGGTTAGGTCTGAGATACGTGCCAGTCAGCGTACAGAAGACGTAATCATGATCTTGCCAGAGGGGGCCGGCCCGCAGCTTGATCTCTAGTTGACGCACACGATGCTGCCTGAGCGCCTCAAGAGCAATGGAAGCAATCGTTATACTACGACGGCTTTTCTCTGTTTTTGGTTCTGTCTCACGAAACTC
>WNFI01338635.1_pt1 | contig 10262 bp, 11 predicted proteins | sample 5400471 | NCBI WGS metagenome assembly WNFI01 (sample SAMN13153348, study PRJNA577476) | soil metagenome | isolation source: 100 cm saprolite on Douglas fir-dominated hillslope | place: USA:California | collected 2013-09-17 | reverse complement strand
GCATTGAGCGCGTCACGCAGAGCCGTATCGCTGAATGGCTTGAACAGGCACTCCACGGCACCCTGTTCGAGCAGGCGTGGACGGACGGTCTCATCTCCGTGAGCGGTGATGAAAACGATCGGAATCTCTTGCCGGCGAAGCGTCAATTCCCGTTGGAGATCGGGTCCGGACATGCCCGGCATGGCAATGTCGAGGATCAGACATCTGGTCTGGCCGACGCAATCGGATGCGAGGAACTCTTCCGCCGACGCGAACGCCTGGACCGCAAAGCCGAGCTCCCTCAGCAAGTCGGGGAGCGACTCGCGCACGGACTCGTCGTCATCGACGACCGACACGAGTGAACGTATGACCATCACGGATTCCTCATGACCTGCTGCGCATCCATCACAGCAGATTTCCAAATGGCGCCAAGACTGTGGGCGCCCCTCACACCCTCGGGTCGCCGAGGAATAGAAAATGAAAACGTGGCTCCCGGACCATCGTTCGGCGCTGCCCATAGCCGGCCATGATGACTCTCGATGATGGAGCGGCTGACGGAAAGGCCGATCCCCATGCCGCCACTCTTGGTGGTGTAGAACGCTTCGAAGAGTCTCTCCACATCTTGAGTTTCGAAACCCACCCCCGCATCCTGCACGGTCAAGAGTACACGATCGCCTTCGTCCCGTTCGGTTCTGATCACCAACTGCCTCGGGCGGTCGTCGACGCCGCTCATCGCGTCTGAGGCGTTCAGGAGCAGGTTCAGGATGACCTGCTGAAGCTGGACACGATCGCCGCTGACGGGCGGGAGGTGGTCGGCAAGGTCCGCCCGCAGAATCACCCGGCTTCTCTGAAGCTCACTCCGCAACAGCGTAATCACCTCTCGTGCAGCCTCATTCAGGTCCACCGATTCGGTCGTGGCGCTTTTCTTGCCAAAGAGCGCGCGCAATCGCGTGATCACATCAGACGCACGGTTGCCATCGCGAATCGTGCGCCGAGCGGTTTCGCGCGCTCCGTCGACGTTTGGAGGATCGGCGGCCAGCATCCTCAGACAGGTGCTGGCGTTGGTGATGATGCCCGACAGCGGCTGGTTGACTTCGTGCGCGATCGACGCCGTCAATGCTCCCAGGCTCGTGACCCTGGCCACATGTGCGAGCTCCGATCGGATCTGGCCGAGTGCCTCTTCCGCGCGTCGGCGCTCCGTCACGTCCTGAATCGCGCCGATGTACTCCAGTCGACCCTCCTGGTCTCGGGTCCCGTGAGCGACCACGTGCAAGTACTTAACCGAGTGGTCGGGCATCTGCAGCCGGTGCTCGAATTCAACGTCGCTGCCGTCGCCCAGCGCCCGTTCGATCACTTCACGACACATGAGGGCGTCTTCCGGGTGGACGCGAGAATCGATCAGCTCGTGCGTCATGCGCACACCCTGGTCAAACTCGAAAATGCGATAGAGCTGCTCCGACCAGGTAATTTCATCTGTCGCCACATGCCACGAAAAGCTGCCGATCGAACTGAGGTGTTGGGCTTCTGCGAGAAATACCTCACTTCGCTTCAGTGCGGCGTCACTCTGCACACGTTCGACGGCGATGCTCGCAATGTGCGTGAACTGCTCGATGAGGCTTTGTTCGAGTGACGTGGGCGTTCTGGGCTTGTCGTAGTAGAGCGCGAACGCGCCCAAGACCTTACCGACCGCGGACGAGATCGGCGTGACGCCATCGCGCATGGACCCGAATCGACGTTTACGGGCCGGCCAATAATGGAGGTGATGAAGCTGGCCGGAAGGCTCGGTGCGGCTCCGTGTTCGAGAAGCGTGCCGCTCGGATCGACCAACACGACGCTGCAGTAACACCCGCTGGCCGTGCTTTCGACAAAGTGACAGAGCGCTTCGAGTATTCCCGACATCGACTGGCCGCCCGCCACCATTTCGAGCAAGCGCTTTTCACCGACGAGCAGTGCGTCAACCCGCTTCCGGTCGTCGATATCAGTGTGCAAGAGGTACCAAAGGACGATACGCCCTTCCGTATCTCGCAAGGGGAATCCGCGCATGTGGAACCAGCGGTAGACCCCGTCAGCACGGCGGCGACGGCATTCAATGTCGCACGGAAGGCCGGTTTCGACCGACCGCCTCCACGCGGCGAGGACACCTGCGCCGTCATCCGGATGAAAGTTGTCGCCCCACGCCCACCCTTTCAGTTGCTCGAGCGTCGCGCCGAAATACTCCAGGTAGCGCCGGTTGGCGAATTCGAGGTCACCGGTCGGTGTCCTGAGAGTGACGAGGGCCGGAAGGCCGTCGACGATCAAACGAAACCGACCCTCGCGCGCTCGCAGAGCTTCCTCAGCCCGCCTTCGGTCCTCGACGTCGATACTCATTCCGCACCATTTGACGACCTTTCCGGATGCGTCAGCTGACGGACAAGCCCGGAAGAGGAACCAGCGATACTCCCCATCGAAGCGCCGCAGGCGTGCTTCCATTTCACCTTGCTGGCCGGAAGCCCGAATGGATCGCCAGCGCTCGAGCAGCTCGGGCAGGTCTTCGGGGTAGATCGCCCTCTGCCACCCGCGGCCGTAAGCTTCGTCAACGACAAGGGCTTCCTTAACGCTAAGCCCGGTGTATTCGCACCAGCGTTGATTGAGGAAGTCGATGCGCCCGTCAGGGAGCGCAGTCCACACCAATCCGGGAAGCGCATCGACGACGCGGCTGAACTCGTTCTCCATTCCCGGTCCTTTCAGGACAGTCGCCGTGACAAGAAGATGAACCACTCTATGGGCGAACGTCCATCATACCTTGGTGTCGGCCTGCGGGCGAGACGGAGGCGTTCGAGAAAATAACGGCACGCTCGATGACATTCTGCAGTTCCCGGATGTTCCCCGCCACCCGTACCGCTGAAGTCGGTTCCCGTCGTCGTCCGTCACGCGCGTTTGTTGACATGCTTCTCGAAGTGCAGGACGGCGATGCGCTGCACGAGGGATTCGCGCGCTGTCCGAGGCGTTGATGGAAACGGACGTGTGAACGCTGCTCGTCGCACCCACTGATACCAAAGTATCGACGACACCATCGTCCAATAGATTCGCCGTCACGCTTGATGGCATCTGTGTATCGCATCCCGTTGAATCGGATATGACAATTCTTCGAATAGAGAAAGAAAGAGTCATGCTGGAGGTGGGACTGATCGTTGGAAGCACCCGGCCGAACCGGTTCGTCGACACACCGGTGCAATGGCTGTTCGAGGGTGTGGTGGGGCGAAGCATTAAGAGCGGCTCGGCAAAGAGCAGCCGCTGAAAGCAGCGTCGCGGCCTGACGCGGTAACTGACGTTGGTATCGGGTACGCGAATGGCATGGAGGTGACTATGACCACCACAATCAAGGTCAACGGCGTCAATCGGATGGTCGATGTCGACAGCGACACCCCGCTCTTGTGGGTGTTGCGCGACGTGCTCGGCATGACCGGCACGAAGTTCGGCTGCGGCATGGCGCTCTGCGGCGCCTGCACCGTGCACGTCGACGGCGTTGCAGTGCGTTCCTGTATCACCCCGATCGACAGTATAGGCTCCTCCGCGATCACGACGATCGAGGCGATCGGCGCGACGGCGGCTGGCGCCAGGATCCAGAAGGCCTGGCTCGACCGCGAGGTCGTTCAATGCGGCTACTGCCAGTCCGGCCAAATTATGTCTGCTTCGGCGCTCCTTGCGACCAATCCACATCCGACGGATTCCGACATCGACGACGCGATGTCCGGCAACATCTGCCGCTGTGGCACCTATGTCCGCATTCGCGAGGCGATCAAGCAGGCCGCGCAATCGAGCGGGCAGGGAGGCTAACAATGGCTCACAATCACCTCACTTCCGAAACCACCGGCTCGGGTCGATCGCCAGCGAACGGTGTTTCGCGGCGCGGGTTCCTGCAGGCTGGAGCGGCTGCAGGCGGAGGCCTGATGCTGAGTCTGAGCCTGCCGCTCGCAAACAGCGTTGCCGAAGCGGCGGACAGCTTCGCGCCTAATGCCTTCGTCCGCATCGGAGGCGACGGGCAGATCGTCCTGACCATGCCCTATGTCGAGATGGGCCAGGGCACCTATACCTCCATCCCAATGCTGATCGCCGAAGAGCTGGAGGTTGAGCTGAAACAGGTGCAGCTGGAGCACGCTCCGCCAAACGAGAAACTCTACGCCAATCCGCTGTTAGGGGTTCAGGCAACGGGCAACTCAAATGCGATACGCGGGGCGTGGAAGCCGCTACGTGAAGCCGGTGCGACCGCAAGGACCATGCTCGTATCGGCGGCGGCGAAGCGCTGGAATGTCGATCCGGCGTCCTGCCGCGCGCAAAGCGGCGAAGTGCTTCACGCGCCGACGGGGAGACGTATCAAATATGGCGAACTTGCCGCCGACGCCGCCCGCATGCCTGTCCCCGACAACGTGGTGCTCAAGCGGCCGGAGGCTTTCAAGCTCATAGGCACGCCGGCCAAGCGTCTGGACACACCGGCGAAGGTCAACGGAGCGGCCGTCTACGGCATCGACGTTCGGCCGCTGGGCGTGAAGATCGCCACCCTTGCGCAATCGCCCGTCTTCGGCGGTCGCCATCAAGGGCGTGCGTCAGATCGTACGGCTCGACGACGCCGTCGCAGTCGTGGCCGACCATATGGGCGCTGCGAAGAAAGGGTTGGCGGCCCTGGTGATTGAATGGGACGAGGGTCCGCACGCCAAGCTCAACACGCAAGAGATCGTCGGCGAGCTCGAAAGGGCGACGCGGAGTCCGGGTGCGGTTGCGCAGAATATTGGCGATACCGACACGGCCATCGCAAGCGCCGTCACCAAGATCGAGGCGACTTACCAGGTCCCGTTCCTCGCGCACGCCACGATGGAGCCGATGAACTGCACGGTTCATGTACGCAAGGAGGGCTGCGAGGTCTGGGTCGGCAGCCAGGTCAGGGCGCGAGCCCACGCGGCGGCGGGGAAGACCGCCGGCCTGCCATTGGACAAAGTCGTCGTACACAATCACCTGATCGGTGGCGGATTCGGCCGGCGGCTGGAGATCGACGGCGTCATTCGCGCTGTCGAGATCGCCAAACACGTCGATGGACCAGTCAAGGTCGTGTGGGCGCGCGAGGAAGACATCCAGCACGATATGTATCGGCCCTGTTTCTTCGACCGGATATCTGCCGGTCTCGATAAAAAAGGGATCCCAATCGCCTGGAACCATCGCTTCGCAGGCTCCTCGATCATCGCGAGATGGCTCCCTCCAGGATTCAACAATGGTCTCGACCCTGACACGACCGAGGGCGCGATCGATCTGACCTATGCCCTCCCGAACATGCACGTCGAGTATTTGCGGATAGAGCCTCCGGGCATTCCGACGGCCTTCTGGCGCAGCGTCGGGCCGTCGCACAACGTGTTCGTGGTCGAAAGCTTCATGGACGAACTGGCGGCGGCGGCGAGGCAAGATGCGGTCGCCTATCGGCTTGCCCTCCTCGACAAGGCGCCCCGCGCCAAAGCCGTCCTCGAGCTTGCCGCGGAGAAAGCCGGCTGGGGACAGCCGCTGCCTGACAGGGTCGGCCGTGGGGTCTCCGTCCAGTTCGTCTTCGCTACCTATTTGGCCCAGATTGCTGAAATCGAGGTGTCGAGGGACGGAGCGGTTCGTGTCCGGCGGGTGGTCTGCGCGGTCGATTGCGGCACCGTCGTCAATCCCGATACCGTCCGCGCGCAAATCCAGAGCGCGATCATCTTCGGCGTCACGGCGGCGCTCTATGGTGAGATCACGCTGAAAGACGGCCGTGTCGAGCAAACCAACTTCGATAGCTACCAAATCTTGCGCATGAAAGAGGCACCGGCCATTGAGGTCCACATCGTCCAGAGTTCCGAGCCGCCGGGCGGGATGGGCGAATGCGGGACTTCGGCGATCCCGCCCGCAGTGACCAATGCGATCTTTGCGGCAACTGGCAAGCGCTTGCGAAAGCTGCCGATCGACACGACCGCGTTGAAGCAGCCGGTGTGAGCAAAGCACCGTCCGCGTTGCGCCCTCCAAGGAGTGAAGCACATGCCCTGGATCAATTTAACACTTCGTCGTGGTGCACTTCCTAAACCGGTCCCACCGGTTGGGTGGCTGAATTGGGTCACGATGTTGCAGATCGGACGTCACCTGAACGTCCTCGGAAACGGAATCCCTTCCTGAAGACGCAAAGGATCTAAGAACGTCCCCAGGCGCAGCGAGCATTTCTCAGCCCGCTGCTGCGCGAATTTTCGCACCGGATCAACAATGAGTTCGCTTCGGCCATTGGCGTGATTTCCATCGCTGCGGCGCGCTCCGCCGATGACGAGGCCAAGGTCGCGCTTGCCGCTGTTCGGGATCGGCTGCAAAATTACGCATTGGTGCACCATGCGTTGCAGATGCCGAAGGATGTCAGCTGCATCGACGCGGCCGCATATCTCCGACAACTATGTTGGGCAATCAGCCGTTCAAAACTGGAACGCAATGGCATCGAGCTCCGGTTCGTGGAGCGCACATTCCGGATGAATTCCGAGCGCTGCTGGCGGCTGGGTTTGATCGTGTCGGAGCTCATCACGAATGCAGAGCGTCACGCGTTCCGTAACGGCGGAGGCTCGATTCGCGTCGAGTTGCTGCCGTCGTTGTCGTTCGTCGAATGCCGAGTCACGGACAACGGCACGGCCGAGGCAAATGCCCGACCCGGGCATGGACTCAAGATAGTAGAAGCGCTTGCAAAGAGCCTCGGCGGCACGATCGATCAACGCTTCGGACCACACGGCGCGACGGCGGTCCTGATTTTCCCGGCTGACATGGACACCAGTGAGCGGTTGGCCTGATGCGCGAGCCATTGTCCCTACATTTATCGTTTCACAAAAGGCAAAGGAGGTCGATCCATGCCGCTCGCTAAAATCCACGTTGTCGAAGGCCGTTACGACGAGGGCCGGATCGCCAAAGTGTCCGGCGCTATCCAAGCGGCCTTGATGAACACGCTTCGCGTGCCGCCCGAAGACTTCTACCAACTCATCTTTGAATTTCCTAAGAAGCGGTTTCTCCACACACCGTCGTTTGCCGGCATGCATTATACCGACGACCTGATTATCCTCGATCTTACGTTCATTGAAGGGCGCTCGAAGGAGACGCGGCTCGCACTCTTGAAAGACGTCAACAGCCGCGTCGCCGCGGCGGCACGCGTATCGCCGGACGACTTGATGATCACGCTCTACGAAGCTCCCGGCGAGAATTTCTCCTTTGGTCAGGGCGAGGCGCAGCGCGCCAACGCCGTCCGCCCGACTTCGGGAAAAAAGACATGAGTGAGCTTCTCTCGAATTACACGCGCACTGGTTTGCCTGATTCACTTCACGGCCGAACTCGTGGATCACCGAACCGCGTGTGATCGTTGGAGAAAGCGAGATGACTGAAGTCGCAACAAAAGATATCTTGCTGAACTGGGACGTGTTCGTGACTCCCGGCATACCCGTTGTCACCAGGGCCGAAGTGCCTCCAGGGTCCGAACGACGAATGTTCTCACCCATATCGTCAACTCTCATCTATGGAAAGCGCGACGCCGTCCTCGTCGACACTTTCATCACCGTCGAGCAGGTACGCGCCCAGATGGATTGGGTCGCAGCGCGCGCTAAGAACCTGACGATGATTTACGCTACTCATGGCCACGGCGACCACTTTTTCGGCGCCGGTGCATTTCTGGAGCGATTCCCGGGCGCCCGCTTTGTTGCAACGCCGGACATAATCGAGATCATGCGCCAGCAGACATCGCCCCAGTACCTAACGTCGTTTTGGAAGAGGCGTTTCCCCGGCCAGATTTCCGATCATCTTGTGATCGCCGAAAAACTGGCTGGAAACGTGATTCGCCTCGAGGGTCACGATCTGATCGCTGTGCCCCTCGGACATACCGATACTGACAACACAACCTGTCTGCAAGTTCCGTCTATCGGGTTGGTCGTAGCGGGTGACGCCGCGTACAACGACGTTCACCTGCACCTCGGCGAATCAAATGAAAAAACGCGCCGCGAGTGGATTGCCGCCCTCGATAAGATCGAGGCACTTAAGCCTCGCGCGGTGATCGCCGGGCACAAGCGACCTGGGGCCGAGGATAGCCCCAAGATCATCGAAGAGACCCGGCAATATATCCGCGATTTCGATAGTATGGTCGAGACCACAACGACCGCTCGGGAGCTCCACGACAAGATGCTGGAGCTCTATCCGTCTCGGGTCAATCCTGGCGCGCTCTGGGCTTCGGCGCTCGCGATCAAGCGTTGATCTTTCAATCAAATTTCTTTGAGCACCTTGGATGACTACAGGATCCCCGAGCATGACCAAACCGGACACAACGTTGGCTGATCCATCGCATATGAAATTCTGGGGAATCTAGCACAGGAAGTCAGGCTCGCGGCCTTCCTGTATTTGTCTTTATCCCTGTCTGCGCACGGCCAGGCTGCGGAAGGGCGTTCTGGCAACGCCGCGACCTCCGCAGGAATGATGTCGATGCGACAAGCTCCCAGAAAACGATGATGGCCCAAAGCGCGGCAATTGCCGAATGGGGCAAGTGCCAGGAGAACGATTGCTGAGTTCAATCTATCACTCAGCCGACCTGGTCGCGAATGAGAACAACGACTTCATTGGAAGCTGCGGTGTGACCCTTGTCGCGCCGACTGATACCAAAGTATCGACGACACCATCGTCCAATGGATTCGCGAATGGGAATGAGCCAACTACAAACGATCAAAATCGATGGCATGTCTCGTGAGGAGACAACGGTTCGTTCACTCACTCCGCCTGAAGGACATGAAGATGAAAGACTCGAAAGCTCTGCTGTTGGAATATCTCGCCTCGATCCGCGATCCGGAACGCGCCGCGTCGCTCTTTGCGGACGACGGGGTGTTCGAACTGCCGTTCCTGCGCTCGCTCGGGGTCGGACCTCGCTACACGGGCCGCAGCGAGATCGCCGCGCTCGTTCGCCAGCTGCTCAAACTTTATCCGAACTTCGCGTTCGCGCCGGACGACATCCATGTCCTCATCGAGACACCGGAAAAGGCGTTCGCCGAATATGTGGCGCACGCGCGCGCCGCTGCGACCGGGCGAACGGCCCATCATCTGTTCACTGGGTACCTGGTGGCAGAAGCAGGTGAGATCAAGTTGCTGCGAGAAACCTTCAATCCGCTGGCGATGGCGCAGGCGCAACTGCCGAATGGAGTGGCCGACATCGGACCACCCGGCGACGAGGTGCACGCTTTCTGATCGAGTGCGCAACTGCGCAGACAACCATCATGAACGCACGACGAGAAGGAGAAGTATCATGGCCAGCAAGCAACTGAAGCTTATGAATGACCTCTACGCGTCCATCAAAGAACGGGTGTCGAAGCCGGGCCTAGATTTAGCAACGAATCGGGACATCGTGGAGAACCTGCATTTGGCCGCCACCGAGCCCGAGGCGGTCACTTACGCTGAAGTGGATGCCGACGGCGTACCAGCACTGTGGTGTATCCCGCAGGGCAGCGACCCTGCCCGCGTTCTGTTGCACAGCCACTCCGGTGGCTCAGTCGTTACCTCCATGCACACCGACCGAAAGGCGATTGGGCATATCGCGAAGGCAGTGGGTGTCCGCGCCCTCGTGCTGAACTTTCGGCGTGCACCGGAACACAAGTTCCCCGCCCAAAACGATGACGTGGAGAAGGCGTATCGCTGGCTCCTCGCCCAGAATACTCGCCCCGAGAACATTGCCAGCATCGGTCACTCGATCGGTGGCAACCTTGCTGTGAGCTTGGCTCTGACACTCCGGGACAAGGGCGTCCCGCTGCCGGCTGCCATCCTGTCCGTCTCACCCTGGTACGACACTGAGATGAAGAATGAGACGTGGGAAAGCAACGCCGCAACCGATGTGCTTCTCACCAGGCAGGCGGTGGAGGGGTTTCGAGAGGCGTGGATCGGCGGCACAGGGGTGGCTAGGAATGATCCCCGGGTCAATATGCTCTACGCCGATCTGACCGGCCTTCCACCGATCATGGTCTACTACGGCGCACACGAGGTGCTGGTTGGCGAAGCCATCGAGTTCGCGAAGCGAGCGAAGGACGCTGGCGTCGATGTCACCCTGCGCTCCCTGCCTGAAGGCCAGCACAACTTCATCTTAGGTGCCGGCCGTGTGCCCGAGGTGGACCGGGCGATCGAGGAGATTGGCCGGTGGCTGCGATCCAAGCTCGGCCTTGCTGTCCTGGCTGTGGCCTAGTTCCAGGCTACCGGCCGTATTGCCCGCAAACGACACCCCAATTCAAAGGAGAAGTGCATGAGTGCTTATA
>WNFI01605468.1_pt1 | contig 10263 bp, 11 predicted proteins | sample 5400471 | NCBI WGS metagenome assembly WNFI01 (sample SAMN13153348, study PRJNA577476) | soil metagenome | isolation source: 100 cm saprolite on Douglas fir-dominated hillslope | place: USA:California | collected 2013-09-17 | reverse complement strand
GCCAGCACGGTGCGCGTGCGCAACGGCAAAAAGACCGTGACCGACGGCCCATTCGCTGAAACCAAGGAACAACTGGCCGGCTACTTCCTGGTGGACGCCAAGGACCTGGATGACGCTCTGGCTATTGCCGCGCGCATTCCCTCGGTCCATACCGGGTCCGTCGAGGTCAGACCGGTGGTAGCGCGGTAACTTTCTCCAAACGGCGGCCTGATGGCATACTCTTGTCTGATCGGGCCGCACATGGAGATCGAACACATCTACCGCGAGGAGTGGGGCTTCATTCTGGCCACAATGATCCGCCTGGTCGGAAGTTTTGATCTGGCGGAAGAGGCGGTGCAGGAAGCTTTCACCGCAGCTCTGGAGAAATGGGCGCGCGATGGCATGCCCGAGAATCCTCGCGCCTGGCTAATCGCCACGGCGCGGCGCAAGGCCATTGACCACCTCCGCCGCGCCCGCAAGATGGAGTTTCAGGATAGTGACGAGCTGGCACGGCTCAGCGAAGCCCGGCAATTTACAGGACCCGCTGTGGACGAACCCATGCGCGACGAACGCTTAAGCCTGATCTTTACCTGTTGTCATCCGGCTTTGTCGCAGGAGTCGCAGGTGGCACTGACTTTGCGCACCCTTTGCGGGCTGACCACGGAAGAAATCGCCCGGGCTTTTATCGTGCCCCTGGCCACCATGGCGCAGCGCCTGGTGCGCACTAAGGAGAAGATCCGCGATGCGCAGATTCCGTATCGCGTCCCCGAAGCAAAAGACCTGCCGGAACGGCTCGAATCGGTGATGCTGGTGATCTATCTGGTGTTCAACGAAGGCTATGCCGCCAGTTCAGGAGACAGCCTGGTGCGCCAAGAGCTTTGCCGTGAGGCCATCTACCTAGGACGCATTGTGAATCGCTGAGGGGTTAACGCTGGTGGAGTCAGCCTTACGAGAAAGCCGGGGAGCCTATGCGTTACAGGCGGCCATCGCAGGGCTTCATGCGCAGGCTGGACGCCCTGCCGACACGGACTGGCCCCAGATCGCCGAACTCTACCGGCTGCTGCTGAACGCTCATCCATCGCCGGTGATCGAGTTGAACCGTGCCGCCGCCGTGGGCATGGCAGATGGTCCTGAGGCCGGATTGCGCTTGCTGGACGACCTGGAGAATCGCGGCGAACTCGATGGATACTATCTGATGCCGGCCGCACGCGCCGATCTTCTGCGCCGCGCATGCCGGTGGGCGGATGCGGCCAAGGCTTATCGCATTTCATTAGGTCTGGTGAAAAGCGTCCCGGAACAGCAATACCTTGCCCGCCGTCTGGCTGAAGTGGAAGGAAGACTCGGGTGAGATGGGCAGAGATGTCCTTTAGCGATTACAATAGCCGGTTGCTTCAATTGAGGCGAATCCAACCGAGGTGAGCAAGATGCGTAAACAGATTCTTTCTGTGGTGGTATTTACTTGTGTGTTTGCATTTTCAGCTACAGCATTTGCCCAAGCCCAATATCAGCTCAAACAGAAGTACGTGCTGGGGGGCGAAGGTGGCTGGGACTACCTGACCTATGATCCTGCCGGCAAGAGGCTTTTCATTTCTCGGGGCACGCACGTGATGGTGGTTGATCCGGCGAAAGGTACGGTCATCGGCGATATTGCGGACACGGCCGGCGTTCACGGCATTGCGTTGGCCCAAGACCTGGGCAAAGGCTTTACCAGTAACGGCCGCGACAACACCGTGACTGTTTTTGATCTGAAGACGCTGAAGGAAACGTCAAAAATAAAACTGGCGGACGACGCCAAGAACCCGGATGCAATTCTGTACGACTCGGCCAGCAAGCGCGTATTCACGTTCAACGGCCGGAGCAACAACGCGACCGTCATTGATGCCGACAAGGGCACCCTAGTCGGCAACATTGCCTTGACCGGCAAGCCTGAATTTGCCGCAGCCGATGGCAAGGGCATGGTCTTCGTCAATATTGAAGATAAGGGCCAGCTCATCAGCATTGATGCGCAAAAAGCCGTGGTCGTCAACACTTGGCCTTTGACGGGATGTGAGGAACCTTCCGGCCTGGCTATCGACGCCAAACACCGCAGACTTTTCGCGGGATGCCACAACAAGGTCATGGCCATTGTGAATGCGGACAATGGAAAAGTCGTTACAACGGTCCCGATTGGCGATGGTGTTGATGCCAATGGCTTTGATCCTGGCACAGATCTCGCGTTCAGCTCCAATGGCGACGGAACGCTCACCGTGGTCCATGAAGACTCTGCTGACAAATTTACGGTAGCGCAGAATCCGGCCAAGGAAGGCGACCGCCCGCAGCGCAAGATGAAGCCGGGTACGTTCACACTGCTGGTAATGGGCAAGAAATAGCTGGGGCAACTGACGCCAAGAATACGGCGCGAAAACAGCAAAAAACGCGGCAACGACACGCCCGCAGGCGTGGAATTATGTTCGCCCAAGGCGTGAGCCCTGGATAGAAGCTGGAAAGTTATGCTGAAACTAATTCTCGGAGCCGCGATAATTGGATTCTTGGTTGCGTTATCACTAGGGTCGGTCGCGTGGTATGTAAACAGTCACGGGCTCCCCAGAACAGATCCTATTGCCACGTTTCAGAACATCGCTGACTGGTTATGGCCGACCGCGATTATGTTGCTTCCGTCAGAAAACTCTGGGCCTTTACTTGGCGTCGTGGAACTTGTAATGTCTGCGATTGCGAATGCCTTTGTGTATGCTATGGTGGCTTTCTGCGTCGCATTTGCGTGGAGAAAGCTCTTTAGTGCCTGTGCTCCACAATCTATGAGTCCACAGTAGCTTTGAAAATGGTCTAGTGTTACGGTCCTGGCACGAGAAATTCACCGCATCTGAAACTCCGGCGCTCCCAGAGTCAAGCCAATGATGGTTGCCAGCGGCTTGGCCGGATCATCGAGCAGGTGGCTCCCAACCTGCGGATCGTCCAGGGATTTGCGGATGAATTTGTCTGTATCCTTGGACACATTGCCTCCGATCAGAGCATCTTCTACCAGGGTCACGGCGGCATCGGTCCCGCCGCTGGTATTCACCGGAACAATTTCCTCCTTGGGGGAGCGGGCCAGAAGACCCAAGGCCAGCACGCGCAAGGGATCGAAATTTGTGCCGCCCATTCCGCCGCTGGTAAGGGCCACGGAGAAGTTCAAGCGTTCCAGCAAGGCATCAGAATTCATCCAAACCTGGGACTTGGTGGAATAACCTGTGGGCGGCACCATTTGGTAGAGAGGCATGCCCATCTTGTTCAGCGCCTGCACAATCGGCATGGGGTTAGGCACCTGCGTTCCCGTGGCGCGCACCGCAGAGGCAACAAACTCAAGCGGTGTCTTTACTTTCTTGCGGTAAACATCCGGCGACCAGAATTCTTTAGAATGGACCATGGTGCGCAGGACTTCTTTGATGTCGCCATCGGTGGAGAGAAACTTCTGCGCCATGGCCTCCACAAGCGCCGGAGGAGGGTCATCTGCCACAAACCGGCGCGCCAGCTTGGTGGAGATAAACTTGGCAGTGGCCGGGCTTTTGCACAGCATGTCCAGCACCTGAAGGCCTTCGTTGATGCCGCTTACCTGCAAGCTGTCATTCGCGCCGTTCTCACCGATCATCTTTCCTAAAACTGCTTTGGGGCCTGGGTCGTGCCGTTTGGGATCAAATACAAATCCCCAGCCCTGGTCCATGGGCTGGATCGTCCAGCCGGTAAAGACGCGCGCTACCTGCGTGACATCGGCCTGGGTATAACCGCCATCGACTCCCAGAGTATGAAGCTCCATGAGCTCGCGTCCGTAGTTTTCATTCAGGCCCTTGTTGGAAGTGTTGGGATTGGGGGCCTGACCGGGCTTAACGCCCGCGGCTTGAGAATTGGGGCCAAGGCTAAGCCAGTTGTCTAGATAAAAGAGCATTGCCGGACTTTTGGCCACCGCCACCAGCAAGTCGTGGAATTTTCCCAACGCGTTGGGGCGGATTACATCGCGCTCATAGCTGGTAACAAGGTATTGGTCCTGGTCCTTGTAAATGAAAACATTGAAGTGATTGAACCAAAAATCAGTCATCACTTCTTCCAGTTGGCGTTCGCTGTAAATTGCCCGCAGGACCTTGGCTTGTTGCAGCTCGGCAACCACCACGCCGGTGGGACCGTTCATGGCGAACCAGGTTTCTTTTTCAATTGGAGAAAAGTCGACCAGCAGTTTGTCGCGCATGTCTCCCGGCACATACTGGAGCAGCGTGCGGCGGTCGCTGATGGGCAGCTTCATGAGCGCCGGCATGCGGTTGGCCTTGGGCAGGGAAAGCAACATATCGGCAAGATGTCTGGCGGTATCCTGGCCGGTCTTTTGGGCGGCCTTTTGGGCGGCATCGTCAGGAGTTGGAGTGCTCCTATAGCCGCCCAGACGGCCCTCCAAAACAGTATCGGAAATCTGTCCGGGATTGAGTTGCTGCTCAATCCATGTGTCCAGACCCATCGACAAGGCTTTCTCAATGTCTCCTGGGCGAGGTCCAAACGTCAGTCTCCCCAACGCATGCAGCGCCCGGTCATGCTCCGAGAGCGCTTGGGGCTTGACGGACTTTGCATTCTTGCCGGCCGCCGCGCCGGCAGAGAACGACCAGAAAAACAACACACAAATTACGGCAATTGTTTGTCGGAACACACATCACCCCATCATGTACCTTAACTCAAGTCAACCCAATTGCAGGAAGAATGTTGCACCGGCCATTTCACCAATTGGCCAGACATTACGGAACCGGCTGGAGGTAGAGCATGGCCTCGCGAATGATGCCCAGTTGCTGGTCCGTGACATTCACAAAGCGGAAGCCGTACTGAAAGCCCTGGCGATACCGGACCTCAGCCTTGAGCTTGAATGGCGCCAGTGAACCGGTGACAAAGAATTCCAGCTCCACCGTTTCATCAATACTTAATTCGCCGGCCACGGTGGCGCCCAGCCCTATCTCGCTGATGTCTTTGGTGCGTCCATGAAGTTTGGTTCCGGCCTCGACAACCAGACGTTGGTCCATTATGTAGCGCAGCACTGTGCGCGGCGTTGGCCACCGCCCTTGATCTGAGTTGGACATGGGGTTGCGCAAAACCTTACCACAATGTACCGCGCCAGAGAAATAGTCGCGCGTCAAAAATTTATGTCCGGCCAGGGTTACCGCCGGCAATTTTGGCGCTGGTGAAGCGGGCTATGAGCAACCGAGTTTTTTCAGCGCCCATTGGGCATGTTCGGCAACCACAGGATCAGCATCCGTGGCCATCTTCGCCAATTCGGGAACAAACTCCGTGTTTCCGCTGTTGCCCATCGCGACCGCCACATTCCGCCGGAGCCCCGAGAACTTGGCACGTTTTACAGGAGAGCCGCGAAAGCTGCGGCGATAGGTTTCTTCATCCATTTGCGCCAGCCATTTCAGGTCAGGATGAAACAGCTTTTCCAGCGGCTGAAACTCGGGCGCTGAGGTGGATGTAACGTTGCCTGCCTTGTTGTTCCAGGGACAGACATCCTGGCAGATATCACAGCCGAAAACGTGGTGCCCCATGGCTGCGCGCATCTCTTCGGGAATCTCGCCCCGCTTTTCTATGGTCAGATAAGCAATGCAGCGGCGAGCGTCGAGTTTGCCGGGAGCGATGATGGCCTCCGTGGGGCAGGCGTCAATGCAGCGAGTGCAGCTTCCGCAACGATCCGCCGCAGGCAGTACGTTTTCGCTTTCCAGGTTGAGGGAAGTGAGAATCACACCCAGGAAGAACCAGGAACCGAGCTTTTGATTGATGATGCAGGTGTTCTTGCCAATCCATCCGATGCCTGCGTACTTGGCGTACACCCGCTCCAGGATGGGGCCAGTATCAACATAACTGCGGGTCTCCACGCCGATATTGTGCTGGGCCGCAAAATACTGGATTGCAGCTTCCACCTGCCGAAGCCGGGGCAACAGCGCATCATGATAATCTTTGCTCCCCCAGGCGTAGCGCGAGATCCATCCGCGCCGCGGATCGTTCATCTCGACCGAGTAGGGCTTGCCGGCGCTGTAGTTCAGCGCGCAAACCACTACCGAGCGCACCCAGGGCGCTGCGTTTTTTGCCGACGCGCGCCGCAGATCGCCCGCCTCGGTGCGCTTTTCCATATACTTCATTTCGCCGGCGTGGCCGGCTTCGATCCACGCAACGAAGGCCGCCACTTCGGGGAAGTCCTCTTCGCGCACGGGCGCGATGCCGGCCAGCTCAAATCCGGCCTCGGCCGCCACCCGCTTGATTGCCTGCGCGATCTGTTCGCTGAAAACCATCTCTCATGTATTATCCTCGTAACGCGGCTGCTGCTGGAAGCAGTTTGTCTTACTGGCCGGAGTCCTTGGGGGAAGCAGAGAGCCTATGCTTTGTACTTTCTGTGGAATGGAAAACCGTCCGGAGAGCAAGTTCTGCGGGATGTGTGGTGTCTCTTTGGAACGCCGCAAGGTGGAAAGAAGGCTGGGCCAGGGTGGGGTCACCTTGCGGTGCCAATCTTGCGGACACGAAAATGAGCTGCGGCACACGTTTTGTGCCTGGTGCGGAACCAGGGTTGACCGCCGGGTCCAAGAACGTCGCGCAGGTTCGCCTGAGCAGCAGCCGGCAGTAGCCATGGCGAATGCGCAGCTCCCTGCTCCGGAGGGGGCTGAGAACAAGGAATCTGAACTGCAGCCTGCTATCGCGAATGGGGAGCTTTCTGCTCCGGAGGCGCCCGGCAAAAAAGAATCTGAACTGCAGCCTCCGCTCTTGACGCCGGCCCAAATCCAGGCGCCGGCCCAGGCCACAGAAGCCCCGTCCCATCCCAAGCCGCCCCCGGCGATTTTCCGCAGCGAGCCAGCCAACACTTCCAGTTCCAGCATGCGTGTGCCGTCATTTCTAGGGTTGAACGACCCACCCAAGAATCAAGGTAAATATCTTCTGGAGGGCGAAGGTTCGTCGAGGGGCGTATTGCGCAAGCTGGCTCTCGTAGCAATCCTGGCTGCGCTCTTGGGTTGGATTTTTGTGCCGTGGCATTCCATTTTCCGGGCCAGTCCCAGATCAGCCGCGCCGCCCAAGACAGAGCCGGCGGCCACGCCCTCGCCGCAAGGCCAGAAACAAAGCCCGGCGTCGCAAAACACTGAGAATCCAGCAGCAAACGGCGCCCCAGATTCTTCTCCGGCGCCTGTCGCTCCAAACGACGCCAGCAACAGTCAAAGCCCGGGTCAGTCCGACGAAAGCAATTCATCTTCTACGGCGGGAGCGGACGAAATTTCGGCCACCGATGCGGTTCAGAACAAGAAAGCTGCCGCGCTGAAGAAGCAGAAAGCCGCGGAGAGCGCGCTCTTAGCCCAGCGAAAACCGAGCGCCGCGCTGCTGCGGGCGCAACAATACATTGAGGGCAAGGGAGTCGCGCAGAACTGCGAGCAGGGCCTGCTTTATCTAACCGCTGCCACGCGGGAGAATGAGGCAGCGGCTGCGGCGCAAATGGGCGCCCTCTATGCCAGCGGACAGTGCGTCCAGCAGGACCGCGTGGCGGCTTACCGGTGGCTGAACACAGCGCATAAATTGGACCCGGGGAATGCCCGCACCAAGAAAGACATGGACCGGCTCCGCGCAGAGATGTCGCCACTGGAACGCCGGCAGGCGGGACAGTGATTCAGCAGTTCAGATGCCCAGTTTCTTGACTTCTTCGTTGTAATACTTGCGGTAGAGGATGTCCCACTCTTGCGTGCCTTCCATGATGGTCCGCTTTTGGCTCTCAATTTTCTGGCGCGCGGCAAGATCGAGTTTTTCTTCTTGATTGAGTAATTCTTCCAGAATACGGCGGGCCTCCACGCGGATCGTGTTCCGGTCTTCGACGAAGTCAACCTGGTCGAGCTCAGCCAGCGTGTCGGCCACGGTGTGGGCAAGTTTGTTGACTTTGTCGCGGGAAAGTCTCACAGCACCGCCTTGTACTTACGCACCAGTTCGCCTTTTACTTTCTTGAACATCTCCTGGTAGCTGGCTCCGGCCTGACGCAACTCATCGTCATATTGCTCCAGGATCAAACGAACTTCGTCGTTAATGCGGTCTTCCAGTTGCAGTTCTTCCAGCAAGGCGGTATTCATGGCCGCTGAGACGGAGGAGGCTTCCTTGGTCTCAATGAATCCGCCCACGATAAGCTTCTGGATCACTTGCCGGGCCAGGTACCCGGCATATTCCTTCGAAAAGAGCATGAGTGTTTAGAGGTATCTGATTGAAAAAAATAGTGTAACACAGTGCATCTTGCCGTTGGGACGGTGTGCTGTACAAAATCCTTAAGAGGTTGGGTGACGGGGAAAGAAAAATTAAAAATGGGGTGGGTAGTGGGGGTCGAACCCACGACATCCAGAGCCACAGTCTGGCGTTCTGCCACTGAACTATACCCACCGCAAGAGTAGAAGATCATTTTACACGATCCAGCTGGCACCATATGATTAAGGTTGGCGGCGCCCGATCCACTGATGGCTGAAAAACACGATCTTCCCAGTTTTGAACCCTTCGTGCCCCGGCGATTTCTTCGCAACCGGCACGCGCAGACGCTCGCCGGCAACTTTTTGCCCCGGAAGAACAATCTGCCCGAACCGGAGGAACGACTCTTTCATGTAGAAGAAGATATTCAGGTCTTGTGCCATTGCCACTGGCAGGTGGCGCCGGAGCGTTGCCCGACGGTGATTATTGTGCACGGATTGGAAGGCTCGAGCCTTTCGCAATACGTGGTCGGCGCCGGAAACAAAGCCTGGGCCGCGGGCATGAACGTGGTGCGCATGAACATGCGCAACTGCGGAGGCACGGAGCGTCTCACAAGCACGCTCTACCATTCCGGGCTCTCCGGCGATGTTGGCGCTGTGCTGCGCGCGCTGGTGGAGCAGAAAAACCTGAAACGCATCGGCCTGATAGGTTATTCCATGGGCGGCAATCTGGTGCTGAAGCTGGCGGGCGAATGGGGAACCAATGCGCCGGGTGAACTGAAAGCCGTTGCCACCGTGTCTCCAGCGGCCGACTTGGCCGCCTCTGCCGATGCTATGAACGAACCCCTCAACAGAATGTATGAGTGGAAATTTCTGTACAGCTTGATGCGCCGCCTCCGCCGCAAAGTCGCCTTGTTTCCAAAAATCTATCAGATGCCTTCCCGCCGGCCGCGGACCATCCGCGAATTTGATGACGTTGTCACGGCGCGATACTGCGGATTCACCGGGGCGCAGGATTATTACACTCGCTCTGCCGCCGCCCGCGTGGTGGACAAGATCGCCGTGCCGGCGCTGGTGATCCATGCCCAGGACGATCCCTTCATCCGCCTACTGCCGGAGACGCGCGCTAAGATACTGGCCAATGCTCACATCACCTTGCTTGAACCCGAGCACGGAGGCCATTGCGCCTTTCTCACCCATCCCAACGGATACGACGGCCGCTGGGCGGAACGCCAGATCATTCACTTTTTTCTCCATCATGGGATGAACTGAATGCAGGCTGACTACTCTGTCGAATTGGGCAGGGAAGATCCGGCCCTGGAACTGCCGTGGAGTTCAGGAGACGGAGCCAGCCGGTATTACGATCTGAAACGCCATCCTGATCTTGTGCTGCTAGTTTCCGAGGCCGGCAACTGTCCTGAGCTGAGCGCTTTTCTCGTCCGCGTGAACGCTGCTGGATTCCCCCTGCAAACCGCCAAGTGCGACATCTGGTACAGCCAGGAAATCTCCGCTGAGGAGGAAATCTTTGGCGCAGCCGGTAAGTTTGCTTCCTACGTTGATCTTGTATTTGCTGCGGACGAACTGCGTTTATCCTTTGAAGAGCATGAAGCGTTGGCCAAAGGCCTGTGTGTGTTGCTCCAGCGCGCGCCGGAAATGGGGGCTGCAATCGAATTTGTCATTCGCCGCTGCTATTACTATCAGGAAGACAATCCTGGCGAGTCGACCAGCGGCTTCAACATCACAACTTATGTTTCCGGCTTTGGCGACAGCGAACCTGAGGCCCGCCAGCGATGGTCGATCGCGCTGAAACTAGTCCAACATGCCCTGGTACAGGCGGCGCACCGATAGACTGATTGTCCATTGTTAGGTATCAGAGTAGGCTCTGCCCAACATGACATGGCAGTGATATTGTAGTAGTGCTTTTGGAGCACGAATGCCACCAACACAATTGTCAGCTCAGGAGCGGGAGTTGCTCCTGGATGCAGCGCGCAAAATACTGAGACGCGCCTACGCCCCGTATTCCAACTTTAGAGTCGGCGCAGCGATTTTGACCGGGCAAGGCGAGGTCTTCGCGGGATGCAATGTGGAG
>WNFI01455925.1_pt1 | contig 10263 bp, 10 predicted proteins | sample 5400471 | NCBI WGS metagenome assembly WNFI01 (sample SAMN13153348, study PRJNA577476) | soil metagenome | isolation source: 100 cm saprolite on Douglas fir-dominated hillslope | place: USA:California | collected 2013-09-17 | reverse complement strand
GCGTCTCCTCAACCGACGCCGCCCGCGTCCACGATCTTCGAATCATGGTTGCCCATAGATTCAGAAGCCTTCATAAAAAGCAACTGTAGTACTAGGCGAAGATTCGTTCGTCCGCTCCTGGATGGTCGATATCGCCGACGACCACTATGCCGTCGAAATCAGTCGCGCCCGCAAGCTGCTTGGCTGGGAGCCGGAGCATTCGCTTCGCAAGAGCTGCCGACGATGATCGACGCGCCAAAGGCCGATCCAGCCGGCTGGTATCGGGCAAACAAGCTCAATGCAGCCAAGGTGGCGGACCGAGGATCGAAGGCGCGCGGGCGGGCTGAAAAGCTCCATGTAGAGCACGAAAAGACGAAAGCCGGACATATGGCCGATATGGCCGGGATGGGTCAGCAAATGCTCTGGCCGCATTTTCTGGCCGTCATCCTCGGGATCCGGCTCCTCACCAGCCCCCTTCAGTTCGCGCTGTTCGATCCGGCGCGCCGGCACGGTTCGTGACGTCACGCGAGAGCGGGGTCTCCTGGGGCCAGCCTTGCGAGCCGCATTTACGGGGTGGAGTGATATCGCCTCCGGCCTGCTGTTGACGCTCTTCGGCTCGCTCTCCCTATCGCCGCGTTTCTCGTGGGCGCAATGGGGGACAACCGTAGTCGGTCTCTGGCTCCTGTTCGCGCCCTTGTTCTTCTGGACGCCAAGTGCCGCAGCTTTCATGAACGATACGATCATTGGCGCTCTGGCGATCGCGTTCTCGGTGCTGGTCCCGATGATGCCCGGCATGAGCCACGAAGGCATGATCGACGAGAGCACTGTCCCGCCTGGCTGGACCTGCTCGCCGTCGTCATGGCTGCAGCCCTGCCAATCATTGCGCTCGGCTTCTTCGGCTTCCTCATCGCCCGCGAGCTAACCGCCTATCGGCTCGGCCATGGAGGCCAAAACCCAATGGACCGGTCGGTGTTCGATTCAATACGACAAAGATATGCACACCGCATCCCAGATTGGACTTGGTAACGCCGAACCTAGCCGAGCCCGCTCATCGCCACCCCCGGCTCGTAGAAAAAACAAGATCCACCCCGGCGGTTAGACCGGGATGGTGAGTGAGTTATAATGAAAAGTGGTTGCGGGGACACGCAACACCCGATCCCGGCGAAATGGAACGTCTGTTCCGGGGATCGGGGTATCGCAAGAATCGTTGGTTGCGGGGGCCCGCAACACCCGATTCTTGCGATTGGTGGAACGAGCTATTCCGAAGCTCGCTGCCTAGCCGTCGTTTGAATTGGGTACACGTTACGTGCCGTATCACGCTGCGTCCCATGGTGGCCTTGGCAAGAACCGATTGACAAGTTCGTCGACGACGACCCGCACCTTTGGGGCGACCTGTCGCGTCTGCGGCCAGAGAGCATGAATGGAGAACCCTTGCGTGGCTATTCCTGGCAGGAGGCTCACGAGCTGTCCCGTTCGCAAATGGTCGGCAATCAGCCAAGTTGAAAGCAGCGCGAGCCCGTTTCCGGCGAGTACAGCATCGAGGATAGCGTCGCTGTGATTGAAGGAAAGGCGTCCACAGACCACCTTGGTGATCATACTTCCATTCTCGCCGATGAAGGTCCAGGGAATGATCCGCCCGCCGCGACCGAAGGCAATGCAGGTGTGGCTATCCAAATCGTCCAGCGACTCCGGTCGCGCATGAGCGGCTAGGTAAGCCGGGCTTGCGCAAACGACAGAGGTCTGTACGCCCAGGCGGCGGGTAACGAGAACGGCACTGTCGCGCAAATCGCCAATGCGGACGACAAGATCGATCCCTTCTTCAATCGGATCGACAATTCTGTCGGTCAGCGAGATTTCCAGATCGAGATCCGGGTAGCGTGCTCCGATATCGAGCAACGCCGGCACCACCCATCGCCTGCCGAAGACGACGGGAAGATCGACGCGCAATCGCCCGCTCGGACGCACACTATGAGACGTAAGCGCCGCCTCGGCGCTCTCCAGTTCGGCAAGAGCGCGAACGCAGCTCTCATAGAATGCTTGCCCTTCGGGTGTCAGGCTGAAGCTGCGGGTGGTCCGGGTAAAGAGTCGTATCCCGAACTTGTCCTCCAGACGGGAAACGCTCTTTGCCACCCCCGATTTCGAGAGCCCAAGCCGCGTGGCAGCGAGCGTGAAGCTGCCAGCATCCGCAGCCTGAACGAAGGCGGTAATGCCCTTCAGATGCTCGGCAGAAATCATTGACACACCATTTGACGACAATCAGTCAACTCTGTTTCGATTTCTGAGGATATTGATCGCTACCAATTCGTCAATATCCTTGAGCCTCCAGATCGAAGGAGGCGGTCATCCCCGCTTGACGGAGTTGACCATGGCAAAATCAACAGTGAACCCGACCAATCCTGTCTCGCCGAAAGCGCAGGGGCGGTCGGAAGCTTCGGTCTGGGTCCTGGCCGTCGCCGCAGGCGTTGGTGTCGCTAACGTCTATTACATCCAACCTATCCTCCCTCTGGTTCGGGACACGTTCTCAGCCGGTTCCGAGCAGGTTGGGCTGGCTCCGGCACTGACCCAGGCCGGATACGCTGCGGGAATGCTGTTCCTTGCACCGCTCGGAGACCTCGTCGACCGTAGGTGTCTGATCATCATCAAGGCGCTCCTGCTGATCGCGGCGCTGATCGTCGTGGCTGTGGCTCCGACCTTGGTCACGCTTCTTGTCGCGAGTGTCGCGGTCGGCATACTCGGCAGCGTCGGGCAAGACTTCGTTCCGGTCGCCGCACATCTCGCACCCGACGCCCGTCGCGGAAGGATTGTCGGCATCGTCACGACGGGTCTTTTGACGGGCATATTATTGTCCCGCACGCTCAGTGGCTTCATCGCAGACATTCTCGGCTGGCGCGCCGTCTACTGGATCGCGGCAGGATCGGTTGCGCTGACGGCCGCGACGGTCTGGCGCGTTCTGCCGTCGTTTCCCCCCACGGCGCAAGGCGGCTATGGGGCCTTACTGCGGAGCCTCGCGACCCTCATACAAAAGCATCCGGCGCTGCGGAAAGCGGCTCTGACACAGGGTTTGCTGGCAGTCGCTTTGGGCGCCTTCTGGTCGACGCTTGCCCTGATGTTGGCCGAGGCTCCTTTTGGTTCTGGCGCAGCCTGATACGCGACGGCTCGTGCAGCGATATGTCCAGCTTCACAACATCGGGCCGACGGTCGAAGGCGAGCCATTTTTCCATCCCGACGCTCGTCGTCGGAGCTGTCCTGTTCGACCTTGGGGTCATGGCCGGCCTCGTCTCACACCAGGCGATCATCAACGGTCTCGATTCGACCGCGCGCAGCCGGCTGAACGGTTTGCAGATGACGGCTGCCATGATCGGCGTCGCCGTGGGCGCTGCCATCGGAGGATGGGCCTGGAGCCACCACGGCTGGAACGGGGTCTTTCTGGTCGGAGCAGGCGCCGGTCTACTGGCTCTCCTTCGCTCCATTCTCCCACAATCAAAATAAGGAAAGCCATCGTGTCAAATTTCGAACTACCAGTGACGGGGAAGATCCCGGCCCGTCCAGGAAAGGACCACCCGCTCACTGTCATCTTCTCGTTCCTCTCGCGTGCGGACTCCACGCCGCTCGACCAGCGCCGCCGGGCAGAAGGCCATATGTTCGATGCCGAAGGCCACGTCATCGCCGATCCAGCGGCCGATCCAGCGGCAAATGCATTTGAATCGGACCCCAACCTGAACTTCGAAAAATGGGGAGAATACTGGCGCAAGGTGCATGGCGTCCGCTTTGTCCACGCCGAGGAAGCGGATGATCGCAGCCTGGAACGTCTTTTGCGCTACGATCAAATTCACCGCATCGCGGCCGGTCCCTCAAGTCTGGCGCCACTCCCCTACGATGTTCCCCTCGATGGGAACGGGAGGTTGTTTCCGACCATTATCGGTCACATCCCACCCTACCAGCGTCCACGTTGGGACGGGGTTGCTTACCTGAATTTCGAAACTGCCGAAGACATTGCGGCGGTCCTCGCCAATGAGCGTGTTCGCACGAAGATCCTGCCAGAGGATCAGACGATCTTCCGGGACATCGCGCCGGTCCTGGCCCGTCAGTTCATCCTCCTGGGTTCTGGCGCAGCCTGATACGCGACGGCTCGTGCAGCGATATGTCCAGCTTCACAACATCGGGCCGACGGTCGAAGGCGAGCCATTTTTCCATCCCGAGACAAGCCGAATCGACGGCGTCACGCTTATGGGCTTTGCGAGCATGAACGATGTGGAGGAGTTCCTGCAAACGGGTGGCTATGTCGCGATCATTGAAAGCGAGCGAGCACTCTCCGTTCCGGATGCTGGCGAATATTGGGCTGCGCTCAACTTCGGCATTGTCAATCGGATTCACGCCGAAATAGCGACGAGACGGACATGAGTGATCTGGCAAACCCGCAGGCTGTCGCGTCATCATCATGATAGGTGCAGGCCCTTTCAACCACACGATGCCATGGCTGAGTAGTGATCGCCTCCCGTCTATCGGGACCTATTGGTAGGTCATGACGGGTCTTCGCAATGACTGTCGAGCTTCGAGATCTGAGATGGGCGATTACTGCTTCCCAGCACCGAAGTCTGAGACAGGCGGCTGAGGCGCTCAACATTCGGCAGTCGACGCTCAGTCGGGGCTTGCGCGATCTCGAATATAAGTTGGAGGCCACGCTCTTCGAGCGCACCAACGGTGGCACCCGGCCGACCATAGAAGGCCAGGAATTCCTCGACGCCGCGCGGCGCATCGTCGAGGAAACAGAAACGATCACCGCCCGCCTGAAGACTCGCTCCCGAGGCGAGAGCGGTCGGTTGACCATCGGCGTCCACGCCTCGCTCTCGGCCGGCAATCTTCGGGCGACGCTCCTCGACCACCGGCGTCGCTTCCCGGACGTGGAGACGCATCTGGTCGATGGATCGAGCGACCATCTGATTTCCGATCTCGCCAGCTCCGCCATCGACGTCGCCTTCGTGGCAGAGAACAATCCAAGATGGAACGACAAGTCATTGTCGGTCTGGAGCGAACGGGTCGTCGTCGCTCTCCCGGAGGATCATCCGTTGAGCAGCCGTGACGCGGTTCACTGGGGCGAGTTGAGGCACGAAACGCTGCTATTACCACAGCGCGGCCCGGGACCGGAATTCCTGAAGCTCCTCGTCAGCAAGGTGGGATGCTCCGATCCTTGCCGTCTTCTTCGCCACGATGTCGCGCTCGACCGGTTTCTCACGCTGGTCGGCGCGGGGTGGGGTATCCTGCTGGCGCTGGAAGGCGCAACTGGCGCAGTCTATCCGGGCGTCACATTTCGCGAAGTACATGATGCCGAGGGCCCGACGCGACTCAACTTCCGCGCTTACTGGCGACAGGTGAACTGCAACCCCTCTTTACGCCCGTTCCTCGGCCTACTCCGCGAGCGCTATCCGGACCTCTTGGCGGACCCCGGGTCGGACTGAACAAAGCGCCTACACTGCGGCACGCTGCATTTGGATGCGCGGGCATGCAACCATCTCAAATTGCTCTTTCAATCGATGGCGTAGAACGCCAGTTTCAGGAATTCGAAGGCAGGGTTTTACAGTTGCTAGCGCTGACCTTTGCAGGCGATACGGAAGCGATACGTCGAGCGACCGAACGCTTCGTGGTTGAATGATCTGTCACTTCAGTGCAACTCTGCATGCCAAGAGGTGACTAGAGAGGCATCGAAAGTTTCCCCAATTGACGGCACAACCTCCAGATTCCGAGGGAACCAATCCTCACGACCACGCAATCATCGATCGTATGCAATGACGACAGGAATACGCCGGATATCCGGGTTCATGACATTGCCGTTGACCACGATGACGGCGAGCATGGTGTACCGGCCGGCCGGCAGCCGGCCGCCCAGATCGATCCGGAACGTCGCGTCGTCGCCGAGCAGCGCGACGTCGGCGAGCACGACTCGATCCTTGTCGTCGATCACCACATAGCGACACTCAGGTGCGGCGCGATTGCGCACGACGGGTGCGATCAACGGCAACGGCGTCCGCACCAGGCGATAGTTTCGCTGGAATCTGTCGATGATCTCGATCTCGCCCGAGAGCGTGACGCGGTCGCCGTTCCATTCCACCTTGGTGACATAGCCGTGCCGCGGGATCGCGTAGGCGTCGTATGATCCCACGCCCAGCGGGTAGGTCAGATCCCGGAAAGCCTCGAGCGCGACATTGTCGGCCGACCATTTCTTTAGCCGGTACGGTCCATTGGTGACCAGGAAGTGGCCGTGCTCGCGGTAGAAGGCCGCGAGCGCCGCCCATCGCTTGCGCGCCTCTTCGGTGGTCACCAAGGATCGCAACGAGGCTGGGCGGTATGCGTCGCGCTCGAATGCCTCGACCAACGGCACGAGCTTACGTTTGAGTTCGTCAGAGCGGACAAGATCGAGCCACTCGATATTGCGGCGCAAGGCCTCTCCTTGCGAGAACGCCGCCCAGCCGCGGCTGACCGCCTCCTCCATGAGCGCGACCAGATGCCAGGGCAGCGTGCTCCAGGGCGGCGCCGCCAGAGCGTCCTGGTCCGGATTTTCCGGCGCGATCGTCACATAGACGTCGACGACCAGCAGTTCGCGAACGAAGGTGACATCGCCGACGCGGAAGGTCTTTGAGGCGGTGTCCGTGCCCGCGACCCGCAATCCAGCGAGCGACCGGCGCAGGGGTGCAGTTGCTGCGTCGACGACAGGGTCGTAATGCACCTCATCGCCCTCGCGGCGAACGCCCCACCGATACGCGAACATATAGGCATAGAGCAGATCGGCGAAGGTCGTGCGCGAGCCGTCGTGAAAAGCCGAGCCGAGCACACGATAGGTCAATTTCGCTGCAGCGGACGTTTCCGGCCCGACCGGCTGCAGCCGGCCGTCTCCCGGCTCAGGCAACACCGCATCTGCGGGGACATGGATCACGTCCGTCACGGCGGACGGTGGGGCGGATTCGCGCTGCCCGACGATGGGCTCCGCTGTGATGGACAGACCAACAAACGTGTAGACGACCATGAGCGCGGTCAGCGGAACCTGCGAACGCAGCGCGGCTCCACGTACCGCTATCACACGCATCGCCTTGGTATGGCCGAGATAGACCGCCGTGACATGGCCCGTCACGATCGCCGCAACCGCCGCGTACCAGGCAAAGCGCGCGCCGACGATTGCGATATCAACGCGGTAGCCGGCTGTGCCGAAGAGATTCCAGCCATTGCCGAACGGATCGGACGCGAGCGGCACGATGTACTGGCCCTGGATCAACAGGAACACCAGATAATGTGCCACGTGATAGCCGATGGCGATCGGGACGAGCGTCAGTGCGAAGCTGCGGGCAAGCTCCACCGGCGAGCGGGCCATAAGCGTCGCCATGATCGCGCAGATCGCCAGGTAGGCGCCGAGGAACAAAAGCCAGAACCCGACGAGGCCGGCCGTCTTGATCGCGACCGAGTCGTGCGCGCCCAAGCCGGGGAGCGTGGCGCGAAGCCAGCTTTCGAGGTTCGACCATGTCGAGGTGCCGATGAGCCCGTCATAAAGCACGGTCGAGAGCAGGAGCAACACGAATGCCATCATGGACGTCGAGACGGGTTCGTCGTCGAGCAGCCCCTCCCCGAATGGCCGAAGCAACAACTGCCGCACTTGCGGCTGAACCTTCGCCTGAGTCGGCGCGAAACGGGCGAAGGTGCCGAACACGATGGTGAACACCTCGCCGTGCTGCAGCCAGATGTCACGACCGAACACGAGCATTCCGATCAAGGTGAGGATCGAATACGCGGCGGCGAAACCAGCGATGTGGGCCGGCACGGCGGGGCTTGGGTAGACAAGCTCGATCCACGCAAAGGCGAGCAGCAGCAAGCACGCCGGCCAGACACCGAGCGCCGGCCAGTACGGCAGCCGTCGCGACAGTTCGTTGCCGGCGGCTAGCCGATAGAGCCGCTCCGCCCCTTCGAACAACGTCCGCCACGGATTGATCAGCTGCCACAGGTCTCCAGCGAAGGCCGAAACATAGGCAAGGCCGACCCAGAAGATGATCCACACGAGCGTTGGCGCGATGTTGCGGTATGGGTTCTGATCGCCGATGAACCCGGCGAGCACCGTGACAATGAATACGCCAAGCGCGACGAGCCGGAGCAACAGAACAACACCTGGCCATGCGATGAGCCGGCCGGGCGCGGTGGCGAGCAGATCGACATGCGGGCCGCGACGGGTGGCGGGGGCATGACGAACGAACAGCCCGAAGACGAGGAATGACAATGCGACCGCGGCGGCAGCTCCGAAAAGATAGAGCGAAAGCGGCAGCGGCAGGTCATAGCGCTGGCCGAAGCCGTGGGCGGCAGCGGGTGCCGCAGTGCCGAGAGCGACACACGCCGCTGCTGCAAGCGTCCGCAAGACGGCGGCGCTATTCATAGCCGTGCAGATGCAGGGTCAATGGCTGGTCCGTGCCCCAGCGCAGCTTGACCACGTCGCGCTGTTTGACGCGGATCAGGCGCATGTTCTGCGCCACCTGCCCGTGCTCGATCTTGAGGTCGAACGTCAGTTCCGCGGCTTGCACGCCCACGCTCGACGCGAGCGCACCCGCCATTGGTAGCAGCATGCATCGGCGCAGTGTGAGCGGAATTCGCGGCATGGACTTGCTCCGACGCATTCATCGACGCGGCTTGGACGCGACATCCGAGATGCGGTTGAACACCCAGTTCTCGTCATATGGCGACGGCACGGCTGCCGGGTCTGCGAGTGCAAACCACATCAGGCGGCCGAACGGGTCGGTAAAGCCTGCGATCGGGTTCCACGCTGCCTGCGCTCGCCCGTCGACCCCGAGCGCGAGCCAGCCATTCCAGGGAAAATCCTTGAGCTTCACCGTGCGGATGAACATCGGCGAATTGAAGCCTTCGTGGGCGTCATACGCGATGTTCTCGATGCCAGCCGAGAACTCAGAATTGAAATATTCCCGCTTGACGGTGTAACCAGCGACGGTCTTGCGGCAGCCGCCCACGAGCGCGCCGACGAGGTCGCGTTCCAGATTGACGCGCTCGACCGCGCCGTCATAGTCGCCGGCCCGCAGGCGCTCGACATCGGATTCGATGCGACGCCGCCGCGCAGGATCGACAATTGCATCCACGAGCAGCCGATAGGCGGCAAACCAGCCGGTCCTGACCCAGCGCGGACCAAGCCAGCCGTTCAACGCCACGCTCGCCGAGGCCACGACGTCGTTGGCGCTCACCTCATTGATCGCGACATCCCAGTCGGATTCGCCGGCCTGCCATTTGGCACGAACGAGGCTTCTTGCCAGCGCGCCTACGGTCCTCACCTTCAACTCACCGACGATGGCGCCGGTTGCGTCAGTGGGGCTGCCAAGCAGACGCGCCTTCGCGGCCGCAGCCAGATCGACATGGTTGAGAAAATCGCCGTGAAACGGCGTGACCGGATAGGGATGCAGGATCAGCTCACCGGCCTTGCCGCCGATCTCGCGGATTGCGGCCCGGGTGAGCGCACAGATGGACGCCTCGTCCTTCGCCAGCGGCGATGCCGGATTGACACGAACAATCACGAACGAGCCGTGCGACTCGACAGCGGTGATGGTCTCGGGAATCGCACCAGCAAATCGCGGCGTACCGCCAACATAGGCATGCATCTTGCCGTCGCGCAGGAGGTCCGCCGCTCGCTCGGACGCCACCGTCGCGATCTCGATCTCATGGGGATAATAGGACGGATAGACCGGCAGCTCGTGGCCGCTGCGGGCCACGGTGATCGCGATGGACGCCATCGCGACGATGAGGAGACTGCATCTGGTCATTGCGCCATCCGGAACGTTCAGACACGGCGTTTCGCAATCGTGTCGGCTTGCGCGCAGCTAGCCGCGCAACGCTTTCATCACTTTTTCGTCGGCGAGCGCTTCCCTCGGCGACCCGTGGAAGATGATCTCGCCACGGTCGATGGCGTAGAGCCGGTCGCCGATGCGCGTCGCCGCGCCCAGATGCGATTCCGCCATGAGGATGGAAACGCCCATCGCCTTGATCTTCGTGACCGCCTCGGCAAAGCGATTGACCACGACCGGGGCCAGGCCTTCGAAGGCTTCGTCGAGCAACAACAGCGAAGGCGACAGCATCATGGCGCGCGCGATCGCCACCATCTTGCGCTGACCGCCGCTCAGGTGCAGGCCCTGACGCTGGAGCAGGTTCTGCACTTCGGGAAAGAGGCTGAACGCCTGGGCTTCGGGGTCTACCCGCTGACCGCCGTTACGGCGCTTGGCGACCTCATCGCCGAGCCAGCGACTGATCATCAGG
>WNFI01684624.1_pt1 | contig 10264 bp, 15 predicted proteins | sample 5400471 | NCBI WGS metagenome assembly WNFI01 (sample SAMN13153348, study PRJNA577476) | soil metagenome | isolation source: 100 cm saprolite on Douglas fir-dominated hillslope | place: USA:California | collected 2013-09-17 | reverse complement strand
GCAGCCGAACCGCTGCCGAAGTCGTCGACCCACGCCGGAACGCCAGGCTCGGGCGGCTCAGGTGAGGACAGGTGCACGTGCATGTCGATGCCGCCGGGAAGGACCAGCGCTCCAGTGGCGTCAAGTTCCCTGCCTCCGCGCGGTGATCCGCCGATCTGGCTGACCGTGCCGTCGCGCACCGCCAGGTCACAGACGGCCGAGCTGCCGGCGGTCACCACGGTCCCGCCGCGGATCACCAGGTCATGATCGGAGTTTGGAACTTAAATCGCCTCCGTCCTGTCGTGGTCCCGCGGTGCTGGCCCGGAGGGACGACCCACCTGAGCCCCGCGCGCCGGCGATGCCGCCGAGCAGTACCTGGGTCAGCGCGCTGCGGGTGTCGAGAAGCTGATCGAGGGCCGCTGTCATATGCGCGTCAGTGACCCGGAGCGGCCCCGTGGCCTGCTCCTCGTCCTGGTCCTCGTCCTCGGCCGCCTGCAGCGCTGCGCGCCGGAGCAGCTCTTTGATGAAGGAGGCGGTGACCCCTTCGCTTCGTACGATGACGGCGCCCGGGTCGGACAGGTCGAGCACGAGGCTGCCCTGGTACAGGCTGATCAGCCTGACCCGCGCCTCGGCGTCGGGAACCGGCAGCTCGGCGGCGTGATCGACCCGCCCCGGACGTGCGGCGAGGGCCTCCTCGAGCAGGTCAGCCCGGTTCGTGGTGAGCAGGAAGGTCACGTCGATGTCGGCGGCCAGGCCGTCCATCTCATTGAGCAACTGGAACAGCAGCGGGTTCTGGCCCGAATAGTGATCCCGCTCCTCGGCGATCAGGTCGACATCTTCAACCACCACGACAGACGGCTGGAGCGCTCTGGCTACCGAGCAGGCCTCGGAGATCATTCCGAGCGCACTGCCGGACAGCAACACGACGGTGACGCCGGGCAGCCGGCCGAGCAGGTACCTGACCGTGTGAGTCTTGCCGGTGCCCGGGACGCCGTAGAGCAGAACGCCGCGCCGGAGATGCTGGCCGCTAGCCAGCAGCCGCGACGCGTGCCTGGCGACGCCCAGTACCTGTCGCTCGATCCCGGTAAGCACAGCCGGCGGCAGGATGACCTGATCGCGCTCGACATGCGGGCGATCGACGAAACTCAGCAGCGCGCCCCCGTGGTGGCTGAACACCTCGTCCCCGAACGAGATGACATGGCCCCGGAAGACGTTGTGCTCAAGCGCCAGCCGCCGGACCTGATCGACCACATCAGGAGCACGTCCGGGGCGTGAGCATACGACTTCCAGGTTGACGTTCTCGACGGCGCCGTGTTCCTCCGGGCTGCGCAGGAGCAGCACCGTCGCGCCGTCAGCATCTTCGGTCAGGTAGATGCCGCACTGCACGCAGGGCCAGGTGATGCCGCCAGGCCCGGCCGGAAATGCTTTGGTCTCGACGCTGCCGATGGCAGGGCCCCAGGGCTGGCCGCGCTGCAGCAGGTCGGCGAGCCCGAAGTCGCGGTGCCGGTACTGGGTCAGCCCGACCAGCCGATGAGTGCGGCCCGGCTCTGCGAGCCATGCGTCCAGGCCGGTCTGGACATTCACCTGGTCGTAGGCCGGCCACGCTCCCGTGGCGACCGGCAGAGTCGCCGCGTCTGCAGCGAGGTGCTCAGCCAGCAGCTTGCCGACGGACTGTTCCTCGGCCCTGGCCGCCGCCACCGTGCGCACCATGAGCCGCCGCGCCAGCCTGCCGATGTCGGCCAGTTCGGGACGGCCCTCCTGGCCCGTACCCGAGCCTTGACCGTAGGCCGCGGATCGCCGCGGCATCCTGCTGCCCCGGCTGTAAACGGTCGCTGAAACATGTCCGGTCTTCACAACGGCAGCATAGGCGGCCTACCGGTGCCCTGCTGTTGAGCGCTCGGCCCGGCTTGCTCAGAATGGCTACAGGAACCGCGAGTGCGGGAAGGGAGCGATATGAGCGTGCAGTTGAATCACACGATCGTCGCGTGCCGCGATCGGCAGCGGTCGGCAGCTTTCCTGACCGAGATACTCGGCCTGCCCGCCGCGACGAGGTTCGGCAGGTTCCTGGTCGTCGGAACGGACAACGGCGTGTCCCTCGACTACGCCGAAACCGAGCGCGACATCGCCGTCCAGCACTACGCGTTCCTGATCGGCGAGGAGGACTTCGACGTGATCTTCGGCCGCATCACCGAGCGGGGCGTCCAGTACTGGGCCGATCCCGGCAGGACGCGGCCGGGGGAGATCAACCACAATGACGGCGGCCGCGGCGTCTACTTCGCCGACCCTGACGGTCACGTGATGGAGATCATCACCCGCCCTTACGGCGGCTGAGAGTCAGGCCGTCAGTGACTCGAGGCGGTGAGTGCTTCAGGCCGTCAAGGCTGCAGCGGTGATGGGTGCCGGGGTTCGTAGACGGCAAGCTCAGCGCCGTCGGGCAGGCGGATCGCCGCGAGGAGCCCCCAGCGTTCTTCGGAGACGTCCCGCGCCACCTCGGCTCCCCTGGACTGAAGTTCGGCAAGCGTGGCATGGATGTCATCGCACATCAGGTAGAGCTCATGATGGCCGCTGCCGTCGGCCGGGTGCACCGCGAGCTCGGCCGGCGGCAACGCGAAGATAGGCCAGCCTCCGCCCGCGTCGACCGAGCTCATTCCCAGCACGTCTGCGAAGAACCTGCGAACGTTCTCGGCCTCGGGGGAGAAGACGATAGCGTGCACGCCAGTGATCACGCAGCGATTGTAGCGGCGGCGGTGTTAATGGACTGCTATAGCTGCGCTGGCGAGGCGGAGTTCGACCGGCTTCCGCCACGCGAGCGCGTGGCTGGGGATGAACTGTGGCGGGTTGCGCACGCGATCGGCACGGCCGTGCCGGGCTGGCTGGTGTTGCTGCCTCGTCGGCACGTCACATCGGTCGCGGCGCTGAGCGACGCCGAGGCCTCATCACTGGGGACCTGGCAGGTCAGGATCTCCCGTGCGCTCCATGTGGTGATGGGCTGCGAGAAGACATACGTCGCGCAGTTCGCGGAGGCCGAGGGCTTCGCTCACGTTCATTTCCACATCATTCCCCGGCCAGCTGATCTGCCAGCTGCCTTGCGCGGGCCGAAGATCTTCGGTGCGCTTGGCGCTGACGGTCGCACGGTGGTTAGCGAACAAGCCATGGACGACATAGCAGCGCGGCTCGCCAGGGCGCTGGCAGCCTAGCGGGCCAGCGGCCAGGCGGGCCAGCTGCGCCGCGCTCCTAGGCGTGCTGGGATCTCGGCTCGCCAGTGCGCTCCCGCCAGCTCCGCTCGATCTGGCGCGTCAGGTCCGGATACACGATCAGGTGCCGGAACGGCCTGATCGCGGCCATGTAGGCGGTCCCGAGCAGCCCGTTCGGCTTAACCAGAACGGCCATTTGGCCGCGGTAACCGCCAGCCTCGTCCGCGACCCAGCCGACATGCATGACCCCGTGCATGGTCCGGTTGGCTATCTCGGCGGCGAACTCGTTGTCGAGCAGATAGAGCGGGCTGAAGGGCAGCGCTCCAAGGTCAGGGCCTGGCGGGCGGTCGCGCAGATCCGCAGGCAGCCGGTCACGGAGTGTTGGCACCCTGGAGCCGAGGCCAGCGTCCGCGTCGTCCCAGCCGAGCAGTTCACCGATCTTCAGCCGGATCATCCAGAGCGCGCGGGCGACGCCGGAGGCCCGTCGCGACGCACGGGGTGAGGCGAGCTGATGCACTAGCCGGGGAAAGTCGCCGGCCTGGCCGCCCGGTGTCGGCAGCGCCCACACGTCCTCGAGCCGGAAGTCGCGGGCCAGCTCGTGTATCCGCCAGGGCTGCGAGGTATGCGCCGTATTCGGGAGCCTCATTGGCCGACCTCCAGTCCGTACGGTGCCGTATGGCACGACCATACGCTACCGTATGGTTGTGCGCAAGCCGCGTGAGCGTCTGTTGTCGCCCGACGACTGGGTCAGGGCAGCCTTGAGCGCCATCGCCCGTGGTGGCGTCGGCGCTGTCGCCGTGGAAACCGTCGCCGCCGAGCTCGGTGCCACCAAGGGCAGCTTCTACTGGCACTTCAAGAACCGGGACGCCCTGATCCAAGCCGCGCTGGACAGGTGGGAGCACGTCGGGACCGAAGCGGTGATCGGGGAACTGGAGCGAGAACCTGACCCGGGCCGACGCCTGAAGAAGGTCCTTGCGGCCGCATTTGAACTAGGACCCACGGACCGCGCTGAAATCGCCCTGCTAGCTAACCCCGACCATCCGGCCGCGGTGCGCGCGGTACGCCGGGTAGCGGAACGGCGGATCACTTACATCTCCCGGCAGCTCGAGGCGCTCGGATGGGACCGGAGCCAGGCGCTTGACCGTGCCGTGCTCATGTACTACATCTACGTCGGCCATCTGCAGATGACCCACGTCGCACCGGGCGTGATCAGCAGCGAGGCCCGGCGGCGGCAGCTAGAGCTCGTGTTCGACTCGCTCGCCGCCGGAGATCTGCCCGGAGTTGACAGGTAAGATTTTGCTTACCAGAATGTCTGCGTTACCGCACAGGCATGGGCAGTCCTGGCGGCCGATCTCAGGAGCAGGCCGATGAAAGTCATTCATCATGTACTGGACGTTGACGCGCCGGCAGAGACCGTCTGGCGCGCGCTGACCGAGCGCGACGGCCTGGCCAGCTGGTGGAGCACGAAGCTGGACGCGGGCCCAGCTGCCGAAGGTGGGCTCATCCGGTTCACCTTCGGCGGTGACTTCAACCCGGTGATGGCGATAACCGGGCTCTCCGAAGGCCGCCGGCTGCGCTGGCGCTGCGCCGGTGGTCACCGGAATTGGCAGGACAACACCTTCACATTCGATCTCGCGCCGTTCGATGACGGCCGCATCCGGCTGCGCTTCACCCAGGACTACGCTGTCGAACTCAGCGACGACGACTACGGCGTCTACAACTTCAACTGGGGCTACTACCTCGAGAGCCTGCGCCTGCTGTGCACCACCGGCACAGGCAAGCCCTACCAGGCCTGATGAGCCCGCGATCGGCGCGCGTCCCCCGCGCCCCGCAGGCGCCGGGGGCGCCACCCGTTACCGACGCCTTCACCGCCATCGCGCATCCGCTCCGCCGGCGCATCGTCACCGAGCTTGCCGCGGGGCCCAAGCCCGTTTGCGAGCTGGCCGGCCGCCTGCCGGTAAGCCGGCCGGCCGTCTCCCAGCACCTGCGGCTGCTGCTGAACGTCGGGCTGGTGAGCCAGCAGCGGGCTGGAAGAGAAAACCGTTACCGGCTGCACCCGGAGCGGCTCGACGAGGTCAGGGGATGGATGAGCCGCCTCGATGCGTCCTGGGGGTCAGCGCTGGGACGACTGGGACAGCATCTGGAGCAGAACCCGTGATCAGAGACGGCGCGGTGGTCTACGAGGCCGTGTACCCGCATCCTGTTCAGCGCGTCTGGCGCGCGCTGGTCGATCCGGCGGAGCTTGCCGAGTGGCTCATGCCGTCGGCGGGCTTCGCGCCGGTCGTCGGGCAGCGGTTCACCATGGCCTGCGACCCATTCGGCGAGATCGAGGCGGAGGTCCTGGAGTGCGCGCCGCCGCGCAGGCTGCTGCTGCGCTGGAATGCCGCGTTCGGCGTCACGGAGGTGTGCCTCACGCTAAGCCCGGAAGGCGATGGCACGCGGCTCACGCTCGTCCATCGCGGCTGGGATGATTACGCGGCCGCGGTCCGGGATCAGTTCGGGTCGGGCTGGGACGGCAAGCTCGGCGAGCGGCTGCTCGCCCTGCTTGACCGAGTACCAGGTCCGGCAGCCTGAGCTGACAATCGCAGCACCTGGGCTAGGTGGGACTGACCTGCGATCAACCCTCTGCTGTCAGCAGATTGACTTGGCGCGGCTCGGCCAGCCCGCCGATTGTGGAGCGTAATGCGGATTCCGCAGCCGGATCGGAGAGCCGGGGAGACCATGCTGAGTGCCGTTGCCGAGACCACCACGAATGCCGGCGCGCTTGACGAGCAGCTGATCAGCCGCCTTCTGTACCACCGCATCATCGTGCTGGGCAGCGAGGTCAATGACGCCGTGGCCAACCGCCTCTGCGCGGAGCTGCTACTGCTGTCGGCTGAGGACTCGCGCAGCGACATCTGCCTGTACATCAACTCGCCGGGCGGGTCGGTCAGCGCTGGGCTCGCGATCTACGACACCATGCGGCTGATCCCGAACGACGTCAGCACGCTGGCGATGGGCCTGGCGGGCAGCATGGGGCAGTTCCTCCTGTGCGCGGGAACGGCAGGCAAACGGTTCAGCCTGCCGCACGCCCAGGTGCTGATGCATCAGGGGTCAGCAGGATTCGGTGGCACAGCCGCGGATGTCGAGATCTACGCCGAGCAACTCGAGAAGACCGGCGCCATGATGATCAAGCTGATCGCGGAGCACACCGGCCAGCCGGCGGAGACCGTCGAGCGGGACAGTCTGCGTGACCGCTGGTTCAGCGCCGAGGAGGCTCGCGACTACGGGATCATCGATCACATCGTCGAACGGCTCGATGACGTGCGTCCCGCGGTCGCCACCCGGATAGCAGGGCTGTGACGATGGGCCAGTACACGATCCCCACCGTCGTCGAGAAGACCCCGCTCGGCGAGCGTGCTTACGACATCTACTCCCGGCTGCTATCGGAGCGGATCGTCTTTCTCGGCACCGAGATAGACGACGGCGTCGCCAACGTGATCATGGCTCAGCTGCTGCACCTGGAGTCAGTCAGCCCTGACCTGGAGATCAGCCTGTATATCAACTCGCCGGGCGGCTCGTACAGCGCGCTCACCGCGATCTACGACACCATGCAGTACATCCGTCCCGACGTCGCCACGACGTGCATGGGCCAGGCGTCTTCCGCTGCCGCTGTGCTCCTCGCCGCGGGCGCGCCGGGCAGGCGGGCGGTGCTGCCGCATGCGACGGTGCTGCTGCACCAGCCGTCTACTCAGGCTCAGGGCGCCCTGCCCGACCTGGCGATCCAGGCTAAGGACGTGGCCAGGGTACGGTCCCAGGTCAACGAGATACTCAGCCGCCACACCGGTCACCCTGTCGCCAAGATCAGGAGCGACACCGACAGGAACAAGACGTTCAGCGCTCGTGAGGCGGTCGACTACGGTCTCGCCGACGCGGTCATCGCCAGCCGCAAGGCGGCCGCGGCCGGGCTGATCAGCGCCTGAGGATCAGGCTGCGAGCAAACAGACGGCGTCGCCCGGCCGGTTTGCCGGGGGGCGGCCGGGCGGGTCGGCCCCGTCCATGAGGACGCGGGCGGCGCGGATGGCCTCGAGCCTGACGACCCGGGCGCGGCGGTTGCTGTCGTCGAGCAGATCGCGTCCGGTCGCGGCAAGGAGGTCAGCGATATCGATTCGCAGCGCATCGCAGATGGCCGCTAGTACCTCCGAAGACGCCTCCTTGCGGCCGCGCTCGACCTCGGACAGGTAGGGCATCGAGACGCGAGCCGACCGGGCGACGTCCGCCAGGGTGCGGCCCTGTTCGAGCCGCGTTCGGCGCAGCACGTCGCCGAGCATCGTCCTGAGCAGCGGCCTGGATCGCCGCTGGCCCTCCTGCGGGCCGGTCACGACCTGATCGACCATTGCCGTTCCCTCCTCGCCGCCACGAGCACCGGTATCCCTGCGCCTCTGCTCCATCACGCTACTGACCGAGAAGCGGGCCCCAGAAGCGCTTTCGCGCCAGGCGTAAGAGCCAGGACGCGCCGGACTGCGACACCCGGCCCGCCGGCCGTCATGCCGCTCGCCACGCCGCCCCCTCCGGCGGCAGGTTCCGCCTGTCCTCAGTCACCGCCCGCGGCGCACTTCGAGTGTCCGAGATCACCGTCTACTTCTGGGTCATCAAGGCCCTGTCGACGGCGATGGGCGAATCGACGTCGGACTACGCGGTCCATGCCATCAGCCCCGTCGTTGCGGTCGGTCTCGGCTTCATCGGCTTCGTCGCGGCTCTGACGCTGCAGCTCGCCATGCGGCGCTATGTCGCCTGGGCATACTGGCTGGCCGTGATGATGGTCGGCGTCTTCGGGACCATGGCCGCGGACGTCCTGCACGTCGGCTTCGGCGTTCCGTATTTCGTCTCGTCGGCGTTGTATGCGCTGGTTCTCGCGACGGTGTTCTGGACCTGGAATCGAACGGAAAGAACGCTATCCATTCACACCATCGACAGCTCCCGCCGCGAGCTGTTCTACTGGGCGGCCGTCGTCGCTACGTTCGCGATGGGCACGGCCGTCGGGGACCTGACCGCCGTGACTTTGCATCTGGGATACCTGCTCTCTGCGGCGCTCTTCGCCTGCATGATCGCGGTCCCCGCGATCGGCTACCGGTGGCTGGGCTGGAACTCGATCTTCTCCTTCTGGTGCGCGTACGTACTGACCCGGCCGCTCGGCGCCTCCGTCGCCGACTGGCTCGGCAAGCCGCGGATCCTGGGCGGGCTTGGCTAGGGCGGCGGGCCGGTTGCCTTGGCCGTGACCGGCATGATCGCGGTGCTGGTGGGTTACCTCAGCATCACGCGCAGGGATGTGCAGAGCCTCTCGCGCGGGCGTGCTGCGGCTATGTAGCCGCGGGGTGATTGGCGTGCGCGCTCACGGGTAGTGAACGAGCCGGGCGCAGCAGTCAGCTGGCACGAGGGGGGCACCATGTCGACAGACGCGATCGTCTTGCTGAAGGCCGATCACAAGGAGATGCGCCGTCTGTTCCGGAACTTCCAGGGTGCCGGTGACAAGGCGACGCAGAAGAAGGCCAGCGCGGTCAAACAGATCATCAGCGCGCTGACCATGCACACCTACATCGAGAACGAAGTGTTGTACCCGGAGGTTCGCGCGCTGCTCCCTGAGCTCGAGGAGGACGTGCTTGAGTCGTACGAGGAGCACCACGTGGTGGACGTGCTCTGCGTGGAGCTGGCCGGCATGTCACCCAAATCCGAGCGCTTCAACGCCAAGACGAACGTGCTGATCGAGATCGAAACCCATCACATCGACGAAGAAGAACAGGACCTGTTCGCGAAGGTGCGGGCGGGCCTAGGCCGAAAGCAGCTGCAGGAAATCGGCGACCGGCTCCAGCAGGCGCGGCGCAAGGCACCGAAGAGTCCCGTTCAGCCCAGTGCGCTGAAGAAAGCGCTCGACTCTGTCATCGCTTGAGGGCGTAATCGGGCAGACCGCGATGACGCCCGCCGCTAGCTGCTCGGCCCAGGCTCTCCGCCATTCCAGCTGGAAGATTCTGAACAGCCCGGACGTATCTATCTATCAGGTAGATGGCCGGGGTCACCGCCGATAGGCCGCCTTGTTGCCAGCGAATTCATCAAAATCACCGCGGTCGGCCATTTCTCCCAGCCGGGCAAGAGCGCGCAGCCGCACGAGCCGCTGCCCAACTTCGCGGAGTGCCTCATTGACCGTGTCCTTCTTGGTCTTGGTTCCCAAGACCTCGGCTGCTGTCGCCAGGGCTTCCTGGTCAATCTCGATCGGTGTCTTCGCCATCGGCACGTCTCACGAGATGGACTGAGCCGAGCGCGGGGGCGGGGAGTCAAGGCCGCAGTGCAGCAGTGCGGGCGACCCCGGCGCCGCTGCGGCGACAGCTTCTGGGGCGCCCGGTTCCCCCGCCGCCGGAACACGGTTCCGGATTGTCGCTGCAGCGAGGGCGCCGCCGAGCACGCACAGGCCCGCCGAGATGAACGAGGCGGTCTTGAAACCGGACGAGAACGTATCGGCGTGCAGATAGGCCGCCCCGGTCAGGCCTGCCGCGGCGGGCAGCACGGCCACCGCGATGAGGCCGGCGGCCCTGGCCACGTCATTGTTGACCGCGGATGCCGCCCCGGCGTTATGGGCCGGCGCCGCGGCGAGGACGGTCGAGGTTAGGGGTGCGACGATGATCGCCAGGCCGAAGCCAAAGACCAGGACGGCTGGCAGCACGTCGGTGAAGTAGTTGCCTGATTGGCCGATCCGCGCGAACAGTGCCAGGCCCGCGGCGATTACGATCGGGCCGGCCGTCAACTGGAGGCGAGGGCCGATGCGCGCCGCCAGGGCACCGGAGCGCGCCGACAGCAGCAGCATGATCACGGTCACCGGCAGCAGCGAGATTCCCGCCTCGAGTGCCGTGTACCCGGAGACCTGCTCAAGCTGGATGGGCAGCAGGAATAGCGCGCCGCCGAGCGCCGCGTAGACCACGAAGGTGACGACGTTGGCCGAGCTGAACTGCGCGGACGAGAAAAGCGACAGCGGCAGCACAGGAGAGCGGGCACGGCGCTCGCGCACGATGAAAGCCGCTAGCAGGATCAGGCCCGAGATCAGGGCGGTTAGCGGGGCCGGC
>WNFI01208403.1_pt1 | contig 10264 bp, 9 predicted proteins | sample 5400471 | NCBI WGS metagenome assembly WNFI01 (sample SAMN13153348, study PRJNA577476) | soil metagenome | isolation source: 100 cm saprolite on Douglas fir-dominated hillslope | place: USA:California | collected 2013-09-17 | reverse complement strand
CGCCCAGCAGCCCATAAGCCAACAGGCCGAGGATCAAAGCCCAACCGACATGTTTATAGCGGAAACGGATTCCGCACGGGAGCATCACCGGAAATTCCGAGAGGATAGTGGTGCAGCCCACGATCATCGCACAGATTGCCGGCCCCGCGCCGAGCAAGAGCCCATTGCCTGCAATCGCCAAGTAAGCCACTCCCGCCACAATTCCGGAACAAACAAACAGCATTGTGAAATGTGCTCTGCCAATAATTCCTTCCAGCTCGCTACCTATGAGCACGAGGCCAAGAAGGGTGAAACAAATGCCGAACGGATGGCTTAAATGGTGCAGAAACAGATAGCTGACGAATTGCCATACGCATCCGTACAAGATGCCGGAACGGTTGAGACCGAACAATCTCTCGGGACCGCCCGGGTCACAAAAAGCCATCGTCCATTGAAAGATGTACAGGATGAATATCAGGATTGCCGCACCCGCCGCCCAAGTCATCCGACCCCGAGTTAGCAACCAAGGCAATTCCTGAATCTGGATCCGTTTCGTTCTCATTCTGTTTTAGGGAGCGACTCATCTAGTTGACGCGAGTGCTCTATCAGGAAGAGAAGCAGCGATCAGGCCACTTGCCGAAAATTTGAAAAAAAGTTTAAGCGGTAGGGATGCGCTCTGCGCGTCCGCGGACCGGCGGTGGCCGGTGTTGCCGATGAGAACGCCCTGGAGATAACGAATGATATCGAGGTATCCTTGATGCTTGAATACAAGGACATCCAATAACCCATCATCGTTTTTCGCATTCGGAAAAAAGGAAAGCGGCCCCCCATAGAAACGGCCGTTGCCCACCAGTACAAAGCAGCCTCCCATCGTCTCCCGCTCGTTGAAACAGATCTCAAGGCGAGGAGCCGGCCGTCCAATTATCTGGGCGGCCGCCAAGATATAGCTAATCGGCCCGATGGTTTTTCTCATATTCAAATCCGTTTCTCGCACCGCCAAAGCATCCAAGCCGATGCCGGCGAGCTGGACAAAGTACTGGTCGTTGGCCATGGCCAAGTCGATCGAACGGATGAATCCCCCCTGGATGATTTCCCAGCATTGCTCGAGCTGAGTGGTCGGGAGACCAAGTTCACAAGCAAGGATGTTCATCGTTCCAATCGGAAGAATCCCCAGCGATACATCCAAGCCCGCGATTCCGTTTACCACGTCATTGATTGTGCCGTCCCCGCCCGCCGCCACGATAGTCGAATGTCCTTCCTGGGCCAGTTGTCTGGCCAACTCTGCGGTTTCACCCGGACGAGAGGTGATGAGAGGTGTGTCCGGCCCGGTCAAAGAACGCACCTTCTCCTCGAGAGAGCGTGCCTTTTCTCCGCGTGCAGCGGGGTTGAAAATAATAGCTAGCTTAACCTTGTCCATTCGGGTTCAGGTCTATAAGAGTAGATCCCTGGCGCTATCCAGTATAGCGGCAACGTTGGGATGAATAAGGTGAAACCTTTCCTCCGCATAGCCTTGTGGTCGGTGGCAGCCGGGACCGTTAAGGTGAAGCCTTTTCTTCGCATCGCCTTATTAGCGATAGGGGCTGCTTTTCTCGTTTTCTGTATTGGCCTGCTCGGTATCAACCTTTACATCCAATCGCCCGGCGTTCAGCGCGATCTGCGTGACTCGTTCAGCGAGAGTCTGGGGCTGCCGCTAGAAGTTTTTCGCATCACCTTTACTCCCTGGGACGGCTTAACCTTTGAAGATGTCACGGTCGGCGGTTCCGATTCCGAGACGCCAGTTCTGAAAGCGGGAAACCTGAAGGTTCGCTGCGACTATTTCGCGCTCTTGCGGCGTAAGATCATTATCCGGGAAATCGTGCTACGGCAGGTCGACCTCAGAGTCCCACTCGCGGCCATGAGAGAAACGTTAGAGACCCCGAAACGCTCAGCCGCCTCTCCACCCACGGCCAATCCTTCCCAATTGGTGAATTCGACCCCTCCCGAGATTGCTCACCACAGCAAGTCGCTGACGATTCGGGATACCCTGACCCGAAAATTCTGGGTGGAAATCCAGAAGTTCAAGCTGAAGGACGCAACCATTACCTTAGTGCGATCGGACGGCGCAACTGCGGCAGTGATTCATGGCCTCGATAGCACGCTGAATTTTCAACATGGAAATTATCTCGGCCGGGTCCACGCGGATAATGCGATGATCGGCGACACGATCAGCGTCGACGATATTGGTTCGCCCGTACGATTTAACGGTCGCTCGCTGGCGCTCGAAGACGTTTGCGCGAGGGTTTCCGGCGGCGATCTGAACGGTACGTTCAATCTTGATTTCTCCAATTCAGACCTACCCTACCGGCTGGAGTTCAAGGCATCCGGGATCGATGTGAATGAGGTAACGAACCGAACCAGCAGTTTCCTGGATAGAGCCCATGGAACATTGGAAGGTTCGTTCGAATTGTCCGGCGCCGGACGCGATTCCAGCCAGACCGCTGGCACCGGCACTTTGCAGATCAAATCTGGATACCTCGATCAATACCCGATGCTACAGGAGATCGGTCGTTGGACTCAGATCGATGAATTGCAACGGCTTGATTTGGAAGAAGCTGATTCCAATTTCCGCGTTGTCGGATCTCAAGTGCAGGTCGACTCCATCCGTTTAATATCGAAGAATTGCCGGATCAATCTGGCCGGAACGGTTGAAGAGGCGCAAAGACTCGATCTGAAGGGGCGTCTTACGATCACCCAATTTCTCAGCCAGAAGATTCCAAACGAATTGGAGGATAATTTCGTTACTGCGGATGATGGACGCAGTCGTTATCTTGATTTTGAGGTATCCGGATCAATACAGAAACCGGAGACCAATCTCTTCGAGCGGATTATCGGTGATAAGCGCAAGCTGTTACAGCGCCTGTTGCACGGCAGCCATTCCGATCGTTCCAGACCGGAACCCGTGGCGGACTCGAATCGATCTCGGCCGAGTCCAGAAAAATGAGGATTATTGCCGGTTCCGCCGGGGGTATTCCGCTTCGACTTCCCAAGCACGATATCCGCCCAACGATGGAGAAGATTCGGGGCGCAATCTTTTCGTCATTGGGCGACCGGATCATTGGCGCCCGAGTGCTCGATCTTTTTGCCGGCAGTGGCGCATTCGGTCTCGAAGCGTTGAGTCGTGGGGCAGCCAACGCCACATTTGTTGATCATCACCGTGATGCGGCGACTGCTATCAAATTCAACTTCGAAAAAACCAAATTGCGCGGCGCGATCATTCGGCTTGACGTGTTTGGATTTCTCAAGAGTAACCGGGAACAATTCGATCTGATATTTGCCGATCCACCTTACTCGGAGGGTGTTGGCCATCCCAACGCTGCCTCGGAACTGCTTTCGTCTCCCTTTGCTCCGGTTGCGCTCGCGCCTGATGGATTATTGATCTTGGAACGAGCAGCAGGCTCCGGCGCAGTCGATCCGCAGATCTGGTCAATCAGCCGAGCAAAGCGATATGGTGGAACGGAAGTGCTCATTCTGTCATTCTCGCCTGAAGCTCGAATGAAATGACAGATGACAAATGACAGATGACAGATAGCCTCAATTCTCGCCTGAGGCTCGAATGGAATGACAAATAACAAATTGCAGATACTAGATATGGGATTTCACGTCTCCCATTCCGGATTCGATCGCCGCAGTTGGGGCGTGTCGCTCGGCGACCGCCGATCAGAGGCAAGCCACCGGCCAGGCATGCGCCGATTGCGCTAACGGACACGACCAAGAACGAATGTCGGCTGTTTTGAATCTGCTATTTGCTATCTGCTCTTGCTCATTTTATTCGCGGCTCAGCCGCGAATGACGATGCTTCTTTTCCTTTACAATATTTTTCTCCCGTTCGCGCTTCTCTTTTCGATTCCCTTTTACCTTCGGCGGATGCTCAAACGCGGCGGTTACGCGCGGAATTTCGTTCAGCGATTCGGATTCTTTTCGACTGCGCTCCGCCAAGAGATTGCCGGTAGAACTTGGACCTGGATCAGGGCGGTGAGCGTAGGCGAAATGCTTCTGGCACTCCGTCTGGCTGCGGAGTTGCGCCGGCAAGATCCCGAGTTTCGGGCCGTGATATCCACCACCACATCGACTGGATATCAGCTCGGGTTGAACCGTGCGGACACCGCCTACCTGCAGATCATTTACAGTCCGGTTGATTTCTATCCAATTCTTCAAAGGATCTGGAAACTCGTTCGGCCCTCCCGGATTATACTCATCGATTCCGATCTCTGGCCAAGTTTTCTCGCACTGGCCCAGCACAAGAATGCGTCCGTGTTCTTGGCCAATGCGCGGCTCTCGTCGCGTTCCGAAAGCCGTTATTCGCGTCTCCGCTGGATGTCGGTGCCTCTATTCTGGAAACGAGTGACCGCGGTATTCGCACAAGATCCTAAAGATGCCGGCCGCTGGGAACACCTCGGTCTACCGCTCCACAAGATCATGGTAACCGGCAGCATCAAGTACGATCGAGCCGGTCTAGTCACCGAGCACAACTTGCGCTTTGCTGAATGGCTGGAGAAACGCGGAATTCACTCCAATCGCCCCGTCTTGCTCGGAGGCAGTTTACATCCCGGCGAAGAAGAGCTTTTAATCCAGGCTTTTCAACACCTCCGGCCAAAACATCCAGAGCTGTTTCTGATTCTGGTGCCGCGGCACGCTGAACGCGCGCCAGAAATTGAAGACTTACTAAGAAAAGAATCATTGCCCTTCACCCGACGATCCAATCCGGTATTCTCGCCCGACACCGCTGCACTGTTGGTCGATTCTACCGGCGAACTTCGCGACTGGTATGAGACCGCCGCTGTGGTGGTAATCGGAAAAAGTTTCCGCGGCGTCGGTGGACAAAATCCGGTTGAGCCACTCTTAGCGCATAAACCGGTGGTGTGCGGGCCCCACATGGAAAACTTCCGTTTCCTGGTGGAAGAATTGGTTGCAGAAAACGGAATCAAACAACTCGCATTGGACCAGGATTTGATCCCGGCTCTTGATCAACTACTCGCAGATCCCGGTGCTGCCAATCGTATGGTCAAACGAGCAGAAACCGTCCTCGCTCAACACGACGGAGCCAACGCTCGCACCGCACAATTGATCCTGAACTGGAAACGCCGACGCGAAGCGAATGACAAAACAACGGATTGAATCAATGGGTAGGGCGGTCCGTCCCGGACCGCCAAACTCGCCACGTGATCGGATGTCTGACTGAAGACCGTCACTACAAATTTACCTGGCGTGTTCCGACCACGTCTAGCAGCACGCAATCGGTCGCCGGGGTGCAACCATAACACTCCGCTAAAGACCCTATCGTCCAGTGGCCTAGGACACTCCCCTTTCACGGGAGTAACACGGGTTCGAATCCCGTTAGGGTCGCCAAAAGCGAAAGCTGCTCTGAGAGATTCTTTTTTTGTGGTGACCTAACGCGACAGGCCGGGTGGCGTTTTCGGCAGCGGTTGCCTTCATGCCGGGGTACCAAGAAAGGTTGCTCTTACGTTGACATGTCTACCCTGAGTCTTGGTTGCTAGTGAAGCAAGCATTATCGTGGTATCTTCCTTTAGATACTGATATGCCTGAAAAACCGCCACAGCCGAGTGCGGAACCAAGCTTTGAGGGGTCAGGGAAACCTAGACCACAAGGGCATGCGCGGAAGTCTAACGCTCGCTATTCTGGGTACAATTCTCGCGAGAAACGTCCCGCCAGCCGGAAGCACACACGGAGCGGCAGGCGATAAAATGCTAGCCTCGTGAATGCCAGCCTTTTTCTATACTGTAGCTCTGGGCATTAATAAAGCGTCACCAAAAAAGGGATGGCTGGTGGAACTGCGCTGTACGCAGCATAAGCAATCCCCTGAAGTGTCGGTATGTGACGTGGCCGAATCGGCTGTAAAACGACATTTTGGTGCTGAAGCAATTATCGGCTACAGAGACTCTAGCGAATACTCTCTCCCGCTGCCAAAGAATCTGGGTAAGGCGCATTTCATTGCGCCTTGTGGTTGTCGTACTTGGCCTTTGCCGTTTTGATATCCTGGCTCCCAACACCAGTCTCCTACCTTTCGTATTCCACCACCACTAACGCGTTCGGTTTCAGGTTTAGCGACAGGTTGGTTGAAATCTTCTGTACCACGGTCACGCCCTCCGCGAGCGACTGTTCGCCAAGCAGACGCAGCTGGGCTTGCTGTTGCCGGGTGAGAAAAGACGGGCTTCCCATCGCTTTCCACTCCTTGAGCGGCGATCCATGGTCCTCGTCGACCAGGTGAATCCTGGCATACTTAGTTTGGGGCGCTCCTCTTAACCGGATATCGAATCTCTCCGTAGAACCAGTCTCGTTAGGAGGGGTATAGTTCCAGATAGCCGTGACCACTGAATGATCGACGGATCGGACTGTGGCCAGAGCCGACGGGTGGTTTACTACTAATTGCTGATCACCCATGAGACGTAAGATTTTGAAAGCGTAAAAAGAGGCTTTGGGAATACCGCCAGTCGCGATCAGGCCAAACCCGTTTGAAAAAGGGCTCTTAAAGACGCCTTCTTCTTCAAAGAAAGCATCGGTGAACGTCCAATAGGACATCTCGGTTACCAGCCCTCCTGCACACTGACGGATGTTGTTTGCGAGCCAACTACCGACATATGGCGAATCCAGCACACGCTCAAATCCAGCATTGTATTCACTCCAGATGATTGGCAAATCTGGCTTAGCCGAAGCCCTTACTTCATTGTAAACCTTTCGAACCGCTCGAGAGACCATCTCCGATTGCGGGATCTTTTCCTCTTTCCCAAAGACATTCAGCGCCGTGTCGTTTGGATAGATATGCGTCGAGACAAAATCAATTGGCACGTCGTTCTCGTCGCAATGTCGGATGAAACGATCTACCCAAGCGGCTTGCGCGGTAGACGGTCCGCCTACTCTCAATAGGGGGCTGACCGCTTTGAGAGCGTGTGCCGTTAGGTCGTACAGGTCATAGTAGGTTTCTTCTTTGGGCTCGCCCGTCCAGAAATTGATATTCGGTTCGTTCCAAACCTCGAAGTACCAATCGGAGACCTCAGCTAGTCCGTATCGGTCAACCAAGTGTTGAGCGAACAGAAAGATCAGCTGATACCATTTCTGTGGATCCCGGGGAGGAGCCACGATGGGGTGGTACCAGAATGGATGAACCGCTTGCGTCTTGGCCAGCTCCTCCGGCATGAATCCGAGTTCAACGAAGGGGCGGACGCCATTCTTGAGTAGTCCATCATAGATCAGATCGACGCGAGTAAAATTCAGTATCAGACTACCGTCTTGGTCTTCGCGGTCGTAGATGCCCACAGCCCGTTCAAAGATGCCGTGAAACCTGACATATTTTACGTCAACGATCTCTTTGAGCATTCGCAAGTCGTTTCGCCAATCCTCGCAAAGGGTCATCGAAGCATGACAGGAGCCAAACATGTGCTCCCAGAAATGGGGGAACGGGGTGGTGGAACCAGCTGCGTCGATCACGATGGTCTCGCCCATGCAACTCATCTAAATACTTGCCGATCACTTGCAATCGATTCTTTCGATTAGCATTCCGATGTTAGCTTTGCCTCGTCTGGCAGTACTTGGCGATACAGAAGCTCACATTACTTGCGGATTATTAGACATTTTTTCTAAAACGAATGCACTTGAGCCGGTGTCCTTAGGTCAACTATCATTTTCATGCCCAATAACCTATGGGGAGGCGCACTGTCATGAACAACCCGGTTCAAGAGTCTGTCGATCAACACGCGCTGCGGATGGTCAACATCGAAAAGTATTTTGGCCTGGTGCGTGCGCTGACCAACATCAACCTGGAAGTTGGGCGCAATGAGATCGTGGGGCTGATCGGTGACAACGGAGCCGGTAAGTCGACGATGGTGAAAATCCTGACCGGCGTGTTTCCGCCAACCAGGGGCGAATTATACGTTGCCGGCCGCAAAGTCGATTTCCGCCGCTATAACGTCCAAAGCGCCCACGCACACGGCATCGAAACCGTGTACCAGGATAAATCGCTCGGTGAAAAGCAAGCCCTGTGGCGGAACTTCTTTATTGGACGGGAGATTGTGAACCGCTTTGGCTTTATCGACGTAAAAAAGGAAAAAGCCATTGCCCACGAGATCATGGTCAACACCATTGGGTTCCGCAGCAAGGGCATCACAGTGGACTCCAACGTGAGCCAGCTTTCCGGCGGTGAGCGCCAGGGGATCGCCATTGGACGTGCGATGCATTTCGAGGCCGATCTCATCATTCTTGACGAGCCAACAGTTGCTTTGTCTCTGAAGGAAGTGGCGAAGGTGATTAGCTTTGTGCACAAGATCAAGGAGGGCGGCAAGGCGAGCATTTACATTTCCCACAGTATTCCAGACGTGTATGAGGTCTCCGAGCTATGGTGCTGTTGGCCCTGTACGTTGCGTTGATCATTGCCGCCCCCACCGTCTTCACGCGCCCGCTGATCTACATTTCCTTCCTGGAAACGGTTCCACCGACGCTCATTGCTGCGTTAGGGCTGACGCTCGTCATCACCGCAGGCGAGATCGACTTGAGCTTCCCGGCCGTTGTTTCGTTGTCGGGCTTTGCACTTTCCTGGGCCTGGAAAACCTTTGATCCAACCTACGGTGCCTGGATCGGCATCGGGTTGGCCCTCGCCGCTGGCGCTCTGGTGGGGTATATCAACGGCGTGATGGTCGCACGCATCGGCGTACCATCGATTATGGCAACCCTCGCCGCGAATTTTTTCTGGTACGGCATCTCGATTCTGCTCGCGGGCGGACTGCAAGTGACACTCAAGGGAAGCCAGGATAATTTCGTCCACGAGCTTTTTGTAGGGCGACTGTTTGGCACTGTGCCTCTTCAGGCGTTCTGGGCGCTGGGGCTGGCCGTGCTGCTGTGGTTCATCCTGAACCGACACAAGTTCGGTGAGGGCGTCATGTTTATCGGTGACAATGCCAACGTCGCGCGGGTGATGGGTGTCAATGTCGAAGCGACCCGTATCAGGCTCTTCGCCTTGCAGGGCATGATCGCGGCCTTTGCCGGAATTATCGTCACCCTTGATATTGGCGTGTTCTACCCAGATCAGGGCAACTTTCTCCTGCCAGCGATGGCATCAGTATTTGTTGGCGGGACCTCAATCGCCGGGGGCGCAGGCTCCGTCTTCGGTACATTTTTCGGAGCCTATGTCATCGGTTCGCTGGCCGCCGGCGTGGTGGCAACCACGATCAGCGGCTATTGGGTCCAGGTGGTGGAAGGCCTCGTTATGGCTGCGGTCATCGTGCTCAACGCGGCAACGGGCAAAGGCAAGATGGCTGCTCTAGCCAGTCGGTTCCGTCACTGGGGAGCGCCAGTTGCAGCCAGTCCCGCTCGGGAACTGTTGCGAAAGAACGACACGGCGCCGAACTGATCGGCAGCCGTTTGTCGGTCTGTTTAGACTTCCCCAAAGGAAGGAAGCTTATTTAATCTGAATGAGACCCCCTTTGTCAGCAACATCGCTGAACAAAGAATCTGATTCATTCAAATAAGAAAGCTGAAAAATGAAACGTATCTCTACCATTATGGCGGTCGGATTAGTATCCGCCTGCGTCCTAGCAATCACCCCGGTGAAATCCAGCGGCGCCGAAGGCAAGCCTATCGTCATCTATATGCAAATGGGCGGCGATAAGGGTATTGCCTCGGTGTTGGCCCGGACCACCGGTGCTGAAGCCGCCGCCAAGGCCCTTGGGATCGAACTGCATGAGCAGTACGGAAGCTGGGACACCAAAAAGATGATCGACCAGTTCAAGGAGGCAATTGCCGCCAAGCCTGACGGCATCGAGATCATGGGCCACCCCGGTGAAGACGCCATGGCGCCACTGGTTGACCAGGCTGAAGCCGCTGGTATCATTGTCACCAGCGGCAACAACCCGCTGCCCAACCTCGAAAAAAAATACAAGACCAAGGGCTTCGGCTATGCCGGCGCTGATCTGTATGCGGGTGGTTATCTGACTGGGCAGGCGATGGTTGAGAGTGGGAAGCTCAAGGCTGGCGACAAGGCCCTCGTGTGGGACATCTTCCATCAGGAAGGCCGCAGCCGGAGTTCTCAGGGTGTCTTTGACGCGTTGGAGAAAACTCTCGGCAAGGGTAACGTTGATAAGCTCGACGTAACACAGGATATCGACACTGATCCGACCAAGGGTATCCCGGTAATGACGGCCTATCTGGCGGCCCATCCTGACCTCAAGGCCATCGGAACGCAGCACGGTCAAATCACCGCCATCTTGCCCAAGATCCTCAAGGACGCTGGCAAGAAACC
>WNFI01169176.1_pt1 | contig 10264 bp, 7 predicted proteins | sample 5400471 | NCBI WGS metagenome assembly WNFI01 (sample SAMN13153348, study PRJNA577476) | soil metagenome | isolation source: 100 cm saprolite on Douglas fir-dominated hillslope | place: USA:California | collected 2013-09-17 | reverse complement strand
GCGATGAAATTGTGGTGACTATGTTGGACCACGATGCCAACGTAGCTCCCTGGCGCGCCCTCGAAGAAAAAGGCGTCGTCATCCGCCAGGTGGACGTTCACGAAGACGATTGCACGTTGGACATGGACGATTTGAAACGAAAAATGTCGGCCAAGACGAAGCTCGTCGCCGTGGGATATGCCTCCAACATGGTGGGCACCATCAATCCCGTCGCTGAAATCACAAAGCTCGCTCATGCCGCTGGCGCGCTCATGTTCGTTGATGCCGTGCATTACGCACCGCACGGGCTGATTGACGTGAAGGCATTGGACTGCGATTTTTTGGCCTGCTCGCCGTACAAATTCTTCGGCCCGCACATGGGGACGCTTTACGGCAAGCGCGAACATCTGGAGAAGTTCAAGCCCTACAAAGTGCGGCCGGCGACGAATGCTTCACCGGAATGCTGGGAAACGGGAACGCAAGTGCAGGAACTAATCGCTGGAATTGGGGCTATCGCGCCACACATCAATACGAAGCCGCATTGATCACTCGCTTGATCGCGGGCTTGCAGACCATTCCGGAGATGCGCATCTTCGGCATCACCGATACAAAGCGATTCGATGAACGCTGCTCGACGTTATCGTTCCGCTTGGGGGACCGCCATCCCACGAAAATTGCGGCCTTCCTTGGCGAGCGCGGCATTTTTACCTGGGACGGAAATTTCTACGCCTTGAATCTCTCCGAGCGCCTGGGCGTCGAACAACACGGCGGCGTCCTTCGAGTCGGCCTCGTCCATTACAACACCGCCGACGAAGTGGACCGCCTGCTTGCTGCGCTGAAGGAATTCGCTGAGAAAAACTGAGTTGACCCCATATGAATCGGCGCGAGTTCAACACGACCGCCGAGTTCAGACTATCTGTCGGCATGACTGTTACCGTCCGCGCTGGAACCAGGAAGAATCGGAAAGCCAAGCGCTTGCAAATCTTTGCGAAGGCGTTCGACGGATTCAAAAACTATCCCGCGAATGAAAATCTGGTGATCGAAGTGGCGCAGCCAGGCGAAGTTCTTCCTCACGTGGGCGGCCATATCCGTTTGCATGTTTGAAAGAATGGCGGTCTTAATGCCACGCGAGTGGATGCTCGCCAGCCATTCCGTCATTTCCTCATTAACGTTACTCCACATCTCCCTATCCAGTCGGCGAAGGCTTTCAACCTGGTTTGCATGAATGGTCACGCCCGCACGGCGCGCAAACTCCGCCCAATAAGTATCCCCCGTGAAGTCCCCGCGATCGTATGGGTTGCGCGACGAACGATAGATGGGGAGAAATTTGTCTTCGTCGATCCCAAAAATACCTGCCATTTCCGCGAGAGCTTCGGGGGAAGGACGGTGACAAAGGACTTCTCCGTAGTCGAGAATAACTGTGCTACGACCGAAGCCGATTGTGCTGACTGTGCTCGATGGATGGGGATACCGCACGGAGACCAAGGGGAACGCCATCGCGCTGGCGCGGAAGCCGGCGTATGACGAACTGATCCAGAAATTTCCAAACACATTGATTCATACCTCCGGGCCGTTTGTCGGATTGCCCGAAGGCCAAATGGGCAATAGCGAAGTGGGGCACATGAACATGGGCGCAGGGCGCATCGTACACATGGACATCACGCGCATTGACCTGCTGATCGCGAACAAGCAATTGCCAAGTGTGCCCCTGTTTCAGCAAGCGATGGAGCGCGGGCGCGCCCGGCAACTGCATTTCCTCGGATTGCTCAGCGACGGCGGGGTGCACTCGCACATACAGCACTTGTTTGCGCTGCTGGAGATGGCCAAACAGCAAAAAGTGGAGAAAGTGTTCGTGCACTGTTTCATGGATGGGCGCGACACGCCGCCGAACAGCGGGCGCGATTACGTCCGGCGGTTGCAGCAGAAGATGCGCGAGTTGGGCGTCGGCGAGATCGCCACGCTGGTGGGACGCTACTACGCGATGGACCGCGACAATCGCTGGGAACGCGTCGAACTCGCCTATCGCGCGCTGGTTCACGGCGAAGCGGAAGCGCGCACGGATGATCCAGTCGCGGCGCTCCAGCGGAGCTACGAAGCTGACGTTACGGACGAATTTATCAAACCGATTGTCGTGACCAATGGAAGTGGAGCCCCTGACACGCCGGTAGGGCTGATTCACGACGATGACGCGGTTATCTTTTTTAATTTTCGCGCCGACCGCGCGCGGCAAATGACTTACGCGCTGGCCGCACCCAACTTCGACAAGTTTGTGGACGCGAAGCGGCCGAAGAATTTGTTTTATGTGGGAATGACGCAGTACGACAAGAACTGGCCGTGGCTGCAATTCGTAATTGCTCCAGAAAAACTCGAGCACATCCTCGCGCAAGTCTTTACGGAATTGCAGTTCAAAAATTTGCGCACGGCGGAGACAGAGAAGTACGCCCACGTAACTTATTTTTTCAATGGTGGTGTCGAGAAGCCCTTTGCCGGAGAAGAACGGATTCTGGTGCCCTCGCCAAAAGTGGCGACATACGATTTGAAGCCGGAAATGTCGGCGGCGGGAATTACAGACACCGTGGTGAAAGCCATCGACAAAAATGAGTTCGACGCCATCATCATGAATTATGCGAATGCGGACATGGTGGGGCATTCGGGCAAGCTGGAAGCCGCGATCAAGGCAGTGGAAGCCGTCGACGCGGGCCTGGCCCGGATTTATCAGGCGCTGAAGCCGCGTGGCGGCGTGTGGATTATCACTGCGGACCACGGAAACGCGGAGACCATGATCGATCCGGTGACCGGAGGGCCGCACACGTATCACACAACGAATCCGGTACCGTTTATCTTAGTGAGCGATGATGACAAGCTGCGCTTGAAGCCCGGCGGATCGCTGCGCGACATTGCGCCGACTATGCTTAGCGCGCTGGGCCAGCCTCGGCCATCCGATATGACCGGAACCGATTTGCGCATAATTCCCTAACCTGACCATGAGCCGCACAACACCTGCAGAAACAAAACTCGTGATTTGTGTTTGGCATCCGTTCACGGAGTGGCGGCCGAAGCCGGCGATGGCGGAGGCGATCCGCAACCGATGGCCGGCAATGCGTGTGTTGCACTTGCCGAATTACGATCACCTGGCGGAGGAGTTGCCGGATACGGACATTTTTATCGGATATTCACTGCGCCCCGAGCTGCTGGCGCTGGCGCGGAATTTTCCAGATTCCGTGCGCGGGCAGGACCGCGCGCGATGGGCGCAGCAGGAAATTTGGGACCAGCCGCAGCATTTGACCGAGCTGAATGGGAAAGTTCTGCTGATTGTCGGGTATGGGTCGATCGGCAGGGAAGTGGCGAAGCGGGCGAAAGCGTTTGATATGCAAGTGTGGGGAGTGACGCGCTCGGGCAAGGGCGAGCGTGAGCATGTGGAGAAGATTTTTGCCGCTGCGCAATTATCCGAAGCGTTGCCGAGTGCGGATTACGTTTTGATTTGCGCGCCGGAGACCGCGGAAACGAAGTACCTGATTGGCGCGGCTGAAATCACGAAGATGAAACGCGGCGCGCGGCTAATTAATGTCGGACGCGGCTCACTCTTGGACGAAGCAGCGCTGGTGCGGGCGCTGGAAAACGGCGCACTGGGCGGCGCAGCGCTGGATGTGGCGGCGACGGAGCCGCTGCCGCCGGAAAGCCCGCTTTGGAAAGCGCCCAATTTGTTCATAACGCCGCACACCAGCGGCGTAAGCGACCGGCTCTGGGACCGGCAAGCAGCGATCCTGATTGAATTGCTGGAGAGGTGGTTTGACGGCCAGGAGTTGTTCAACCAAGTCGATTTTGCGCGCGGCTACTGAAATGAAAATAGAAATTAGCAAACTGAAAATGGAAATTCGCAATTTGCCTAGGCAGAATTTCTTCTAATTTCAAATTTCTATTTTCAAGTTTCTATGTTTCTCAGTCGCCGACGCCGCCTTTGGGAGCTTGGTAGCCTTCGCGGGCGTAGAAAGCAGCAACGTTGCGAAACACGTCCGGCATTTCACCGGCGAACTGCGGAAACCAGGAATAGCCTCCGGTCTCCTGTGAAAAAGTCTTCAGCTGATTTTCCGCCTGGAGGTAGTCCATGCGCCTACTGCTGCCCATTCCGCCGTTTGTGTCAGCGAAGTTCTGGTAGGCACGGCTTAATCCGATGCAAAAAATCGTGACGTCACTCTGGCGCAGCTGCTTCATGGTCTGATCGAGAGTATGTTTGGAAAACGTGTCCACGCCGCTGGCCAGCAGAACGATGGATTTCTTGCCTTTCACATCTTTCAGGCGATCCACGGTTTCCAGGAGGGCGTCAAAGACGTTCGATTCGCTGAAGCCCGGAAAATAGAGATGATAAATCCCTTCCATGACTTCGTCTTTGTTTTGCGTGAAGTCCACCTCGATGCGGGTTTTCATGTCAAAGGTCTCGAGGGCAATCCAGTCTTTTTGCTGCAACGCTGGGAAAAGCGCGGTGGACCAATACTTCCCAATATATGCAAAGAAACCGCCATAGCCGCGGCTACTGAACTCCATGAGGAGGACCATCGTGATGGGAGCTTCCGTGGGGGCGAAGTTGGTGATGGTCTGTGGAACGCCGTCATCGAGAACGCGAAAATTTTCTTTCTTGAGCCCCGGGATGATGTCGCCGTGCTGGGTGGTAGCAACCACATCGAGGGTGACGATGGGGACGTCAACGGCGATGGTCACGCCCGCTTGCGGGGGCTGCGCAGCGTCTGTCGGGGGTTTTTGCGAAGCGGGGTTCTGCTGCTGTTGCGGAGGAGGAGGAGCGCCGCCTTGAGGACCGGTGGGGGCCTGGGCAAACACAGGATTCTCGGCCAGCGGCAGTACCAGGCAGGTAGCGAGTGCCGCCAGCAAAACTACGGGAAAAATGGCCTTCATGATGCACTCCTCGGTTGTAATCGACAAATGCTAAACTGGCGTTGACGTCCGCATGGCGGCAGACCTGGCGGCCGAAAAGCGGTTGAACTTACGCAACCCTGCGGCATTGCCCCAGCCAAGCGCCCACACCTGCATGGTAGTATGAAGCACATTTGAATCAAAACGTTTACTGGGGCCGCCGGGTAGCGGCCAAATAAGAGGAGGAGGACGGATTCGTGAACTGGAATCGCATGGTCCGCGTGTTGGCCAGAGTGGCGGCATCGTTGATAGCAGCAAGTTTACCGGTTGCGGCGCAAGTAGCGGAGAGACCGGGGATCCCGGCGGGGAATCCTGTTGCCCCGACGAGCAGATCGCGGCAATGTACATTGCAGGGATCCTGGCGAAGGACGGGATAAAAGCGGAAATTGTCGACATGGCGCCAGGGCGGAGCGCGGTGGTGGCTCGTTTGCGCAGTTCGGCGGTGGCGCAGCCGTCACGGGCGCTGTTGCTGGTAGCGCACCTGGACACGGTGCCCGTGGAAAGGGCGCGGTGGAGCGTTGATCCGTTTGGAGCCGTGGTTAAGGACGGATATCTGTACGGGCGCGGCGCGATCGACGACAAAGGCATGGTGGCGGCCAACCTGGCGGTGTTCATTTCGCTGAAGCGTTCGATGGTACGTCTGAACCGCGACGTGATTTTTCTGGCCACCGATGACGAGGAAGCCGGCGGCGACGCCAGCATTCGCATGCTGATTGCGAAGCACTGGGAAAAAATCGCCGCGGGGTTTGCCATCAACGAAGGTGGAAACGTTTTCCTAAAGAATGGAAAAGTGCAGTACGCCGGCGTGCAGGCGGACGAAAAAGTGGCCGCCAACATTGCGGTCATCGCGCGGGGACCGTCCGGGCATGCTTCGCAGCCGACGAAAGACAATGCGGTAGTGCACCTGGCGGCGGCGCTGGCGAAGATCGGAGCCTATTCGCCTCCGGTGCACCTCACATCGATTGTGCGAAGGTATTTCGAGGGACTGGCGCCGCTGGAAGATGACGAGATTGGAAAGTGGATCCGCTCGATGGAAACGCCGGACCGCGGCGAGCATGCGCAGCGCGTGATTTCCGATGCCAGTCCGTTGTGGAATGCGATGCTGCGGGACACCATTGTGCCGACGACGCTGAACGCCGGGGTGGCGAACAACGTGATTCCAGCGGAAGCGCGGGCAAACCTGAACGTGCGGCTTCTGCCGGGGGACACGATTGACAAAGTGCAGAACGATTTGAACAAACTGGTGAACGATCCGCTGGTGAAGCTGGAGTTGCAGCCGAATTCGGGACTGGCCGCGCCGTCCTCATCGCTGGAATCGGAATTCTATGCGGTGATTACGAAGGTAGTTTCCCAGGAATTTGGAGGCGTGCCGGCCTTGCCATTTCAATCGACGTGGCTGACGGATTCGGCACAATTGCGGCTGCACCAGGTACAAGCATACGGGCTTGTTCCGTTTCCGCTATCGCAAGATGATTTGAAACGCATGCACGGAGACGATGAGCGCATACCACTCGGAGCGTTCGACAAAGGCGTGGCAGTGTTGGGGAAGATCGTCACCGAATTCGCAGTTACGCACTAACGCAGAAACGAATTGAATCGCGAGCAGAAAGAAACAGTCGCAACCTCGCGCGCTTCCCGTAAAGAATAGAAGCAGTCTACAATCGTTGCCGCCAAAGGACGCATGAGCTTCCGTCATTCCAAGATTGTGTGCACGATCGGACCGGCGACGCGCTCGCCGCGGATGATCGACCGGTTATTAAGAGCTGGAATGGATGTGGCGCGGCTGAATTTTTCGCACGGCTCGCACGAGGAGCACGCCAGGAACATATCGATGCTGCGAGCGGCCGCAGTCGAACACGAAAAGCCGATCGCGATTCTCGCCGACCTTCAGGGACCGAAAATCCGGACTGGACCGCTGGCCGGCGGGGGCCCGGTAATGCTGCGCACCGGACAACGCTTCGTCATTACCACCGCAAGAGTGCTGGGTGATTCGACGCGGGTAAACACGGTGTTCACTCCTCTGCCGCGAGAAGTTCACCGCGGCGACCGCATCCTGCTTTCCGACGGGTTGATCGAATTGCGCGTGGAAAAGGTCAAAGGCCGCGAAGTCATTTGTGAAGTCGCGAACGGCGGAGCGCTTGGCGAACACAAGGGAATCAATCTGCCTGGAGTGAAGCTGCGCGTGCCGGCGCTGACGCCCAAAGACCGCGCGGACCTGGTGTTCGCGCTGAAGCACGGCGCGGATTATATCGCCGTGAGTTTCGTGCGCCGCCCGGACGACGTTGCGCTGGCGAAACAATTGGTTCGCCGAGCGGGAAAAGACACTCCCGTGATTGCGAAGCTGGAGAAGCCGGAGGCGATCGAAAATCTGGACGCGATTCTGCGGGCCGCCGACGGCGTGATGGTGGCGCGAGGCGATCTCGGCGTGGAGATGAATCCAGAGCGCGTGCCGGTGGTGCAGAAGACGATTATTGCGCGAGCCCGGGAATTCCGGCGCCCGGTGATTACGGCGACGCAGATGCTGGAATCGATGACCGAGAACCCGCGGCCGACGCGAGCGGAAGCTTCGGACGTAGCCAACGCGATTTTTGACGGATCGGATGCAGTAATGCTTTCGGCGGAGACGGCTTCGGGGAAATATCCCGTCGAGGCCGTCGGCATGATGGCGCGCATCATCGAAGAAGCGGAAGCAAGCATCCGGGAATTTCCACGGCCCGCGCCGCAGGAAAAATTGAAAGTGGCGGAGACGGTCGCGGAACTGGTGTGTCACGCTTCGCGCGAGCTGCATATGAAGCTGATCGCGGTGTTCACACACAGCGGATTCACGGCGCGGTTGGTGTCACGCTACCGGCCGCTGGTGCCCATTGTGGCGTTTTCGCCGGAAGCGGAAACGCGGCGGCGTATGGCGCTGATCTGGGGAGTATTGCCCAGGATGATTCAGGATGTGCAAAAGGTGGACGGACTTGCCAAGGTGGCCGAGAAGCGCCTACTGGAAGAGCGGCTGGTACGCAAGGGCGACGTCATCGGAAGCGTGGCGGGAACGCCAATGGGCATTCGTGGGACGACGAACTTCATGAAGTTTCATATTATCGGTGGACCGGCGTGAAGGAGCGATGCGTGCTCCGTGCCCCGCGTAAGAATAGCCTGCCAGGGACACTGCAGATTGGAACGAACGTAGAGCTGCTCTGGATGTTCAGTTAACCATAACAGGGCCACCCCTATGTTCTTGTAAGTGGTGCATCTAAAAGACTTAGAGGACAGTCTAAGTGGTTTAGAATCAACATTTGCGGGCATTTCCATAAGTGTTGATTCTAAAGAGGCTTACGCCGCGAAAAAAACCATTGCTGGTTTGAAGAAAGCTGACGATCAATTCTTCGATCGGTGATCCTTGTAAGGGGCCTAGGAAGGTCATCACTGGCGAGGAGGCTCCACCCCCGCCAATTTGCATGAATATCAAAAGAAAAGGCTTATAGAATTGCATTTCGTAAATGATTGATTTTAGGGGGCGCGATTTTGGCTGTTTTGGACTTGAAGCAGTCGAAATTGGATCCCTGGAAAAGAAAAGCGGGAGCAAGCCCCGGCATTCAGAACGCAGTAACCTACAAAACTAAGTATAGCAAGAATTAAGGTAAAGTCAATCGTAAAGTTGGCGAAACGGTTGGTTTCCCGTCTGCGCGATAGGCAGTTACGCGATCGCGGATAACCGCAGTTGGTGCGCGGGAGCATTGGGTCAAAGCTTGGCGCACCGATCTTGGTTCTACGCGGTTCCGCTGGGAAAACGGAAAGCCGCCGGGCCCGCGACGTCATTACGTCGACGAATGCTTCAGGATCTCTACCAAAGCATGCACGCGTGCCGAATCAGCCGGGTTCTTGGCCATGGCGGCGCTCTTCTCCAGGGACGGCGCCATACGCTCCAACTTCGCCAGCTTGCTCCGGCTCATGTGTGAATTCTCTGCATCCAGGATGGCCTTCCGCACATCCGCGATTCGTTCCGTCGGTAAGGCCTGCGACCGAGACAACTGGTCGAGGTATGCCTTTGCTATCACCAACCGCGCGGGCAACTGTGCAGGCCACGCGATTTTTTGCTGGTTCTGTACATTTAACTCAGCCACCCGAGCGGCTTTCGCCGCGTCGATTTCGTTCTGGGTCAGAAACGTGGTCGGCGACAGTTCAAAAACATCGAGGCCGCGGGCAATTTCCGAACCATAAATATAGCCGTTGTACCAATAGGCTGACCATTCGCCGCCCAGCACCAGCATGTTCGGATCAATCGGCCCCCGGTCGAAATAGGCAATCTCGAAAGGTTGCGCCGGGTCGGTAAAGTCCATAACGGAAACGCCGCCCTGGTACCAGCCCTGCACTTCGATGTCGCGGCCCGGGACGGGAATCAGCGAGCCATTATGCGCCACACAGTTTTCCGAGTCGGCCTGCGCTGCCGGCAGCTTGTAATAGCTCGCCAGGCTGAGCTTGTTGTCTTTCAGACGGAAGATGGCGTCCGCGCCCCACTTGTTCGGGTCATTCTGACGGCACCGCGCTCCCAGCCCGCCGCCCCACTCGTCGGTAAACACGACTTTGCTCCCATCGTTCGAGAACGAGGCTGAATGCCAGTAGGAATAGTTCGGATCGTTTACCGCATCCAGGCGCTTCGGATGTACAGGATCCTTGATGTCGAGGATAATTCCGTTCCCGGAGCACGCGCCCGCCGCCAGCCCGATGGCCGAGTACACGGTGATGTCATGGCATTGGTTGCTGTCCGCCGGCTTATTCTTGCCATGGGTGCCGCCGTTGTTCAGACCGTTCAGTGCACCCGTGCGCGCATCGATAAATACGCGAGGGCTGGACACTACCTTCGCATCCCGCGGCGCAGCGACAGGAACCTTGATGACTTCGATGCGAAATAGCGCCGTATTCGGGTCTTTCTCAGGAGCTTCGCCGGAGCACCCCGCCAGTTCTTCCGGCTGACGCACGAACGAAGTGCCCGACACGTAGATATAAACGTTGTCTTTGTCGTTCGGATCCAGCACAAGGGTATGCGTGTGCGATCCACGGCACGTCTGCACTGCCGCGACTTGCTTTGGATTCTTGATGTCTGAAATGTCGAAGACCCTCACGCCGCGGAAGCGGTCCTTTTGCGCTGCCGGAATGCGACGTTCTTTTCCTTTCTCCTTGGTTTTCTCCTCACCCGCGGGCGGCGGAGGCTCGGGGGGAAATCCCTCGACGCCGCAATCCAACCGTCCATTTGGCATCTCTACCGACATGAACAACAGGTTTTTGTAGACCGACACGTCACCCTGCCCGCCCGGGCACACCAGCGAAGTCAGCAAAGACGTGTTCGCCGGATCGGAGATGTCAAATATAT
>WNFI01135276.1_pt1 | contig 10265 bp, 8 predicted proteins | sample 5400471 | NCBI WGS metagenome assembly WNFI01 (sample SAMN13153348, study PRJNA577476) | soil metagenome | isolation source: 100 cm saprolite on Douglas fir-dominated hillslope | place: USA:California | collected 2013-09-17 | reverse complement strand
GCACGGAGTGTTCGGTGCGCTGGAGACGCTCGCGGGCGATGAGGCCGGGCGCTGCGGCGCGCTCACGGAGCGGCTGCGCATCATCCGTGCGCGACGCGTGGTGCTCGCGAGCGGGGCGCTCGAGCGGTTCATCGCCCTTGCGAACAACGACCGCCCCGGCGTGATGCTCGCCGGCGCCGCGCTCGGCTACCTGCGCCGCTACGGCGTCGCGGTGGGCCGCCGCCCGGTGCTGTTCGTCAACACCGACGAAGCCTACGAGACGGCCTTCGCGCTCGATGACGCGGCGGTCGGCTGTACGGTGATCGATGCGCGCGCGGATTCGGTCGCAGCCGCGCGCGCGAGAGAGCGCGGTATCGAGGTGCGGCGCGGCGCGCTCGTCGACGGGGTTGCGGGCGGGCGCGCGGTGCGCGCGGTCGGCGTGCGCTCCGTGCACGGGGGCGAGAGCCGCGAGCTCGAGACCGACTGCCTGCTCATCTCCGGAGGCTATTCCCCCTCGACCGCGCTGGCGAGCCAGCTCGGCGCGCCGCTCGAGTGGCGCGGGGACATCGCGGCATTCACCGCGGAGCTTGACCCGGCGACGGGCAGGATCGCCGGGGCGGCGCACGGGGTGTTCGGGCTGGCGGCTGCCGCGCGCGACGGCGCCGCCGCGGCCGCGGCGGTTGCCGCCATGCTCGGTCGACCGGGCGCGGACGGTGGAGCGACTCCGGAGCTGCCCCCGGATCCTGCGGTGACACCGATCGCACCGCTCTGGGAGGTACGGGGCCGGGGCAAGGCCTTTGTCGATCTGCAGAATGACGTGACGGCCGACGATGTGCGCCTGGCCCAGCGCGAAGGCTACGAGCACATCGAGCACATGAAGCGCTTCACGACTTTCGGCATGGCGACCGATCAGGGGCGTATCGGCGGGCTCCTCGGCAGTGCCGTGCTCGCGCAGGCGCGCGGGGTGCCGCTCGCAGCGGTCGGGCAGGTGAGGCCGCGGCCCTTCGCCGAGCCGGTGCCGTTCGCGGCGCTTGCCGGGAGCGAGGTGCGCGCGCACTACAAGCCGAAGCGGCGGCTGCCGCTGCATGAGTGGCACGAGGCCGCGGGCGCTGCCTTCGTCAACGCGGGTCTGTGGCTGCGGCCGCTCGTGTACTCGCGGCAGAGCGGGTGGGAGCCCGTCCTCGGCGAAGCGCGCACGGTGCGCCGCGCGGCCGGCATCACCGACGTCTCGAGCCTCGGAAAGATCGACGTCCAGGGTCCGGATGCCGCGCGCTTCCTCGACTTCATCTATGCCAACACCCTGTCCACGCTCCCCGTGGGCCGGGCGCGCTACGGCATCATGCTGCGCGAGGACGGCATGCTGCTCGATGACGGGACCGCCGCACGGCTGGCCTCGGAGCAATTCCTCCTGACCAGTACGACCGCGAATGCGGCCGCGGTGCTCGAGCACCTGGAGTTTCACCTCCGGGTCGGGTGTTCCGCATCTCCTTCTCGGGCGAGCTCGCCTACGAGCTCGCCGTGCCGGCCCGCCACGCCCGCGCCGCGTGGCTCGCGCTGCTCGAGGCGGGGGAGGGCTCTGGTCTCGCGCCCTATGGACTCGATGCGCTCAACACGCTGCGCATCGAGAAAGGTCACGTGACGGCCGCCGAGCTCAACGGCAACACCAGCGCCGAGGATCTCGGGCTCGGGCGGATGCTGAAGCAGGAAGGGGATTTCGTCGGGCGCACGCTGGCGCAGCGCCCGGAGCTCCACGCGCCCGACCGGCTGCAGCTCGTCGGTGTGCGGCCGCTCGATCCCCGGCGGCGGCTGCGTAACGGGGAGCACCTCGTCGACCCGGAAAAGCCGCGCACGAGCCTCGGCTACGTGACCTCCTCGACCCCCTCGGTGGAGCTGCCGGGCTGGGTGGGGCTCGCGTTGCTCTCGGGAGGCCGCCAGCGCATCGGGCAGCGCCTCCTCGGCACCTCACCCGTGCATCACGAGCGCACCGAGCTCGAGATCGTGAGCGCGCACCACGTCGATCCGGAGAACCTGCGTGTCCGGGCCTGAAGGCGCGCAACTGCCGCGCACGGCGGGGCTTGAGCTCGCCTCCGTCGCCGCCGACATCATCGAGATCGCATCCCTCCGGGGCGGCGCGCGCGAGCTCGAGAGCCTGGCCGGCGCCCGCGGCCTCGAGCTGCCGGCATTCGGCCGCGTGGCGCTGAGTTCCCATCGCCTCGTGCTCAGCGTGCGTCCCGAGCGCTGGCTGCTGCTCGCGCCTCCCGCCTCGCCCGGTGCGAGCGCCGCGCTCTGGCAGAGCGCCTGCGCCCCGGTGGGCGTCGCGCTCGAGCTGTCCTCGGGCCTCGCGGCGCTGCATCTCAGCGGGATGGAGGTGCGCGCGGTGCTCGGCCGCTCCTGCCGCCTCGATCTCGAGCCGCAGGCGTTCCCTTTGGGGTGCGCCGCGGCGACTCTCATGGCGCAGGTGCCGGTGATTCTCGCCGCGCTGCCCGCGGGCTGGCTGCTGCTGACGCCGTCCTCCACGGCGCGGCACGTGCGCGAGTGGCTCGCCGCCACGGCGCGGCCCTTCGGGTTTCAGTCCCGTGAGGATGCTACTGTTGCCGTCCTGTCCGGGGAGTCTTCATGAAGAGTTCGGCGCGAGCCGTGGTCATCGGTGGTGGGGTAGTGGGCGCGAGCGTGCTCTACCACCTGGCGAAGATCGGCTGGACCGACCTGCTGCTGCTCGAGAAGAGCGAGCTCACCTCCGGCTCGACCTGGCACGCGGCCGGCGGCATGCACACCTTCAACGGCGAGGCCAACATCTCGCGGCTGCAGAAGTACACCATCGATCTGTATCGCGAGATCGAGGCCATCTCGGGCCAGTCCTGCGGGCTGCACCCGAACGGCGGCCTGATGCTCGCGGCGACGCCCGGCGAGCTCGACAGCCTGAAGCTCATCTGCTCGCGCGCCCGCTACCTCGGGATGGAGACGCGGATGATCTCGCTCGAGGAGGCGAGGGCGCTCAATCCCCTCATTGATCCGAGTCATTTCATCGGCGCGCTGTGGCGCGCGGACGGCGGCCACTGCGATCCGTCCGGCACGACGCACGCCTATGTGAAGGCGGCGCGCCAGCTCGGAGCCGCCGCCGAGCGGTTCACGCGCGTGCTCTCGCTCGCGCCGCGTCATGACGGTAGCTGGGACGTCGTGACCGACAAGGGCACGGTCCACGCCGAGCATGTCGTCAACTGTGCGGGCCTCTGGGCGCGCGAGATCGGACACATGGTCGGCATCGAGCTGCCGGTGCTCGCCATGGAGCATCACTACCTCATCACCGAGGACGTTCCGGAGCTCGAGGGCCGCGACCGGGAGCTCGTCAACACCACCGACTACTCGGGCGAGATCTATGTGCGCCAGGAGCGCCGCGGGGTCCTGATCGGCACCTATGAGCCCGCTGGGCACGTGTGGTCGCCGCTGCAGACGCCCGAGGACTTCTCCATGCAGCTGCTGCCCGAGGACTTCGAGCGGCTCGCACCGTACTTCGAGGTCGGCTTCCGGCATTTTCCGGCGCTCGGAAGGGTCGGCATCCGCAAGGCCGTGAACGGCCCGTTCACCTTCGCTCCCGACGGCAACCCGCTCGTAGGTCCGGTACGCGGCCTGAGGAATTTCTGGGTCGCCTGCGCCGTGATGGCCGGCTTCAGCCAGGGCGGCGGCATCGGGCTCGTGCTCTCGCGCTGGATGGCCGAGGGCGATCCGGGCCAGGACATCCTCTCGATGGACGTCGCGCGCTTCGGGGCGTTCGCGACGCCGAAATACACCTCGATCAAGGTTCCCGAGAACTACTCGCGGCGCTTCCGGCTCGCCTACCCGAACGAGGAGCTGCCCGCCGCCCGCCCGGTGCGTCGCTCCCCGATCTACGCGCAGCTCAAGGCGGCCGGTGCCGTCATGGGGGCGAACTTCGGTCTCGAGAATGCCTTGTGGTTCGCGCCGCGCGGGATGGCGCCCGAGGAGACCCCGACCTACCGCCGGTCGGAAGCCTTCCCCGTGGTGCGCGCCGAATGCCGCGCCGTGCGCAGCGCGGTGGGGCTTTACGAGACCACCAACTACGGCAAGTACGAGGTCACCGGCCAGGGCGCGCGCGGGTGGCTCGACCGCGTGTTTGCATCCCGCATCCCGCGACCGGGACGCTTCGCGCTCGCCCCGATGCTCAATGCCGCCGGGAGGATCGTCGGGGATCTCTCGATCGCCTGTCTTGCGGAGGATCGCTTCTTCATCGTGGGATCGGGCTTCGCCGAGGAGTTTCACCTGCGCTGGTTCTGGGCGAGCGAGCCCGCGGCGGATGTATTCGTGCGCTCCGCCGCATCGACCCTCTGCGGCTTCTCGATCGCCGGCCCCCGCGCGCGGGAGCTCCTGCAGCGCCTGGTGCGCGCGGACCTTTCGGCGGGCGCCTTCAGGCTCTTCGATGTGCGCGAGACTGCGGTCGGCTTCTCGCCCGCGATCCTGACGCGTGCCGGCTTCACCGGCGAGCTCGGCTACGAGGTCTGGACGGCGCCCGACTATTGCGCATCGCTCTACGATGATCTTCGCGAGGCCGGGGAGGGGCTCGGGCTCACGCACTTCGGCGGGCGTGCCCTCTCATCGCTGCGCCTGGAGAAGGGCTACGGCTCGTTCAACAAGGACTTTCGCCCCGACTACACACCGGGCGAGACCGGCCTCGATCGCTTCGTCGACTTCGGCAGGGCCGGCTTCACCGGTCGCGCCGCGGCGCTCGCCGAGCGCGCGGCGGGAGCGAAGCGCCGGTTCGTGATCATGGAGGTGGCGGATGCGGATGCCGAGGTGGTGGGGTACGAGTCGATCATGAAGGACGGGACGGCGGTCGGCTACGTCACCTCCGGAGCCTACGGCCACTGTGTGCAGCGCAGCCTCGCCGCCGGCTACGTGCCGGCCTCGCTCGCCCGCGAGGGCGAGCACTTCGAGATCGACGGCGCGCATGGGCAGCAGCGAGCAGGGTTTCGGCGAGATCATCGAGCGCGAGCACGGCCTGCGGCGCTCGTTGAGCGCGCGCCGCATGACGATGATCGCGATCGGCGGTGCGATCGGCACCGGGCTCTTCCTCGGCAGCGCCTTCGCCATCAGCCTGGCGGGCCCGGCGGTGCTGCTGAGCTACGCGATCGGCGCCGTCGTCGCGCTGCTGCTCATGGGGTGTCTTGCGGAGATGACGGTCGTGCATCCGACCTCGGGCTCCTTCGGCGCCTACGCCGAGTACTACCTGAGTCCGCTCGCCGGCTTCCTGGTGCGCTACGCCTACTGGACCGGCAACGTGCTCGCGGTCGGCACCGAGGTGACCGCCGTCGGGCTCTACATGCATTTCTGGTTCCCGGCGCTGCCGGACTGGGTGTCGATCGTGGCGTTCTCGGCGCTCCTGATCCTCGTCAACGCCCGCAGCGTGAACGTCTTCGGCACCGTCGAGTACTGGTTCTCCGCGATCAAGGTCACCGCCATCGTGCTCTTCATCGCGCTCGCGGGCTACATCGTACTGCGCACTCCCGCCGGGCCGTCCGCGGCGACCGGCAGTTTTCACAACTACGTGAGCCACGGCGGCTTCCTGCCGCGCGGCTGGTGGGGTGCGTGGGTGGCGGTGATCGTAGCGATATTCAGCTACCTCAGCATCGAGATGATCGCCGTGGCGGCGGGCGAGGCGGCGCAGCCCGAGCGCGCCGTCACCCGCGCGTTCCGCTCCACCGTGCTGCGGCTCATTATCTTCTATCTCCTCACACTCGCGCTGGTGCTGGCGATCGTGCCGTGGGACGCCGCCGGGGTCGATGAGAGCCCGTTCGTCAAGGTGATGCGGGCGCTGCGGGTGCCGGGAGCCGCGGGCGTGCTGAACTTCGTCATCCTGACGGCGGCGCTCTCGGCCATGAACAGCCAGCTCTACATCACCACCCGGATGCTCTTCAGCCTGGCGCGTGCGCATCACGCGCCGCAGCGCTTCGGGGTCCTCGACCGCCGCGGCGTGCCGCTGCAGGCGCTGCTGCTCTCGAGCAGCGGCATCGCGCTCGCGACCGTGCTCAGCATCGTGGCCCGGCACTCGGCCTTCCTCGTCATGGTCTCGATCTCCGCCTTCGGCACCATGTTCGCCTGGCTGATGATCTTCATCACCCACCTGCGCTTTCGTACGCTGCGGACACGGATGGGGGCCGCGCCCTCGCCGTTTCGCGTACGCGGGTTTCCCCTCACGCCGCTCCTCGGCGCCGCGCTCATGGCCGCGGTGCTGCTGACGACCGCATTCACCGATTCCTTTCGGATGACGCTCGCCTTCGGGCTGCCGTTTCTGGCGGTCCTCAGCCTCGTGTACTGGCTTGGGCAGCGCCGGAGCCCGGCGCACGGCTGAGCCTCGAGTCGCCCGGGCATTGCCTTGCCCGGCTGCGCTCGTCATGATCGCCAAAAGCCCCTCAACGGGGATCCGGGGGAGAGACTGTCGGGCTGCCGTCGGGCAGGCGATGGCGAGTCATGGTCTTCAACTCACTCACGTTCATCGTGTTCTTCGCGTGCGTGCTGGCGCTGCACTCGCTGCCGCTGCCCTGGACCACGAAGAAGATCAACCTCCTGATTGCGAGCTACCTGTTCTACGCGGCGTGGAATCCGCCCTTCGTCATCCTCCTGTGGGTGTCGACGGTCGTCGACTGGTACGCGGCGCAGGGGCTCGTCAAGGCGCGCCGCCAGGCGGTGCGCCACGCCTGGATGCTGCTGTCGGTGATTGCCAACCTCGGCCTGCTCGGCTACTTCAAGTACGGCCAGTTCCTGCTCGATAATTTCACGTCGCTGATGGCGGCGATCGGGGTCGCCTATCACCCGGCGCACTACGACATCGTGCTGCCGGTCGGCATCTCCTTCTATACCTTCGCCACCATGTCGTACACGCTCGATGTGTACCTGCGCCGCGCCGCGCCGGCGCAGAACCTGCTCGACTACGCGCTCTTCGTCACCTTCTTCCCGCACCTCGTCGCCGGCCCCATCATGCGCCCGACCGAGCTCGTGCCGCAGTTCGCCGCGGCGCGCCGTGCCAGCGGGCAGCAGCTGCGCTTCGGGCTTGCGCTCATGACGCTCGGACTGTTCAACAAGGTCGTGCTCGCCGACAGCTTCCTCTCAGGGGTGGCGGAGCGGATCTACGACGGCGAGAGGATCCCGGGGGCGCTCGATGCCTGGGCCTCGACGCTCGCCTTCAGCGGCCAGATCTTCTGCGACTTCGCCGGGTATTCCACGACCGCGATCGGCGCGGCGCTGTGTCTCGGCTTCGCCATGCCGGACAACTTCCGCTTTCCCTACGCGGCCGTGGGATTCTCCGACTTCTGGCGCCGCTGGCACATCACGCTCTCCTCGTGGCTGCGCGATTACCTCTACATTCCGCTCGGCGGCAACCGCTACGGCGCACGCCGCACCTACGCCGCGCTCATGACCACCATGCTCCTCGGGGGCCTGTGGCACGGGGCGAACTGGACCTTCGTCGCCTGGGGCGGGCTGCACGGGGTATATCTCGCCGCCGAGCGCGCGCTGCGCGCGCGCTTCGCCGATTTCCGCCCCGGACCGCTCACTTTCGTGGCCCTGGGGCTCCTCACCTACACGCTCGTGAACGTGACCTGGGTGTTCTTCCGCGCCAAGACCTTCGGCAAGGCGTGGATCGTGCTGCGTGGGATGTTCGGGGCGAACTCCGGCGCGAAGCCGATCCTCACGACCTTCAGTCTGGTCTGCGTGGCGACGATCGTGGGCGGCATCGTCCTCACGCACTGGCTGATGCGCGCGCGGACACTGGAGTCGATCGTGGCGCGAGCGCCCGCGACGGCGGTCGCGCTCGTATGGGCGCTGATGGCCTTCGCCATCATCATTGTGCAGGGGGCTGGAAATGCCTTCATCTACTTCCAGTTCTGAAGTCCTGCGCGGCGGGGCGGGGCTCATGCGCGCGCCTTTCCCCGATAGCTACGCGCGGCAGACGGCGGCCGATCGCCCGGGCGTGGCGCAACCCGTGCCGGTGCGTCCCGTGCCGGTGCAGCCGTGGGGGAAGATCCTGATCGGTGCGCTCGTGCTGCTCGTCATGCTGGTAGCGGCCTGGGAGGCGTACTACCGCGCCTACGGCGTGAGGCCGGGCATCGCCAACACCTTCGGGCTCTGGGCGATCCAGCGCGGGCGCATCGATGCCGGCGAAGGGGATGCCATGGTGCTGCTCGGTGCCTCGCGCGTGTTCTTCGACATTCAGCTGTCCGTGTGGGAGCGTCTCGACGGCCGCCGCCCGATCCAGCTTTCCTTCGAGGGCACATCGCCGTTGCCGGAGGTGGAAGATCTCGCCGCGGACCCGAAGTTCACCGGCCGTCTCCTGATCGGGGTAGCGCCGGATCTTTTCTTCTCGGGCTACCAGTACCGGGCCGGGGCGATTCGCTACGCCCGGAAGGAATCGCCCTCGCAACGTATCGGGCAGTGGCTGTCGATGCACCTCATCGAGCCCTACCTCGCCTTCGATGACTCCGACTACGCACTGCAGACCGTGCTCGCGCGCCAGTCCTGGTGGCCGGCGCGCCCGGGCCTGAAGTCGGGCATCCGCGTGCGCAAGCTCGCCGAGCACGAGGCGGACCGCAACACGCATCTGTGGGACAAGGTCGACACCGATCCGGAGTACCGCGCTCTGGCGCGCCGGATCTGGCTGCAGGAGTTCGTGCCCTCGGACGACGATCCCTCTCCCGAAGAGGTGCGCAAGACCGCGCGGGAGCAGATCGAGCGCATGGCGAAAGCGGTTGCGACACTGCAGGCGCGCGGCGTGAAGGTGCTGTTCGTCCGCATGCCGAGCGCGGGGCCGTATCTTGAGTTCGAACGGAAAGTGTTCCCGCGCGAGCAGACCTGGGATCCGCTGCTCGCCGCGTGCAAGGCGCCGGGGATTCACTTCGAGGACTACCCGCAGCTTCAGGGCTACCGCCTCCCGGAGTGGTCGCACGTCGCGCATGCTCAGGCCGATCAGCTCACCGCGGCTCTGTACGGGATCATCCAGCGCGAGTTCTGGGGACCGGCAGCCGCAGGCGAGGCCCGCGGGGCGCCCACCGCTCACTGAAAGCTTCAGGACGGGTTCTTCACCCAGCCGCGCGGCTTGCGGTTGAACCCCACCTGCACGTCGACCGTCTTCTTCCCGCACCGGCAGCGCAATCGCTGGACGATGCGGGCGAGCGGCTCATCCCAGCCGCCGCGGCAGTGGCGTGCCAGGAACGCGGGCGTCATTTCCCGTGAGTGCCGGCAGCTGCGGCAGGTGACGAGCAGAACATAGTCACCGAAGTGATCGCGCAGCCGCTCGAGGGCAGTCCAGGGCAGCATGGCTGGAAGTGTGGACAACGGAGTCTGAGTCCGTCCACACAGTGTTAGAGTGCCGCCGATACTGTCTGGATTCGAAGCATGTGCGGCAAGTACATCCTGGCGCAGGCCGCGAAGGCCGAGCGCGCCATGGGCATCCGGCGCGGACGCTGGGAGTACCCGCTGAGCTACCGCGTGCTGCCGACCGAGCCGGTGCCGGTCGTGGTCGCCGAAGCCGGTGAGCGCGAGGCGGCGATGATGCGCTGGGGCCTGATCCCCTGGTGGGCCCATGGCGTGCCTCTCAAGGCGTCCACCATCAATGCCACCGTGGAGCGCATCGCGAGCGCCCCGAGCTACCGTGACGCGTGGCAGCGCGCGCAGCGCTGCATCCTCGTCATGGGCGGCTTCTACGAGCCGCACCTCAACGAGGACGGCACGCGTGACCCCTTCTTCGTACGGCTCGCCGAGCGCGAAGTGTTCGGTGTTGCGGGCTTGTGGGACGGCTCGCGCCGGCCGGACGGCTCGCACGTGTTCTCCTGCACGCTGATCACCGTGCCCGCCAACTCACTGCTCGCCGAGGTTCACAACGGCAAGCAGCGGATGCCGGCAGTCCTCGCCGAAGCCGACCACGAGACCTGGCTCACCGGCGCGGCGCCGGAGGCGCGGCTCGCGCTGCAGAGCTACCCCGCGGAGCTCATGACGGCCTGGAAGGTCAGCGCGCGCGTCAACAGCCCGAAGCTGCCGAACGATGCGAGTCTCATAGAGCCGCGCTGAATGGCCGGCCTCACCTCCTGCGGGGATGATTCGCGTCACGCTCCAGCTTCGGCTGCGCGACGCGGCATGTGCCAATTACGCCGCGGGTTGGCATAGTGTGCGCCGGAGTGCCTATGGAAGGAGTGCCTATGAGAGCGATTCGTTACGCATGGCTGTCGGTACTGGTGACGGCGCTACCCTTGGCGCACGCTCAGGACGTCCACGTCACCGCGACG
>WNFI01053058.1_pt1 | contig 10265 bp, 7 predicted proteins | sample 5400471 | NCBI WGS metagenome assembly WNFI01 (sample SAMN13153348, study PRJNA577476) | soil metagenome | isolation source: 100 cm saprolite on Douglas fir-dominated hillslope | place: USA:California | collected 2013-09-17 | reverse complement strand
GGGGCTCTCGCCTTTACGAAAGGCGCAATGTTTGGTCGATCATTTCGAGCACGCCGTCGAGGTTCTCGTACACGTCGAGATTTGTCACGCGAACGATATGGAATCCGAACGCTTCGAGGATTTGGGAGCGCTCTGCATCGCGTTTAATCTCGGCGTCGGTGCTGTGTGTGGCGCCGTCGACTTCGACGATCAACTTGCCTTCGATTGTCACAAAATCAGCGACGTGTCGACCGATCGGATGCTGGCGACGAAATTTCCACCGTGCGAGTCGGCGTCCGCGCAGCGCTTGCCAAAGCCGTCCTTCGGCGTTTGACTGGGCCGCACGAAGCTTGCGCGCTCTTTGCTTGAAGCGCTCCATCCCCCTCACCCGGCTGCTTCGCAGCCGACCTCTCCCCTTCGGGGAGAGGTGTAGCACGGCTCTTGGTGCCGCATGACCACGCGCATCGAACGCCGCTTCGCAGCGCTCAAGGAAGAAGGGCGTGCAGCGCTGGTGACCTTCACCATGGCGGGGGATCCCGATTACGAGACTTCACTTGCGATCGCCAAGGCCCTGCCGAAAGCGGGCGCCGACGTCATCGAACTCGGCATGCCGTTCACCGACCCGATGGCGGACGGTCCGGCAATTCAGGCCGCGGGATTGCGCGCTCTCAAGTCTGGCCAGCGCATGACCAAGACGCTGGCGCTGGTGCGCGAGTTTCGCAAGGACGATAACGACACGCCTGTCGTGCTGATGGGGTACTACAATCCGATCTACATCTATGGCAACGACCGCTTCCTCAACGACGCCAAGGCGGCGGGCGTCGATGGTCTTATTGTCGTCGACTTGCCGCCGGAAGAAGACGAAGAGCTTTGCCTGCCTACGCTCAAGGCGGGACTCAATTTCATCCGCTTGGCGACCCCGACCACGGACGACAAGCGCTTGCCCAAAGTGCTCACCAATACCTCGGGCTTTGTCTACTACGTCTCGATCACCGGAATAACGGGCGCGGCAGCGCCGGATGCCGCCAAGGTCAATGCGGCGGTCGCACGCATCAAGCGGCACACCAAGCTTCCGGTAGCCGTCGGCTTTGGCGTGAAAACCACCGAGCAAGCGCGCGCCATTGCTGAGGGCGCCGATGGCGTTGTGGTCGGCTCTGCGCTTGTCGATGTGCTGCGCCAAAGCCTGGACACCAGCGGCAAAGGCGGACCGGGAACGGTCAAGGCGGTGACGAAGCTGGTTTCTGCGCTTGCGGAAGGTGTGCGTTCTGCCCGCCGTTTGGCGGCCGAGTGAACATTTGGCGCGGCCAGCGGTTATAATTTCGCCGAATCGCATCTATAGAGACGAACCATGAATTGGATCTCCAACGTCGTCCGGCCGAAGATTCGCAGCTTCTTGCGCCGCGAGACGCCGGAAAACCTCTGGATCAAGTGCCCGGAGACCGGGCAGCTCGTCTTTTACAAGGACGTCGAGGCCAACCAGTTCGTCATCCCGAGCTCCAACTATCATATGCGCATCAGCGCACCGCAAAGGCTCAAGGCGATGTTCGACGGCGGCGAATTTGAGGATATCGCCCTGCCGGAAGTACCGCTCGATCCGCTCAAGTTTCGTGACGAGCGCCGCTATGCCGACCGCCTGAAAGATGCACGCGCAAAAACCGGATTACAGGACGCCGTGAAGCTCGGCATCGGACGGCTGGAAGGCCAGATGGTGACGATCGCCGTTCAGGACTTCGACTTCATGGGCGGGTCGCTCGGCATGGCAGCGGGCGAAGCGGTCATCACCGGCCTGGAGACCGCCGCGCGCCGGCAGACACCGTTTATTATGTTTGCAGCTTCGGGCGGCGCGCGAATGCAGGAAGGCATTCTCTCCCTCATGCAGCTGCCGCGTACGACCGTCGGCGTGCAGATGCTGCGTGAGGTGCGCAAGCCTTACATTGTTGTTCTCACCAATCCAACGACCGGCGGCGTCACCGCATCTTACGCGATGCTCGGCGATGTGCAGATCGCGGAGCCCGGCGCGTTGATCGGGTTCGCCGGCCCGCGCGTGATCGAACAGACCATCCGCGAGAAATTGCCGGACGGCTTCCAGCGCGCGGAATATCTCGCGGAGCACGGCATGGTCGACATGGTCGTGCACCGGCACAAATTGCGCGCGACGCTTGCCGAATTATGCCGTCTCCTGACAAGAGCACCGGCACCCGCAAGCCTGCAGCAATTGCCGGTTCCTGCGCACGCGTAGGATCAGCAGGGAATTACCGGTATCTGTCTTGCCGGGCTTGACCCGGCGATCCCGCTTAGCGAAGCAAGGTGGTGCCGTTAGTTCGGGATCACGGATCGGTGCCTAGCGCTAATCCGATAACGACAATCGAGAGTTTGCAATAAGTTCATGGCTCCCATCGATTCCATCGTTGCCCGTTTGACTGCGCTGCATCCCAAGCGCATCGACCTGTCGCTTGATCGTCTGCAACGGCTGCTCGCTGCGCTCGATCATCCTGAGAGAAAATTGCCACCGGTGATTCACGTTGCCGGGACAAACGGGAAAGGGTCCACCATTGCTTTCCTGCGCGCGATTTTGGAGGCCGCGGGCAAGCTCGTGCACACTTACACCTCACCGCATCTGGTGCGTTTTAACGAGCGCTTTCGGATCGCGTCGCCAGGCGAGGGCAGGCTGGTGAGTGATGAAGAGCTGACAGCAGCAATGGAGGAGTGCGAGCGCGTCAACGCCGGTGCGCCCATCACCGTGTTCGAGATTACGACGGCGGCTGGCCTGCTGCTATTTGCCGGCCGTCCGGCGGATGTGCTGTTGCTGGAAGTCGGTCTCGGCGGCCGGCTGGACGCGACCAATGTGATCGATAATCCGCTGGCTACGATTATCACGCGCGTTTCGATCGATCACACCGATTTTCTGGGCGACTCCCTGGAAAAAATCGCGACGGAAAAGGCCGGCATTCTCAAGAGGGGTGTTCCGGCTGTCATCGCCGCCCAATCTCGCGATGCGCTAGCCGTGATCGAGCGACAGGCGGCCAAGGTCCATGCGCCGCTGAAAATCGCCGGCGAAGATTGGACTGCGACGGAAGAGCGCGGACGCCTGGTCTATCAAGACGAAGCTGGATTGCTCGACTTGCCGCCGCCCCGGCTTTACGGCCGCCATCAATTTGAGAATGCCGGATTGGCCATCGCGGCGCTGCGAACGATTAAACAACTCGGCATACCGGCAGCCGCATTCGATGCCGGCATAGCGAAAGCCGACTGGCCGGCGCGGCTGCATCGGCTGGGACATGGCCCGCTGGTTGATCTCGCACCAGCAGGGAGCGAATTGTGGCTCGACGGCGGGCATAATCCCGATGGAGGCCGCGCGATTGCGGCGGCACTGGCCGATCTGGAGGACCGCGTGTCACGCCCCCTCGTTTTGATCGTTGGCATGCTGGCCAACAAGGACTGCGAAGGGTTTTTGAGCAATTTTGCCGGGCTGGCACGCCGCACGATTGCGGTGCCGGTGCCGGGCGTCGAAAAAGGCATGAGCGCGGAGGTGGTGGCCGACACCGCACGTGCCCTCGGCCTGTCGGCAACGAGCCGCGATAATCTTTCCGAGGCGCTTGACGCCGCGCGCAAGCTCGACCTCGACCCGCCGCCGCGCATCCTGATTACCGGCTCGCTCTATCTGGCCGGCGAAGTGCTGCGCGAAAATGGAACGTTGCCTGCCTGAATCGAAACGGCCGGCTTTGGGCCGGCCGTTCAAAAAACTCTTGCCGGCGCGTCAGACGACGGCGCCGCTGATCCACTGATGCAGCTTTTGCTTGGGCGCTGCGCCAACCTGGCGCGAGGCGATCTCGCCGTTCTTGAACAGCATCAGCGTCGGGATCGACATGATGCCGTATTTGGCAGCGGTATTCGGATTTTCGTCGACGTTGAGCTTGACGATCTTGACCTTGTCGCCGAGCTGGCCTGCGATTTCTTCCAGTGCCGGCGCGATCATGCGGCAGGGGCCGCACCATTCCGCCCAGAAGTCTACGACGACCGGTTCGGCAGATTTCAATACGTCCGATTCGAAGCTGGCGTCCGACACTTTGCCGACGGTCATGGCACTTACCTCTTGTGATTGAGCGGGGAGAATCGCCCCCGAATCTGCGAGGGCAGGAAACTATGAACGAGGTCCGGCAGCGTCAAGGCGCTCTCACGCGGAGGTGACCCGAGCCAACGCCGCATCCATTTCCGCCTCAGAAAGCTCCATAAGATCAGGGACTTCGGTCCAGATCAGTGCGGCGCGCACGAGTTTGCCCGGGTATAACTGGGCGAGCACTGCGCGGTAGAGCGCGAGCTGGCGGACGTAAGTCTCAGGCACGTCCTCGATTCGGCGCGGCGGCAGCCGGTTCGTTTTGAAATCGCCAATCAGGACAAAGTCTTGCGTCACCGCCAGGCGGTCGACCTGACCCGAAACAGGCACGGTTTTGCCCTTGAGTTTCAGCCGGCCGACGATCGGCACTTCGGCGCGGCTGCCGGGTCCGTAAAGCTCGTAGAAGCGCCGATCCTCGAGGACGAGCATGACTTGCTCGGCGAGCGAGGATTGCTCGGCCGCATCAAGTTCGGCGCCCTCGCGCGCGAGGAATGTGTCCATGACTTTGGCGCGGCGCTCGCGCGGAATATCCGGCAGTGACTGGAGCAGCCGGTGAACGATAATGCCGCGCAAGCGTGCGGCTCGCCCGGCCGCGGTCGCAGGGGCTTGCGGGTGACCCTCCGTCGCGCCTGATGGCGTGAGCACAGACACGCGTGGCTCAGCGGCGAGAGACAGTCTCAGCCATGCGGGCTTTTCGACAACGGGCCTGGGCTCGTTGGCCGCCGGCTCCTGTTTGCCGGACGGTTCGACTTTGCGATAGGGCCACAGCCTCACGCCGTCTGTTTCGTGTTCGCTAAAGCCAGGCTGATCCCGCAAGCCTTGCAGCACGAGATCATACCAGCAGCCCTCCGGCCGCTTATTCGCTTCGATGCCGCACACGATCAGCCGCTCGCCCGCGCGCGTCATCGCGACGTAGAGCAGGCGGCGGTATTCGTTTCGTGTTTCCATGCGCGCGGCGAGGCGCGCATCGTTCATCGGCCCGACGTCTTCCTTCTCGCCTTTCGCCCAGATGAGCGGCGCGGCGCCGGTCTGCGCCGGCAGTGGAAGCAGGGGCGGCGGGTGATGTCCTTCCGGACGCGCCGTGGTGTCGGCAAGAAACACAATCGGCGCTTCAAGCCCTTTGGCGCCGTGCACGGTCATCACGCGCACTTCGTCGCGGTCCATTTCCATGTCGCGCTTGATCTCGGATTTGGCCGCGCGCATCCAGTCGATAAAGCCTTGCAGCGAAGGCGTCTCGTCGCGCTCGTACTCGAGTGCGAGGTTCAGGAATTCATCGAGTGCATCCGAGACCTCGTGACCAAGCCGGGCGAGAAACCGCTCGCGGCCGTGCTCGGCGCCAAGCAGACGGGCATAAAATGCAAAAGGCGAATCCTTGCCAGCGCGCTGCGATAAATCGTTCAGACGCGCAACCGCCTCGGCGATTTTTTTGTTGCCGGCGGATTTCTGCGTGAGCGCCGCACGCAGCGGTTTCACGCCGCGGTCATGCGCGAGGGCGAAGATGTCGTCGTCGTCGAACCCGAACAGGGGGCTTTTCAATACAGTCGCGAGTGCAAGGTCGTCTTGTGGCAGCAACAAAGCATCGGCGAGCGCCAACAAATCCATCACCGCGATGTGCTCGGTCAGCACGAGCCGATCGGCGCCGGCGACGGGAATGTTGGCATTCTTCAGTGCGCGGATGATCGCCTCGAACAGCGAGCCGCGGCGGTTCACCAGCACCAGGATGCCACCCGGCCGCCGCCCTGCATTCATGAAGCCGCGCACGGACTTTGCGATACGCTCCGCCAGCCGCACCGCCGGCTTCGAACCGGTGAGGTTGTCGAAGGGGGCGTTCCAGGGGTCCTTTTCGCCGCCGTCCTCGAGCGGTTTTTCCGTGTCCCAGATTTCGACTTCGCCGGGCGCGGCGCTCGCCAGCGCGATATGTTCGGGGATTCCAGCGGCGTCGCGCGTGAGGCTGCCGGCAACTTCAGCCGGCTTGAACACGATATCGACCGCCGCAAGCACGTTTGCGCCCGAGCGCAGCGACGTATCAAATCGCACGTGACGGAACGGCTGTTTGCTGCGGCCGGACAGCGTTTCAAACTCGCGGCGCATGCTCTCGAATTCTGCCGGCGCCGCGCCCTGAAATGAGAAAATCGACTGCTTCTCGTCGCCGACGGCGAAGATTGTACGTTTTTGCTCGCTGGCGCCTTTGCCCGCAAAAAACTCGGCCACCAGATGGCGCACAATGCCCCATTGCTTCGGGCTGGTGTCCTGCGCTTCGTCGATCAGCACGTGATCGATGCCGCGGTCGAGCTTGTAGTGCACCCAGGCCGCAGACACGCGCGACAGCAACTCATGCGTCTTGTCGATCTGGTCCTCGAAGTCGAGCAGCCCGCGGCGGTTCTTTTCCGCGCTGAAGCGGTCGAGCACCGCTTTGGCGATTGTGACGAGCGCCATGGTGCGGTCGCGCGCGGCCACGGCGCGCCGCCGTTCGATCAGCGCCCAGACACGGTCGCGTTCTTCATGCAACCGTTCGCACAAGGTGCCGTGCTGAATCTTGATGTCGCCGGTAAAGACATTCTCGCGTTTCCCGGCCGTCCTGGTGCAGAAAATCTCGATATAACGGTCGATTTGCCGGGCGCCGGCGAGGTTGGGAAGCGACGCGAAGCGGTCAGCTTGATCGCGGTCGGTCTTCTTGCCGGACGCGCCGATCGCGGCGATGGCCGACCATTCCGAAGGCGGGATGCGGCTTTTGCCGAAAAATTCGGCCGATATCTTTTCTTCGCTGTCGCCGCCGTCAATATCGAGGGCGCGCGACAGTTGCGCTTTCGCGCCGTCGAGCCCACCGGCGGATTCGAGCCAGACCTCGACCAGGTCACGCTCGGCAATGGTCTTGCCAATCAGATCGCGGAAGGTGATGTCGGCGGCGGCGCCGATCGCATATTCCAGCGCGCGCCCGGCCTCGCTTTGCGGCTTTCCCGCCGCATCGAGCAGCACGTCGTTCGTCATCTTCTCGAGTAGTTGCGCGTTCTGGGCCTCGTCCAGCACCGCAAAGCGCGCGGCCACATTGGCCTCGAACGGAAAGAGATGAAGGATGTGCGTGCAGAAAGCGTGAATGGTTTGCACTTTCAGTCCGCCCGGCGTCTCGAGCGCCAGCGCGAACAGCTTGCGGGCGCGGGCGCGCATCTTGTCGCCGGTATCGCGGGCGCCGACATTTTTCATCGCCTTGGCGAGTTCGGCGTCGTCGAGCGCGGTCCATTTGCGCAATTCTTCGAACACGCGGTTCGCCATGTTGCCGGCCGCCGCCTTGGTGAAAGTGATGCACAGAATGCGCGCCGGATCGACGCCGTCGAGCAACAGGCGGATCACGCGCTGCGCCAGCACGTGGGTCTTGCCGGAGCCGGCATTGGCCGAGACCCAGGCGGAGATGTCGGGATCGGACGCCTCGCGCTGACGGACGAGCACGGCTTCCGAGATGACGCGTTGCGTGCTCATTCGTCGGCCTCGTCGGCGCCGCCGGTGAGCGACCATTCCTTCACGCGCGCAAGATGGTCGTAGTCGCCGTAATGCGTCTTCCACATCGGATGGGCGAGCGGGCGATAGGCGGTCTTGAGCTCTGCGAATTTCGCGGCGACGCCGATCAGGCGCCTGAGCGCATTGTCGGCCTGTGCGGTTGCGTCGCTGTCCTTGAACTTGACGATCCGCTCTTCACCGGCGGGCTCGCCGCCGCGCAGCGCGACATAGACGAGCTGCGAGACATTGGCGTCTTTTGGAATTCCGTCGAAGGCGCCGCCCCGCAGCATGGCCGCTTCGAGGGTCAGCTGCGGCGACAGGCCGCTTTGCACCTGGCTGTCGGTCGGCGGCTTCCCGGTCTTGAAGTCGAGAATGGCGAAGCTGCCGTCGCTCAATTGTTCGACGCGATCGGCGCGTGCGGTAAGCGTGAAATCGCTGGTGCCGACCGGGATCGGCAGCTTCACATAACGCTCGGCGTGCAAGGCTTTGAGGCCGGCGCGGCGTTCCGGCTCGAATGTCTCGGTCAACCAGCGCGCGATGCGCAGGAAGCGCGGCCACCAGAAGGCTTTCGCGTCCGGAAAGTCTTCCAGCGCGGCGAAATGCTTGACGCCGAGCGCCTGCATTTGCGCAAACGCGTCGTCGGGCAGTGTCCCAGGAAATTTCTGCGCGAAGTCGCCAACGGCGCCATGGATGATCGTGCCGCGGTCGGCGGCGCCCGGCGGCGTATCGATGGCTTCGAGCGGGAACAGTTTCAGCACATGTTTGGCGTAGATCGTGTAGGGATCGCGCAGCCAATTTTCGATATCGGTGACGCTGAGCTGCTTCGGCCGCGCGTCAAGCGGCGGCGTTGGCGCCGGCATCTTGATGCGTTCGCTTTTGTCGGGTGCGTCCAGCATGCGCGCGTAAGCGATATAGTTTTCGCCTAGCGCCAGCGCGCTTTTCCAAAGTGGTTCGCCGGCGACAGCGGCGAGCCGCTGCACGAAGCGCGATGCGACGGTGGGTGCGCCCGCCATTTTGGCGGCGCGGCTGAGAATGACCTCATGGGCGCCGAGCGCCTGCGCGAAGTCGTGAGCCGACAGGCCGATGCGCCGTTCCGGCAAATCGAGGCCGAGCTGCCGGCGCATCGGCCGACTGAGCCACGGATCAGTGCGCGTTTCCGGCGGCCATATGCCTTCCGCCAGGCCGCCGAGCACCACGCGATCCACGTGCTGCAGGCGCGATTCCAGCGTGCCGAGAATCTGCACGCGCGCCTGGCTCGGCGGATTGCGCACGGGCTGACCGGAAAGCACGGCATGAAACAACTCGGCATAGTCGCCGCGCGCAACGGCCAGCGCGCCATGATCGGCGATATCGTCGAAAAATGCGGTGAGGACTTCCTGTTCACCGGCGAGGTTGTGTGCGGGGATCGCTACGATGCAGTTCGCCGCGCGTGGCGCGGAACGTGGTCAGCGCGTGAGCCAGTCCGGCCGTGCCCGGTTTTGGCCGCGGGCCGCGCAACACCGCGCGCTCAAGCGACGCGATGGCCAATGGATTGAGCCGGCAAAGCGGATGCTTGAGCAAGGCCAACAGCGGCACCGGGGGCAATCCCGCGAAGACCGCTTCCACCACCAACCGTGCGAACACGCCGGCCGGCGTTTCGGCCAGATCGTCGCCGGCGGAATCGTCGGCCTCGATATTCCAGCGCGCCAGCGCCGCCAGCACGCGGCGGGCGAGCGCGCGGTCGGGCGTGATCAGCGCGGCGGTTTTGGCTTTGTCCTCGACCGCCTCGCGGAGGGCGACCGCAATGGCGAGCGCTTCTTCCTCGGCATTGGCCGCTTCGACCACGGCGACATCTTTCATCGCCGGTTGGATGCGCGGCGCGATCTCGGTCAAACGCGTGCTCCAGCGGTCCGTCTGCTCGGCCGGGCGCATTGCTTCCGAGACGAGGACGTCGCGCCCCTGCGCTGGCGCGAGCGACTTGACCGCGGCGCGGTCGATGCCAAAACGCCGCAGCAGCGCGGCAAGGGCGAATTGCGGATGGCTGGGCGCGGCGTCCTCCTCGGCCAGCGAGCGCCAGGTATCGTCATCGAGTTCGGTATCGAGGCCGGGTAAAACCACCGCGCCGTTCGGGAGCCGGGCGATGGTGTCGAGCAATTCGGCGGTCGCCGGGATCGATCCGGTCGAACCGGCCGCGATCACCGGAGCGCCGGACTGCTTCAGGCGTTCGGCTTCAGCGGCGATCAGTCTGTTTTGGCGCACGGCCGGTTCGAGCAAACCTTTTTCGGCGAGAATTTGAGGCCATGCGTCGCGTGCAATCTTGAGGAATTCGAGCGTCTTTTGCCAATAATCATCGAGATCTTCCGGCACCAGACCGTCAAGCTTGTCCCACGGCACCTGCCGCGTCGCCATGTCATCCATCAAATGGGTAAGATCGCGCGCGAGCGCGAAGGCCGCAGCCGGACTGTTTGCGACCAGCGCAGCGCCGCCGTCACCACGCATGCTTTGCGATCTCGACCACGCAAGAATCAATTCGGCGAGCGTGATATGGCGATGAAACTTACCGAGCGTATCGGGAATCTCGATATCCGCGCTGTCGGCACGCGCGGATTGCGCGAAATTGATGTCTTCCTCGTCAATGTGGCCCAGCGCGACGATGCGCGGCAGGATCGCGGCTTTTCCATCGAATGCGTCGAGGAACACG
>WNFI01581746.1_pt2 | contig 10266 bp, 7 predicted proteins | sample 5400471 | NCBI WGS metagenome assembly WNFI01 (sample SAMN13153348, study PRJNA577476) | soil metagenome | isolation source: 100 cm saprolite on Douglas fir-dominated hillslope | place: USA:California | collected 2013-09-17 | reverse complement strand
TCACTCGACCATACTGGGCCTCGCTGACAGGAATATCATGCTTAACCTCCGAAATAAGGACCGCGAGAGTCTGGCGATCCAAATAATTGATTGCCGTGATTGCGGTGAGAAGCCCGGCGATGACGAACCATCGATAGTTGTCGAGAGGTTTCATGGTGTCGACGCCATCACCTGCTCGATGGGCCATTTCATGCCCGCCGTAATGCCACCATCCACATAGATAATCTGTCCGGTGAGGAAAGAGGAAGCAGCCGAAGATAGGAACACGGCGGTGCCGATCAAATCCTCAGGCAGCCCGAGTCGTACGAGGGGGGTGTTGGCTCGCCCCCACGCCTGCATCGTTTCATTCGCCCAGATGTGCTGGTTAAAATCGCTCAAAATAAACCCTGGGGCGATGGCGTTCACCCGGACTCCGCGCGGCCCCCATTCCATCGCGAGTGCCTTGGTCATCTGCCCAACCGCGGCTTTGCTCGCCGCGTAGGGCGCCATCCAATTCAACGGCGTATGATTATTGAGGGATGTGATGTTGATCTGGCTGCCCGTGCCGCGCTCCAACATATGTCGGCCAACCGCCTGCGAGAGGAGAAACAGGCCGCGGAGATTGATGTTCAACACATAATCGAAATCAGCCGCTGTGATCATTTCCGCAGCCATGCGCCGATTCACGCCAGCGACGTTGATAAGTACATCAATGTGGCTGTGCTCGGCCAATATGCGATCAACGGCTGGTTGAATCTGCGCTGCTTTGCCTACGTCGCACACCACCGCGAAGCACCGACCCTTGGTCGCCTCGGCAATTTCGCTCGCGGCGCGCATTGTGGTCGTTTCGTCACGCCCACTGATTACGACGGTCGCTCCGCGCCAAGCAAACCCCTCCGCCAATGCGCGACCGATTCCGCGCGTGCCTCCAGAAATGAACACAACTTTGTTGGTGACCGCGAATAGAGAGTCGCTCATTGGGATTCGTCATTTACTAAAGAGAGCAGGTCCGAGACATTCCACGTCCCCCTACTCCGAATCAACCCTGAGTGGTGCACTATTTTCCTGCGGGGCGTTTGGTTGTGACAAACAGACAGAATCTAAACTGCCTAGGTAAGCACCCGAAACGTTTGCATGGTCTAAACGCCACGCAGGAAAAATAGACAACACCCGCATTGCAGCGAATATCAAGATGGGCAGGGTCACGGCATGAATCTGTCCATGATTGTTAATCCGCTAAATGAGCGAAACCTGCAGCTCGCAGCGCAGGTAGGCGTCACCGAGATCGTCATGACGTATGCGGGTCTCGACTCAGCCACATTTGGCACCACCAAACGTATGGTTGAGACGTTTGGCATGAAGCTCACGCATCTAGAACGAAAGATTCCGCATCTGAAGTTTGTCCACAATCTGCCCGGACGGGACGCGCAAATTGAAGATTTTAAGACGCTCATCCGTCGTATGGCGGAGGCGGAAATGACGGTCCTTTGTTACAACTGGATGCCAGATGAAGACTGGCAGCGCACTAGCTCCACGATAGTCGAACGTGGTGGCGCTCTCGTCACGGAATTTGATTTGGCCCACGTAGGGCGCAACGTCACCGACGCCGATGGCCGTCCGTCACAACCCACACCGGCGTCGAAGCTATGGGAGAACATCGAGTATTTCCTCAACGAAGTCCTCCCGGTGGCAGAAGATGCCGGCATCCGGCTTGCTTTACATCCCGATGATCCGCCGTTGGCCGAACTTCTCGGCCAGCCACGCATCATGATTTCGAATGAAGCGCTCCGTCGCGTTGTGGAACTCGCTCCCAGCCCGTCGAACGGCATCTGCTATTGCGTTGGTTCACTATATCCAGCCGGCGTTGACGTGCTCGCTGGAATTCGTGCGCTCGCAGGAAAGATTTTCTTCTTTCACGCACGCAACGTCCGCGGCACCGCACAGCATTTTACCGAGACATGGCATGACAACGGTGACATTGACATGCACGCTGTCATCCGCGCGCTCAAATCCATGGGCTACGCCGGCACGATACGCCCGGACCACGCGCCCTCGATGGCCGGGGAGACCAACGAAACGCCAGGATACGAAATGCTGGGTCGATTGTTCGCTGCGGGCTATCTGCGTGGTTTGATGCAGGCGACTTGATCCTTCCAAGAATCAAGCACGGATCAATCTAACAAAACTCCGGTCGATGCAAAAAAGATCTGCGTGGTCTGTTGCCTCGGCGTATGTCCCCAAGGATTGATAGACAATTTCCTCTTAAAGTTTTCTATTGCTTATTGCTATTCTGGTTTGCCAAGCGGCGAAGCGCGCCTTCCAACAAGTTGAAAGTGGGGTCGCTTTCAACGTGGTAAATTCTGACAATTTGCCCGTAATCGCGAGTGAAGTCATAGCGAAGATCCCGGGTCACGGCTGGCGCGTTCGTCGTCTCCCACCGGACAATGGAGGGGTCGGCTAAAGCGGCAAGATCACCAAGATCAAATAAACCCTTTTGGGGGGACATGTACCCCGGTTTGCGGTGCCGGATTTCCTGCAGATAAGCGCCAAGAGGACCAAGCGTGGCAAAACGTTTCGCGGACTCCGTGGGATCTATGCGGAGATATGTGCCGGTATCAAACAGAACGAATCGAGTAGGGAGTTCGAAGAGCAACCGAGCGGCGAGGATATCATTGTATGCATTGAAGTTCCAGCAACGAACCGGCCATTCAGTCCGGCCGTGCCAAAAGATGACGATGCGGTCAGCGATTCCGGGGTCTTTTAACAGAGCCGCCGCCGCATCCGTTGCCGGGCCTAGTAAAACGAGCCATAGCGGCGCATCCGGCGTAGCGGCTCGCGCCTTCTGAATGATGAAATCGACGCCTTCAGATTGGATCTTCTGATCGCGGTACATCAGCGGATCTGCGCCTTTCTTTATCGGGAACCTGCCGGGCATACCCGCCTTTTCGAGCACTCTTTGGATTTCGGCATAAGACTCATCAATACCCGCAAGACCACCACGCTCGCCGAAATGCGCTGCCACAATCCCCTCGAGGTCAAAACGATCGGGAGAACCCAGTACGAGCGAAATAGCGTACTGATCGTCAAACTCATTGCCGGCGTCGCTATCAATGATGAGCTTGAGTTTTCCAGGAGGGGGCGGCCAGGGCGCGGCTGGCCGTACATCTGCGGCGAGAGAGTAAAGGCCAGTCAAGGCAGCTACCATCCCGAAAACGCAACGACAAAAAGCAAGCGGGGTTTTGAAGCGCGGCCATTCAGACACGCATATAGATAACAGACCGTTTTTGACTTTCATTGCTTTTACCTCATCCCCGTATTTTGGGGAGTTCTTTTTTTGCGGCCAACGTTTCCTCGATTGTTGTCCTCACGAGCTGATGCGGGAAATGATAACCCAACCGAGCACCATCCGATTCATGATCGAATCAGAAAGATTCAGTTGGCATCTTTCACGCACCGGAAGCCCACGGTTCCCGATCGATCGATGCTCGGGGCCATTAGCAACAGCTTGCCATGTTGATCGAGTTGTTTGGCTTGGGGAAAATACCAGCGTGAAAGCTGCGGACGATAGTGGCTTCCACCGCGCAAAATTACTGCACGGGTATGCTCGTCAAGAAACTCGTCCGTCATCTGCCAGACGTTTCCAACGAGATCCATCACGCCGAAGGGACTGGCGCCGGATGGGTGCTGATCGACATCGCTGGGCGGAGGGAGATCCGTACCATCATCAGCCGCGGGAGCGGCCTCAGGATTCCATTGCTTACCCCAAGGGTAGATCCGGCCGTCGGTGCCCTGCGCTGCATATTGCCATTCCCATTCGTGCGGGAGACGTTTGCCCGCCCACTTGGCGTAGGCTCGTGCATCCTCGAGCGAAACCCAAGTCACTGGTTTCTTTTCCCAACCTTGTGGAAAGTCCCCGTTCGTCCAATCTTTTAGAAAGTTGTGCGAGTCCGAAGGACGATATTTGGTCGCGTCCACGAAGGCCTTGAATTGTGCATTCGTCACGGGATATCGATCAATCCAGAATGACGTAACATCGATGGAGTGGTCGTGGGATCGGCGCGCTACTTCTTCCCAAGGGTACTGGACGTCGGTGCCCTCGAGATTCTCGCCTTCGATTTCAACACCCGAGACGCGGAAATTGTAGGTCGCCGCGGGAATCTGAATCATGCCGTCGGGCGCCGTAGAGGCCGGGACGGTCTTTGGAATCTCGACCATTTCCTGACTCAACGCTTTCCACTGATGCGAGTATTGAGCGAGCGGAACCGCGGCGAGCTTCTTCATCTGCTGCAAAAGGGCCTCGAGTTCGGGCCGAACCGACGCTACCTGCAGCACCGCGCCAAAGCCGTCCGGATCTAGCGCGAAGGACAATGCGGTGCCGCTGCCGCGCTTCTGCGGTGTCAGCTCGATCCCGTGCCACAGATCGAAATACTTCATACCCGGCGCAGCCGGGACGACCAGTTGCGTGCCCGTCATGCCATAATGGTTGCGATTGATGACTGTCCAAAGCACCTCGCCCTGGCCTGGCCATTTGCTAGCAAAAACTCCTGATTGTTCGGTTGGCGCGTAAGGCGTCCAGTCTTTGGAGACGAGAAGACCGCTAAAACTGCGCTCGATCTTGGTGATGCGCCGCAGGGCCTCGGCGTCCCACGGATTGAGTTGATTCCAGATCCCCCAGACATTTTCCCAGGTCTCAAAACCAACTCCGTTGAAAAACGCATGCTGGAGGGCGTCAGTATGGTCGCGGACCCAACGCTCGCAGATATTCACCATGTGCCGTGTATCCAGCCATTTGTATCGGCTGATGGAAGGAGTGGTTTCGTACCTCCAGTAACCCCACGTCATGGTGTTATAGTTCAGCATCTCTTCGCTACCGAGAGCACCCTCGGGTTCGAGCGCGAGCGGATGTCCAATCTTGTCCGACGCGACAAGATAGGATCTCGGTACGCCCCTTAACGTGTCGCCGTTGATTCCGTCCGCGCCAACGGCCGCCATTTCCTCGGCAATCGCCTCTGGCAGCTCGGCGGCAGGACGGTGCGTTCCGTGATCCCAAGCATAAATGGGAAACAGTACGCGCACATGGGCTTTGTGGAAATCTTCCACCATCTGACGCACGCCTTGCAACCCACCAGGTTGATCGAGGAACAACTCGTATTGATTGCGGTTATCGATACCGATGTTAGGATAGCCATGCCACACCAGCACGCTATCGATCCCGCCGTAGCGCTTTTCGAGATCGGCCAAGTAGCGGTCGACCGTGTACTTCCCAGCAACCGGATCATAAAAAAACCGGTCGTGGATCATCATCTGCGGTTGGACGAAACTCGATTGAGTCCATTTGAGCTCCGGTCGCTCATAGTTACTCCCCTCAAGGCCGACGCGGTCTTTCGCCACCACGCGCAATTCCTGATTGGCCGCTAGCCAGGCAGCATATGGATCTTGCGGCCCACCAGCGCCGCCACCTCCCGCCCGACCCCGACCACCTTCGGTCTGCGGGCCCTGAATTTGCTCTCCAATATTGACAGGGCTTTGCGCCGCCCCAGGCCCGCCGGGCTGCTGTGCGACCAGCGGAAGGCTGCTTAATACAAAAGCGAATGCCGCGATCGAGGCAGATCCGGATAAGGCACGGAGTTTTTCGAGAACGTTGAACAAGGTCATGAGATTTTTTGGTTGATTGAACGAAGGGTATGCAGTGACTCAAAATTCCTTCCGTATTTTCACTACATAGTTTCGCAACAACACATTACCGAACGGGCTATAGTAAAACGGCTGATATGTAACGTTCGCATCGTACGGCGGAGCGGTATTGAAGATGTCATTGATTCCCACCGAGAGAGTCGTGCCATTGAAGATATGCTTGAAACGCTTGGAATCCTCGAACGCGTAACTCACATTCAAGTTGTGATACATTTGGGAGGGGATAAAGTTGGCTCCCTGCGGCAAGATTTGAGTCGTAATCGGCTTGTACGTCGATGCGCCGAGATATTCCGGATCCGATGGAGCGTCCGTTTGCTTGTATCGACCCCAATAGGTGGTGTTCCAGCTAACCGTCCAATGTCTTCCGGAATACCATGAGAGTGTGGCGTTACCCTTAAACTTATCGACGCCCCCTGAGTTCACAAATCCGACATACTCGACCATCGGTCCACCAGGCGCCGGCGGCCTTTTCAAATGCTCGACGATGGTCGCACCGGAATGGAAGTTGAACGTGCCGACGGCAGTCTTTTTGCGGTAGTCAACGCTGAAATCGAAACCGTCGGTGTATTGCTTCGCAACTTGTACGTATTGGTAGATCAAATCGGTGACTCGGCCCGTAATCGGATCGCGGGTCACATACTTTTGAAGCGATGGCGATGAGACAATCAGTTGCGCGTTCGGATTTATAATGAGATTACTCACGTTAATTTGGAAAAACTCCAAGTCGACGCGCAGGCCGCTCAGCACTCCTTCCGGCTCCCAAATCGCTCCGAGGTTGAACGCTTTTGTCGTCGAGGGCACTAGGTCAGTGTTGCCCAACGTGCTCGAATTACGACTCGCTGTGTAGGTTGCTCCATTCAGCGGGTCTACAAAGGGCAATGTGGCAAAGGTATTTTGATCCCGTGTAACCGCCAGTTGGGCATAGGTCGGCGGCGCGAACGCCGATGCGTACGAGGCGCGGAAACTCAGGGTCTTTACTGGCGAATACTTCGCCCCGAACGTCGGATTGGACGATTGGTATTTCCTTTCCGAATATATATAAGGCGTATTTACGATGGTAACTACTGGTTTTGTGTCCGGGAAGATGAAGGTGGAACCGGGATTGAGGAGGACGTCGAACGCTTCGATTCGAGCGGCAGCCTGAAACTGCAATGACTGGACGAACGGGATTGCGTTCTTCGCTGTGACAATTGGAATCTGCGCCTCAATATAAGCCGAGTTCGTGATCTGTTTGTTGTCGTAATTGATGTCGCTCTGACTAGTCGTGCCATAACCAATCTTGGTCGGGTCTACGGGAATTCCGGGAAGTCCTGGTGGAAATACGCCCTTTTGATAGCCCCCTGGGCTTGCATCCGAGCGGGTTTCCAGCCCGATCGCGAGGCGTATGGGTTTGCCACCAGGAATCGGCGACGGAACTGTGCCGGAGGCACGCACGTTAAAGTCGGTCAACACCGTGGGGAAGATCTGCTTCCATTCACCATAGGATTGTCTGATATTTTGCGGATATTTTACTAAATCCACGAACGGATTAACTACCCCTTTATAAAGCAGGACGGCGTCCGCGCCGTAATTGGTTGTACTAGAAAAAGTGGCCAATTGATAATCCTCGTTGAACCAGCTTTCCGACCAGGTCCAATCGCTAGCAAGCTGCCAATCACCAGGCAGCTTGGCAATTGCGCCAGCGGTAAACGTATGGGTCTGCGTATAGTAATATCCAAAGCCCTGTTGATCTGTACCGACCGGCATCGAAATTAAGACATTTTGCTGAAAGGGATTTGTAGGAGCATTGCCTGGAACTGTGAATGTCACCGTGCTCGCGACGCTGTTAGCCAGCGGAACCCAAGGCGCATTGATCCCATTGAAGTTATATGTGTAATTCGCATAGACATTAAGATTTGGCGTCAGGTCGTGGTTGATCGATCCGTAGAGAGATTGATTCCTTGGGGTTGAGACGAGCGGCGTCTTGAAACCCCGGTAGACGCTAGGAGCGAGATTCAAGTTGTATTGGCCCGCATTGGCTATCAAGCCGGAGCTCAAGACATCGGCTGGCGTCGTGGGAGAGGTACCCGGCGGAATGTAAGTGGTCAACGAGTTCAACGACACACCGTTCTTAAGAGTGAGCGAGGTGTTTGAGGGGTTGACGTAACCGTTCACCGCGGGGGTATAGAGAGCGATGTTTGGGGTCGCGCCTGAGGCGAAAGGCGCGGTGTTCGAGTAAAAAAGCGCCGGAGCATTGGTCATCGCGCGTGCGAAATTGTCGCGGACAAAGCTCCGATCCTCCAGAAGCAGGGATCTGCCGGCGCTTAGCGAAGCGATAATATTTACGTGGGTCTTCTTGCCAATCGCAAAGCCTTCATTGATGGAAATGCTGCCATGCGGCCCATGCCCGGTGAATGCATTTTGATAGGACGCATCCAGTTCTCCACTATCATAGTTCTTTTTTAGAACCACATTGACGACGCCCCCAACCGCTGAACTCCCATAAATGCCCGAGGCGCTCGAGGGAAGTACCTCGATATGGTCGATTGCGCCGAATGGGATACTATTGATATCAGGTTGAAATTGAGTAACCCCGAGTTGGCTTCGCGTGACGCCTGCGATACGATGACCGTCAACGAGAATTAGGGTCTGAAGGGTACCCAATCCGCGGAGGTTTACCTGGCTTGTTTGCCCTAACTGGCTGCCGCCGACTCCGGCCACAAACTGTGTATTGGCCTGCGCCGTCGCATTCTGTGTGATTTGATCTTTCAGAAAGTCTTCCAAGTCTCCGCGGTTCGATTGTTGAATGGCCGCTTGGTTGATGATGGTATAGGGCTGGACATCGTCGCTCGTGCGGGGAAGATCCATATTACCGGTCTGATAGGGCTGTGGTGTCGCCGCAGTGACGACATATTCGCCCATCCGTTGGATTTCTTCATCTGGGATCGCTTTCTTCGGCCCGACGGAAGTATCGCTGCTCGTGGCTTGGGCATGAACCGGCATACTGACGGTGGCAATAAGAAGGCCTGCGACCACCGTTCGCGCCAGTTGCAACTGGCAGACAGGAGACAAGAGGGCAGTGGCTTTTATTAGATAGTTCCATAAGGAACGCGTAGCAGTCGTTATTTGGGGATGTGGGGTCATGGGGGTTGATTTCGTGATCCGGAAACGAACGGGATCGAGGATGACTGGGATAAGGCAAACGTTTGCGCTTCTGGCGTGGAAAACTGGGGATTCCATTGCGTTTAATTAAGAGCTAGTTACTTTTGGGACTTCAGAAATCTGTCGATTTCGACGCGATGCGGAGCCGAAGTTTGGGCGCCCATACGCATAACCGAGAGGGCGGCTGCGGCCTGGCCGAGCCGTTGAATACGTCACCCGCGCCAGTCGTATCAATGGGGCTGACCTTGAAGGCCGGGAATAGCGTGTTCCGATGCGGTTCGGCCACAAACACTCCTCGAGAGCCAAGCGTGATGATCACGGTATTCACTCCGCGCCGACGGAGCTTCTCGGTTGCGTGAGAAGCGGACTTCGCTGTGTCGACCCGGATTCCAGTCAGAGCTTCCACCTCGTGTTCGTTCGGGGTGAGGATATCGATCTTTCGAAGAAGAGCGTCCGGTAGGGGGAGCGCAGGAGCGGGATTTAGGATTATACGCATCCCCGACTTCGCGGCAGAATAAACTGCAGCCTTTACGACGGCAAGAGGCGCCTCCAGTTGCGCAAGCAGGATGTTACCGCGGCGAAACACCCTTTTCGCCTTCGCCAAGTCATCCAAACAGAGCCGCTGGTTTGCTCCTGAGGAGACAGCAATACTGTTCGTGCCATCCCTTCCGGCAAAAATGAGCGCCACTCCCGATGGGGCCTTCTCGTCCCGCGCTACGTGCGCAATATCGATCCCGGCGCGTGCCAACTCCGTTTCGACTTCCTCGCCGTACGTGTCCCGGCCAATCCGGCCGATGAAGACAACGTTCCCTCCGCCGTTAGCGGCGGCGACAGCCTGATTTGCTCCCTTGCCGCCACCCGCAGTGAAAAACCTTCCACCGATTACCGTCTCTCCTACCTTAGGAACACGGTCGACCTGAATTACGAGGTCGGTGTTTGAACTTCCAACGATGACAATGCGTGCGGGCACTTTATTATTGAGGGGGGCCACGGGTAATTTTCGACAGGCGGTCAGTGAAACAACACCACTTTAGTCGTCAGTTTGGAGCGGTAGAATTCAAACATAGAGGTGATCCATTCGGCGTTGTCAGCCGGCGCTCGGCGCACGAGCCACGCTCGTAAGATTGCATCCATGCGCTGCCGGATTCCCTCGGTAACCGTCGCACCTGCATGCTCAATGAAGTCCTGGGTGTAGCTGACAGACACCGTGGCATTCACGAAGGGCACGCGTGCACCGAAAACGTTGGACGGGGTGATAAGGACGGTGCTCAGCATGACGACGTTGGTGTTACCGACCCAATCGCTTGGCGCAGAATTCCAACGATGATGCTCGTGACGGAAACTGCCATTGAACCGGCACAACGACGAGAGGGTAGCAAGTTGCGACTGCGAAAACAATTGGCGCGAGCCGACAGAGTGTGGCGATGAAACTCATCTTGGGGTAAATTTATG